>ERZ507028.760-NODE-760-length-11727-cov-4.954507_pt1 | contig 11727 bp, 7 predicted proteins | sample MGYA00512875_ERZ507028 | MGnify/ENA metagenome assembly ERZ507028 | reverse complement strand
AGGATTGAGCTTTTCTGCCTGCTTCAAGCGGTCGAATTTATATTGCTTGCAGTTCATTTCCGACAGCTCCAGAAGGTGCTTCTTGTCGCCCCTCTGAGGCACGAAGAAGGCGGCGTCTTTCAGTTTCCATTCCATCTCGAAAGGCACGATAATCTCCTTCGAAGTGGAGTGGAAACGCTCCCTGATTTCCGGTATGGCGGTAATCAGAAGTTCCTCGTCGCTTTCCTCCAACTTGCGCTTGTACTCGTAGGTAAAGCTCTGGTTGATGGTGCCGTTTTTCACGTGAATATAGTTGATGAAGGCGTTCTTGTTGGCGTCATCATTCACGATGGTGAAGACATCCACATCGGTAATCGTATGGCTTACCACCTCGCTTTTTGCCTCAAATTCGTCCAGTAATTGATACTTCTTCTTGTATTCTTCGGCTATTTCAAAGCGGAGAAGTTCGGCATTTTTCATCATCAGATCATAGAGATATTTGCTTACTTCCCGGGTGTTTCCCTTCAGAATTTCACGTGCCTGGCGCATGTTTTCCTGATATTCCTCATAGCTCTGCTTGTTGATGCAGGGTGCTCCGCAGTTATGAATATGATACTCTAGGCAGGGCTTATATTTGCCTTCCGCCACGCCTTCTTTGGTGATAGGAAATCTGCAAGTACGGGGTTTATATAGCTTCTTGATGACCTCCAGAACGGCATACATGCTGCCTATATGAGGGTAAGGACCGAAGAAAGTTCCCACCTTTTTATTGATATGGCGCGTCTTGAAAATGCGGGGAAAATACTCGTTTGTAACGCATATAGAGGGGTAGGTTTTGCCGTCTTTCAGCAAAACATTATACCTTGGATTATACTTTTTAATAAGGCTGTTTTCCAGCAAAAGTGCATCTTCTTCGGTGTTCACGACGGTGTATGAGATGTCGAAAATCTTAGAAACAAGTACCTTTGTCTTGTATCTATCTACCTCTTTATGGAAGTAGGAAGATACTCTTCTCTTCAGATTTTTCGCCTTTCCTACATATATAATCGTGTGATTCTCGTCGTAATATTGATAGCTTCCCGGTTTCTCCGGCATGCTTAAGACGATGCTTTTTAACCGAGCTAATCTTTCCTCATTTTCTTGTTTCGTCATACCTTTATGGGGTTAAAATAGGGTAAAAGAGCGTTGCTGTTTCACGTGAAACGGCAACGCCCGTATGCTTTATAACTGCAGAATAATATGCATTATTCAAGCATTTTTCATGCTTTACAACTGCAATAAAGTAGATACTTCTACATCCTCATCGAAGTTCTTTCTGCCTTCGAAATTCTCGTTTACGAGCTCGATGATAAAGTTAGCATACACCTTCTTCGGGTGGAATTTCTTCACCAGATTGCAGGCTGCCTTCATGGTTCCGCCGGTAGCGAGAAGGTCGTCGTGAAGGAGGATTATGTCGTTCTCGTTGATGGCATCTTCGTGGATTTCGATGGTGTCCATACCGTATTCTTTCGCATAGCTTTCCTGCACGGTTTTGCATGGAAGCTTACCTGGCTTTCGGCATAAAACTACGCCTGCGCCGAGACGGATTGCGAGGGCAGAAGACATCACGAAACCACGTGATTCGATGCCTACAATCTTGGTAATACCTTTGTCTTTGTAGATCTCGTACATCTCATCGCAGATCTCTTTAAGAGACTCTGGATTCTTAAACAGGGTACTTACATCGCGGAAGTTTACACCCTTGATTGGCCAATCTGGAATGCAACGCAGATTGTCTAATAATAGCTGATTGTTCATTGTCTTTTATACTATAAATTAATACTATATTTTTTATTGTTTCTTCGAGTTTTGGCAGCTTTTATCGGCTGTGTTCCACGGAAACACTGAAGCTTTTCTTTAACCACAATTTACTTGATGCAAAAGGCTCTAAGCTCTTTGATATCAAATGCTTTATGTAAGAGTGGTTTCACGTGAAACATTGTAAGAAATCCCTTGTTTTGCAGGTTTTTCTTGCTGAAACCGCCAATTCTTCTGCTTGCCTTCCTAGTAAGACGGGCAATGCATCTTTGCTTATCTTCCCAGTAGGACGAGCAGTACATTGATGTCGCTTGGAGATACACCTGGAATTCGGCTTGCCTGAGCCAACGTGTCAGGGTCGATGCGCTCGAGCTTTTGTCGTCCTTCTGTTGAAATTTCGAGAATCTCAGAGTAGTTGAAGCGTCCCTTGATTCTGATGTTCTCCAAACGGTGCATCTTGTCGGCGATGAGTCGCTCGCGCTCGATGTATCCTTTGTACTTCATCTTGATTTCTGCCGCCTCGGCAATCTCTTCTTTCCGGTTGTCTGGTGTTTCCATCGCTGCCTTCAGGTCGGGGATGATTTCCGACAGGTTCTGAAGGTTGAGATGCGGACGAGCCACCAGGTCTATGAGCTTGCAGCCGGCGCGGAGTGGAGTAGTGCCGAGTGCTTCGAGCTTCGGATTGATCTCGTCTTTCTTGATAGGATAGTTGGCACAGAAGTCGATGATTCTTTCGATGGCATTTTTCTTCTCCATCCACCAGTCGTAACGGTCGCGCTTGGCGATGCCGAGCTCGTATGCTTTTTCCGTGAGTCGGGCATCGGCGTCGTCCTGACGGAGCAGGATGCGGTACTCAGCTCTTGAGGTGAACATGCGGTATGGTTCATCTACACCCTTTGTGGTGAGGTCATCGATGAGTACGCCGATGTAACTCTCGTCTCGCTTCATCTCGAACGTCTTGTCGCCCACGCAATGAAGTGCAGCGTTGATTCCGGCAACCGTGCCCTGACCTCCTGCTTCTTCGTAACCGGTGGTTCCGTTTACCTGTCCGGCAAAGAAAAGTCCCTTGATGATTTTCGACTCCAGCGAATGCTTCAGCTGGGTTGGGTCGAAGTAATCGTACTCGATGGCGTAACCTGGTCGGTAGATCTTCGCATCTCTCAATGCCGGGATTTCGTGGAGTGCATCCAGTTGGATTTCCATCGGCATGCTCGAAGAAAAACCGTTCAGGTACATTTCATTGGTGTCTTCACCTTCTGGTTCCAGGAAGAGCGGGTGCTGTTCCTTGTCGGGGAAGGTGACAAGCTTGGTTTCGATGCTTGGACAGTAACGGGGACCTGTGCTTTGGATTTGACCATTATATAAAGGTGAGTCATCCAATCCGCTTTTCAGAATTTCGTGTACCTTGCTGTTTGTATAGCATGTCCAGCAAGGAAGCTGTTTCAGAACTCTGTGGTTGCCCATGTACGAGAACTGATGGAAATCGGTGTCGCCCGGTTGCTCCTCCATGTCTTCGAAGTGAACGCTTCGCTTGTCGATGCGTACAGGAGTTCCTGTTTTCATTCTTGCCGATGTGATTCCCCATCGGGTGATGCTTTCTGTGAAATGATGAACGGCAGGTTCTGCACATCTTCCACCTTCCACCATCTTTCTTCCCACGTGCATCAATCCGTTGAGAAAAGTGCCGGCGGTGATGATGATGCTCTTGGCATAGAATTCTGCACCCCAGATGGTGCGCACGCCGATTGCCTCTCCGTTTGCTACGAGAAGCTCGTCGGCCTGGTCTTGCCAGATGTCGAGATGGTCGGTATGGTCGAGAATGGTTCTCCATTCCCAGATGAACTTGCCACGGTCGCATTGAGCACGAGGACTCCATACGGCAGGTCCCTTTCCTATATTAAGCATACGGAACTGGATAGCCGTCTTGTCGGTGACGATACCCATCTGTCCGCCCAGTGCATCAATCTCTCGCACAATCTGTCCCTTGGCAATACCGCCTATGGCAGGATTGCAACTCATCTGACCAATCTTGTTCATGTCCATCGTTATCAAGCAGGTGTTGGCGCCCATGTTTGCCGAGGCAGCTGCTGCCTCGCATCCGGCGTGCCCTCCACCGATAACGAGTACGTCATAATTGAAGTTCATAATCTCTGTTTCTAATCTATATTTTATCTAATTTTCGGCAAAAGTAAGAAATTTAATTGAAATTTTAGCAAAAATACTTTGATAAATCATTAAAATATAGTAATTTTGCAGCAGACTTGCGAAAATATACCTAGAAATGAGGATTGCAGAATGCCTGAAAATAGGTATAGCAGGGACGAAAAGTGTGGAATATAAATTAGTTTCAAACAGTTAAATAATTAAATTTCAATCATTTATGTGGTTAATCAATTCATCTATTGGTAGAAAGGTAGTGATGTCAGTAACTGGTATCGCTCTTATTCTATTCTTGACATTCCACGGTTGCATGAATGTGGTTGCGCTTTTCTCTGGAGAAGCTTACAACGCAATCTGCGAGTTGTTGGGTGCTAACTGGTACGCCGTAGTTGCAACATTAGGTTTGGCAGCTTTGGCAGTTTGTCACATCGTTTACGCTTTCATCCTGACAGCACAGAACCGTCGTGCTCGTGGTAATCAGCGTTACGAGGTAACCGCAAAGCCAGAGAAGGTAGAGTGGGCTAGCCAGAACATGTTGGTGCTCGGTATCATCATCGTTCTCGGTTTGTTGCTTCACCTCTTCAACTTCTGGTACAACATGATGTTTGCTGAGCTTTTGGGTACTAGCTTCGGTCACCACCCAGCAGACGGCTTCGCTTTCATCCAGGACACCTTCGCTAACCCAGTGTTCGTAGTTCTCTACATCATCTGGTTGGTAGCTCTTTGGTTCCACCTCACTCACGGTTTCTGGAGTGCTATTCAGACTCTCGGTTGGAACGGTAAGACTTGGTTCTGCCGTTGGAAGACTATTGGTATGATTTACTCTACCATCCTGCTTCTCCTCTTCATCGTTGTCGTATTGGCATTCGCTTTCGGTTGCGCTCCATCTTTGTGCTGCGCATAATTCGTGTAATCATTTAAGTATTAAAAAAGATTATGGCAAAAACATTAAATTCTAGAATACCTGAAGGACCAGTTGCTGAGAAGTGGACCAACTATAAGGCTCACCAGCGTTTGGTTAACCCAAAGAATAAGTTAAAGCTCGACGTTATCGTCGTAGGTACAGGTTTGGCAGGTGCTTCTGCAGCTGCTTCTCTTGGCGAGATGGGCTTCAACATCTTGAACTTCTGCATCCAGGACTCTCCACGTCGTGCTCACTCTATCGCTGCACAGGGTGGTATCAATGCAGCTAAGAATTATCAGAATGATGGTGACTCTGTTTACCGTCTGTTCTACGATACAGTAAAGGGTGGTGACTACCGTGCTCGTGAGGCTAACGTTTACCGTTTGGCTGAGGTGAGCAACGACATCATCGACCAGTGCGTAGCTCAGGGCGTTCCTTTCGCTCGTGAGTACGGTGGTATGTTGGCTAACCGTTCTTTCGGTGGTGCTCAGGTATCTCGTACATTCTATGCTAAGGGTCAGACAGGTCAGCAGCTCCTCCTCGGTGCTTACTCTTCTTTGAGCCGCATGGTTGAGGCAGGTAAGGTTAAGCTCTTCACCCGTTACGAGATGGAGGATATAGTTATCGTTGACGGTCACGCTCGTGGTATCATCGCCAAGAATCTGATCACAGGTAAGTTGGAGCGTTTCTCTGCCAACGCCGTAGTTATCGCTACCGGTGGTTATGGTAACGCTTACTTCCTCTCTACAAACGCTATGGGTTGTAACTGTACAGCAGCTATCCAGTGCTACCGCAAGGGTGCTGACTTCGCTAACCCATCTTACGTTCAGATTCACCCTACATGTATCCCAGTTCACGGTACAAACCAGAGTAAGTTGACTTTGATGTCAGAGTCACTCCGTAACGATGGTCGTATCTGGGTTCCTAAGAAGATTGAGGATGCCAAGGCATTGCAGGCAGGTACAAAGAAGGGTTCTGATATTCCTGAGGAAGACCGCGACTACTACTTGGAGCGCCGTTACCCAGCATTCGGTAACCTGGTTCCTCGTGACGTGGCTTCTCGTGCAGCTAAGGAGCGTTGCGACAAGGGCTTCGGTGTCAACAACACAGGTCTTGCCGTATTCCTCGACTTCTCTGAGTCTATCAACCGTCTCGGTATCGACGTTATCCTGCAGCGTTATGGCAACCTCTTCGATATGTATGAGGAGATTACCGACGTTAACCCAGGTGAGTTGGCTAACGAGATCAACGGCGTGAAGTACTACAACCCAATGATGATCTTCCCTGCTATCCACTATACAATGGGTGGTATCTGGGTTGACTACGAGTTGATGACCACTATCCCTGGTCTCTTCGCTATTGGTGAGTGTAACTTCTCTGACCACGGTGCTAACCGTCTTGGTGCTTCTGCTTTGATGCAGGGTTTGGCTGACGGTTACTTCGTATTGCCATACACCATCCAGAACTACTTGGCCGACCAGGCATTGTGGCCAAAGCTCTCTACCGATCTCCCAGAGTTCGCAGAGGCAGAGGCAGGTGTTCAGAAGGAAATCGACCGCCTGATGGGTATCCAGGGCAAGCGCTCTGTAGATTCTATCCACAAGGAGTTGGGTCACATCCTTTGGGAGCACGTAGGTATGGGTCGTACCAAGGAAGGTCTTGAGGAAGGCTTGAAGAAGATGAAGGCTCTCCGCGAGGAATTCAACAAGAACCTCTTCATCCCTGGTAAGAAGGAAGGCTTGAACGTAGAGTTGGATAAGGCTATCCACTTGCGTGACTTCATCTTGATGGGCGAGTTGATCGCTTACGATGCATTGCACCGCAACGAGAGCTGTGGTGGTCACTTCCGTGAGGAGTACCAGACAGAGGAAGGCGAGGCTAAGCGTGATGACGAGAACTTCTTCTACGTAGGTTGCTGGGAGTATCAGGGCAACGATACAACTGCTCCAGTGCTCAACAAGGAACCTCTCGAGTATGAGGCAATTAAGGTACAGACAAGAAATTACAAGAATTAAAAAGCGAACAAGACAATGGCAAGAAATATAAGTTTCACAGTTAAGTATTGGAAGCAGGACGGTCCTACAGCACAGGGTCACTTCGATACACACGAGATGAAGAACATCCCAGATGATACTTCATTCCTCGAGATGCTCGACATCTTGAACGAGGAGCTCATCGAGTCAGGTCAGGAGCCTTTCGTCTTCGACCACGACTGCCGCGAGGGTATCTGCGGTATGTGCTCTCTCTATATTAATGGTACACCTCATGGTAAGACTGAGCGTGGTGCTACAACATGTCAGCTCTACATGCGTCGTTTCAACGATGGTGACGTTATCACCGTTGAGCCTTGGCGTTCTGCTGGTTTCCCTATCATCAAGGACTGTATGGTAGACCGTTCAGCATTCGACAAGATCATCCAGGCAGGTGGTTACACCAGCATTCGTACAGGTCAGGCTCAGGATGCCAACGCTATCCTGATTCCTAAGGAGAATGCAGACGAGGCAATGGATTGCGCTACATGTATCGGTTGCGGTGCTTGTGTTGCTGCATGTAAGAATGGTTCTGCCATGCTCTTCGTCAGCTCAAAGGTTAGCCAGTTGGCACTTCTCCCACAGGGTCGTGTAGAGGCTGCTGCCCGTGCTAAGAAGATGATTGCACGCATGGATGAGCTCGGATTCGGTAACTGTACAAACACTCGTGCTTGCGAGGCTGTTTGTCCTAAGAACGAGTCTATCGCTAACATCGCCCGCTTGAACCGTGAGTTCTTGAAGGCTAAGTTGGCAGACTAATCCACCGTATCTCTTAAGACACCGGATTTTTCTCTTCGCATTCGAACGAATGCGAGAGAATTTTCTCAAAAACCCTTCACCCTTCACCTTTTGGGTGTAAGTGGTTGAAGGATAGGTAGTTGGGTGGGTGAAGGGTTGAAATGACTCTTCACCCACCCTTCACCTTTTTATAGGGATAGGTGAAGAGTGGTGAAGAGTGGTGAAGGGTCAGCGCCACTCTTCACCTCTCAAATCCCCTGTGTTTATCGGGGGTTCAGACGAAAAGGTGAAGGGTGAAGAGTAAAAACGAGAGTAGGCTTTTTTACTGCGAAGGCCTCATTCCAATTTTTGCCTTGCCATGGCATTTTTTTGCCCTTTAGGAGGGCAATTTTTTGCCATTGCCAGGCAATAATCCTTATGTCGTGAGAGGTTTAAAAGAACAGAAGTATTAAGCTATAAAAAAATAAAGTACCATTCCATAAAGATATAAAAAGAGCATAAATGATGAACCAAGCTACTCAAGACTTTATTCGCCAGCACCAGGACGATGATGTTCGCCAGCTGGCTTTTCTCGGCAGCAAGTATCCGGAAGTAGATATGCCTTTCGCTCTCGATCAGATTCGCGGGCGAAAGATGGCTCGTGTCAAGTTGCCTCGTTGGGCAAGTCTCGAAGGCATCATCTATCCTCCTCATATTTCTATGGAGCAATGCTCCTCTGAATCTACTGCGCTTTACAAGGCAGAATTGGCAGCGAGACTGCTCGGCTTGCCAGCTTCATCATTTTCAGAAGAAATAGAGTTTGTTGACCTGACAGGTGGATTTGGAGTAGATTTCTCTTATATCGCAGCCCGATTGGGAGTGAAGTCGATGTACGTGGAGCGACAGGTTCATCTCTGTGAGGCGGCAAAGGAGAACTTCGGGCGATTGGGCTTGAAGAACGCCATCGTGAAGAATGGGGATGGAATTGAGGTTCTTCATTCTTTTCTGCCAAAGAAAGATGATGCAGCATCAGCTGATGATTCTTTAGGCATCACTTATGACCAACCTCGGTCATTACTTAAGACCAAGCTTGGTCTTAAGTTAATCTTCATAGATCCTGCCCGTAGAGACGATGCGGGCAACAAGGTGGTATCCTTGAAGGATTGCACGCCCGATGTTACCGTTTTGCAGGAAGAAATGCTTTCGAAGGCTGATTACGTCATCATCAAACTCTCTCCGATGCTCGATTGGCACCGTGCCATAAGCGAATTAAGCCACGTAAGAGAGGTTCATATCATCTCCGTGAACAATGAGTGCAAGGAGCTCCTTTTAGTGCTGTCAGCGCGAAATATGGGCGATATGGAGGCTTCTTCGGCAGATGGAGAAGTAAAACATGCCGGGAATCTCCGCATTTATTGCGTCAATGATGCGCAATCCTTCGTCTGTGATGAGTCGGATATGGAGACTTCTCCGGTGAAGATAGCCCCATCCACGTTTGAAGAGATGCAGTATCTTTACGAGCCGAATGCATCGTTGATGAAAGCCGGCTGTTTCTGCGTCTTATCTGAGCGATATGGAGCCAGAATGCTTTCCAAGAACAGCCATCTCTTCGTGAGCCGTGAACCTATCGCCGCCTTCCCAGGTAGGAGTTTCCGCATCATCGCCATCTCTTCTTTCAATAAGAAGGAGTTGAAGCGTCATCTGTCTGGAATCACCAAGGCGAACATCGCCACCCGCAACTTCCCTCTCTCCGTAGCGGAATTGCGCAAGCGATTGAAGCTGAAGGATGGTGGCGAAACCTATATCTTCGCCACCACATTGAGCGACGAAAGCCATGTGCTGGTAATAACGGAGAAAGCTTGTCAGAAAATTAAAGAATAAGAAAATGAGGTTAATTTAGGTGTTGCATTGATACCAATGCAGGAACTGATGTGAAATGTTTGCGAAATATGAGGGTGCGCCATAGGCTTATGACACACCCTCCTTGACGTATTATTTTCTTTTTTCCTTGAAGAACTTCTCGAAGAAGTCCATTTGCTTTTGATTTTGAACAGGACCCAAATGCAGTCCTTCCTTCATAATCATCACCGTTGGTTTACCTTCCTGGTAGGTAGTCCAGAAAGGAAGGCTATTCCCATTTGGACTGCCAGTCTTGGTAAAGTTGATCCAGTAGCGTGACATGATTTGTTCCATGTGCTGCTCCGTCTCGGTCATCTTTCCAGAGCCAAACTTATAGCCATAGATGAATGGCATCTCTGCCACATGGCTGGCTCCTCCCTTGCGGCTTTTCACGATGGTGTTCTCAGAGTCTTGGTCAAAGTAATACATATACACCTTGCCCTTGCCGGTCTTGCTCTGCAGGTTAGCCCAGGCATACGTTCCCCATGCAAAGGAGCCATCACGGAAAATGTCGGATTGGGCGAAGTAGGTTTCTTCCTCTGTCTTGGCAGGATAGAGACTGAGAACCTGGTCTGCCCAGCTTCCATATATCTCATGGATTCTTTTCTCATAGTCACTTACACTGACAGGGCGGCTAAACATACTTCCTTCGTCGCTGTTGGTTCCTATGATGACATTTACATCATTGTAGTTTCCCTTTTCATAGAGCTTATACTGGTCATCGGTGATGGAGTAGCCGTCAACGTTCGGCCAGAAGGACTCAAAGTCGGTATTCTTCACGATGTCCATAGCCGGAACTTTTCTTAGCTGCTTCAAGTTCTTAGCCTTGAGCCTCTTTTGAAGGGTAAGTCCACCTGCTTCTGCCGCTTTGGTGGTGAGCATGGCTGTGTTACCATTTCTGCTTTCACCCACAGGCCAGAAGGAGCTACCACTTTCGCTGATGGCTCCTCGGAAGAGTCCCTTGGCAAGGGGAGAGGCGCATAGTATACTTACCGAGATACCACCGGCAGATTCTCCTGCAATGGTAATCTTGTCGGGGTCTCCACCGAAGGCAGCGATATTGTCGTGAATCCATTTTAAGGCCATCACTTGGTCCAGGATGCCATAGTTACCAGATATGTTCTTGCCTGATTCCTTAGTCAGTTCTGGATGAGCCATGAATCCCAAGGCTCCCAAGCGGTATTCTATGCTGCAATAGATGATGCCTTCCTTGACAAAGCTTTCCTGAGTTCCACTGTAGGAGCCAGAAAGAAAGGCTCCTCCATGAATCATCACAAATACAGGGAGTTTGTCATTCTTGCTCTTGGCTGGCGTTTCCACACTGAGGTATAGGCAGTCCTCGCTCATGCCCAGCTCTCCACCATTTTGGTTAGGGTCGATGGGCTGTGGTGGACGGTCTCCCCATTTGTCTGCTTTGAATACTCCCTTCCAAGGCTTCTTGCTCACAGGGGCTTTCCATCTGAGGTTGCCCACTGGTGCTTCAGCGTATGGGATTCCCTTGTATAGGGCGAATCCTTCATGTTCCACACCTTCAATTTCTCCTTGCTCCACTGTTGTTCTTAGCAGTTGGGCGTTAGCTGCCGATAGGCAAAAGAGTGCCAGGGCGGCTGTCAGTAGATGTCTTTTCAATCTCATTTCTGGTTATTCCATTAATTCCGCAACACTATTATTAATTAAACTTTTTAAGCACCTGAGCAACAGAAAGTTACTCAGGATTTTGCTATGTCAGAATTTTCACTTATCTTAGTGTTGCGAAAAGAAAACAAGCAAAACTCTGATATGACATGGCAAAGATACAAATTAAATCTGAGAAACTCACTCCTTTTGGAGGATTTTTTCGGGTCATGGAGCAATTTGACTCCACATTGTCTTCTGTAATCGACTCAATCCTCGGTCTAAGGTGTAGATTGTTCGGTTGTTTTTTTATTTTTTTAATCCTATTTTTCCTATGCATTCAGCTAAAATTCATACCTTTGCATTATCTTTTCAAAAAACAACAAAATGTAATCAATATGAAACAGAAAGATGTTATAACGGGATGGCTTGTCGCATTCATTATCAGCTGTATGATGCTGGCGGGATGCACCGAAAAATCCAGGAAGCTAGAGAAGAAAAACGTGAAAGTTGAGACTATCTCCGTGGGAAATACAAACCTGGGGGGAACGAAAGACTATGTGGGAACCATCGAGGAAAAGATGGGATCTACACTCAGCTTCGAGATAGCCGGAAACATCACTTCCA
>ERZ507028.758-NODE-758-length-11745-cov-2.907784_pt1 | contig 11745 bp, 4 predicted proteins | sample MGYA00512875_ERZ507028 | MGnify/ENA metagenome assembly ERZ507028 | reverse complement strand
TGGAGTTCAGACGTGTGCTCTTCCGATCTGGTTATCGGCTGCATTACCAACAAGAGCCTCAAACTTTCCGGCTTCAGCCTTCCAGGATGAAGATGCCTCATCGTAGAAACTGAGGGCCTCTTTGCTGATGGTGATGCTGATATCCTTGCTCTCACCTGGCTGGAGATAAACCTTCTGGAATCCCTTCAGCTCCTTCTGAGGGCGGTCTACTGATGCCTTGACATCGTGGATATAGAGCTGAACCGTCTCGGCTCCGGCACGCTTACCTGTATTCTTTACGTTTACGGTAAAGGTGATTGTACCGTCCTGCTTCATCTGCGCCTTGTCGCTGCGGAGATTAGAGAGGGCAAACTGGGTGTAGCTCAACCCGTGACCGAATGCAAAGGTAGGCTTGATGCGCTCCTTATCGGTCCAGCGGTAACCTACATAGATGCCTTCCTTATATTCCTCATCAATGATGTTGCCCTTCGTGCTGGCTCCACCTTCCTGACGCCAGGTTCCCGGATAGGTATTGAGTGCATGAGCACCTGTTTCCTTCAGCGAGTTGACCCATGTAAACGGCAACTTTCCGCTAGGGTTGGCATCGCCTGTAAGGATGCTTGCAAGGGCTTCGCCGCTCTCCGAACCGATGAACCAGCCCTGTACGATGCCGGCAACCTTAGCCTTCCAAGGCATAGCTACCGCATTGCCCGAGATGTTGACATAAACGAAGTTTCTGTTTGCCTTAGCCAAAGCCTCGATCAGCTTATCCTGATGGTATGGCAACTCATAATGCTTGCGGTCGTGACCCTCACAGTCCTGGAAATCGCTCTTGTTCAGACCACCAAACATGATGACATAGTCGGCAGTCTTGGCTTTCTCTACGGCTTCGGCTATCAGTTCAGCCTCGCTGCGCTTGTCTTCCAGGTTCTGGCCGGTTGTAACGCCATTGTAGTTGCCCGTTACATCGCCCACATATCCGCGGGCATAATCTACCTCGATGCCGTCCTTGCCCAAGCGCGTCTTCAGACCATCGAGAGGCGAAATCTCGCGCTGTACCTTGAGCGAAGAAGAGCCTCCGCCTACGGTCATCATCTTGATGGCATTCTCGCCCACTACCAGTACGCGCTTAGCCTTCTGGGTGTTGATAGGGAGCACATTGTTCCTGTTCTGGAGCAATACGATACCTTCCTCGGCAATCTGTCTGGCTGCTGCATAGTGGCTGTCAGAACAGAGAAAACCATGAGGGCGGTTCGGATTCATCGTGGTGCGATAGAAGAGGCGCAATACGCGGCGCACCTTATCGTCCAGCTCCTTCTGGGTGAACTTGCCTTCCTGTATGGCCTTCATGTAAGGCATGGAGAGATAATAGTTGTCGTAGGCATTGGTAGCGCCCATCGTAAGACCGTCTGTCCAGGTGCCGAACTCCATATCCAGTCCGTTCTTTACAGACTGCTCCAGGTCGTGAGCACCGCCCCAGTCGCTTACCACGACACCATCATACTTCCAGTCGCCCTTCAGAATCTTGTTCAGGGTCCACTGGTTGTGGCAGTTGTGCTCATTCTTATATAGGTTGTAGGCTCCCATGATGCCCCATGTCTTGCCCTTCTCAACAGCCGCCTTGAAAGCAGGGAGATAGATTTCGTGGAGAGCACGGTCGCTGACGATTACGTTGACCTGATGGCGGTATTCCTCATCGTTGTTCAGGCAATAGTGCTTTACGCAGGCTGATACGCCCTTAGACTGCAATCCCTGAATATACGGCACTACCATGATGCTTGCCAGGAACGGATCTTCGCCCATATACTCGAAGTTGCGGCCGTTGAGAGGCGTGCGGTAGATGTTGACGCCAGGACCCAGAATCATGTCCTTGCCGCGATACAGGGCTTCTTCGCCCAATGCTTCGCCATAGATGCGGCTCATCTGCGGATTCCATGATGCGGCAAGACAGGTGAGGGCAGGGAAGGCTACACAGGAGTCGTTGGTCTGGCCAGCCTGTTCCCACTCATCCCACAATACGTCAGGACGCACTCCGTGAGGTCCGTCATCCGTCCAGAAATCAGGAAATCCCAAGCGTGGTACACCGGCTGATGAAAACTTGCTCTGAGCATGGATGATGCGTATCTTCTCTGCCAGCGTCATGCGGGAGATGGCATCATCGATGCGCTGCTCTACCGGCTTGGTCTGGTCGAGATAGACTGGCAATTGTCTGGTAGTCTGCTGTGCCTGAGATGGAGCGATGGCTGCAACCGACAGGACACATGATAAAATGAACTGTTTCATAAGTAATGAATTTATTATGGTTTGTTTATTTCTCGCAGTTGTTTGTTTTGCACACCGCCTCTCACGTTTTTTTTGTGCGTTTAGGCGTATTTGCTCATTCATCTGCAAAATTACTAAATAAATAATGAAAAAATGGTGGGTGATAAGTGAAAAGTGGATGGGTGTAAAAATGGGACTTTTATAAACCGCTGATAGTTAGGGAAATAAATGTATTGTGGTGCGAATGAAAAGTGGCAGAGTGTGAACACTGAAAAATACTGATGTAACTTTTTAAGGGTGTTCCAGCCTCATTTCCTTTATTTTAAGCCATCCACTTTCATGTAGTTGTTAGAGACTATTAAGTGTCTGAAAATTAACAATATAGATTGTTTTATAAACGTTTTCTTTCCACTTATCTGTTGAAGGTGCTAGGAATTATCAAAAAATCATATTATATTTGCAATCGAAAACACGGCTTAACGCATTTTAGGAACTGCACTGCCGCACAGTCTTAAACATTATTATAATAGAGTGAACTAACAAACAGATATTTTTCTAAACTAATAATCGAATATGAAAACAAAAAGTCTATTGCTGGCGACTGCATTATTGATGTCGACGTCAGCGCTCGCACAGAAAAACACCTTTAAGGGTGTCGTGTTGGATGACCTGGGTGAACCCGTTATCGGAGCCACCGTACAGGTTAAAGGCGTCAAGGGTGCCGGTGCAATTACCGACCTTGATGGTAACTTTGTCATCGATGCAGATGCTAACCAAACCTTGGTTATTACCTACATTGGCTACAAGGATGCAGAGATCCGTCCTTCAGCCAACATGAAGATTACTCTGAAACAAGACGACAAAGCTTTGGACGAAGTGGTTGTTGTAGGTTACGGTGTTCAGAAGAAGAGCGTGGTAACTGCTGCTATCGCTAAAGTGAGCACCGAAGATTTGGCTGGCAAGAGCCCAGTGCGTGTTGATAACGCATTGAAGGGTCTGGCAGCCGGTGTCAACGTAACCTCTTCATCGGGTCAGCCTGGCGCATCTCCTAAAGTTCGTATTCGCGGTACAGGTACTATCAACAATTCAGATCCTCTCTATATCGTGGACGGTATGCCTATCGAGGGTGGTTTGGATTACTTGAACCCAAGCGACATTGAGAGTATAGAGGTGTTGAAGGATGCCGCATCAGGTGCTATCTATGGAGCCCGTGCTGCCAATGGTGTAGTACTTGTTACCACCAAGAAGGGTAAGATGGGCAAGGCACAGATTAACTACAATTTCTCTTACGGCTGGCAGAGCGCATGGAAGAAGCGCGATGTAACCAGCGCTACCGATTATGCAATCCTTCAGAATGAGCGTGCCTTAAACGGCGGTCAGGCTCCTATCTATGCCGATCCTTATCAGTACGGCAAGGGCACCGACTGGCAGGACGAGGTGTTCGGCAACGCCGGAATGATGCGCCACAACATTTCGGTGACGGGAGGTTCCAAGGCTATTCGCTACATGGCCAGCGTCGGCTACATGGATCAGGATGGTATTATCGCCCCCTCGAATCACAATCGCATTAATGCCCGTCTGAATCTCGATGCACAGATCACCAAGCACTTTTCGGCCAGCCTGAGCTATTCGATGTACGACGTCAAAAACAAAGTGGTACAGGCGGAAGGGCGTATGATCAATGACGGTGTTATTCAAAGTATGCTCATGTATCTGCCCAACCTGCCGGCCTATGAGGAGAACGGCGATTACGCTCGTAGCGCCATGATCCGGATGGTGACGGACTGGGGCATCAATTTCCCCGAAAATCCGCTCGTCATCGCCAACGAACTGGATATTTCGGAGAAGACTTCGCGCCACAACCTGAACTTCAACCTGGTCTATGAACCATTGCCCGATCTGAAGATCTCGGCGCGACTGGGACAGCAGTGGTACAACTACCGCTATTTCTACTACCGGCCGATGAGCATAGGCCGAAACAGCACGCCCGCCTATGGGCCCGAACTGGCCTCCTACAATATCGCCCGCTCGAGCTCGACCTACGATATCGACCGGCTCGGGGAGTTCACGGCAAGCTACAAGAAACAGCTCGGACGCCATCACGTCGATGCGCTCATCGGCTATACGCTTCAGCGCAAGACCTACGACCGACTCGGTGTCCAGGCTACGGGATTCGCCGACGACCGCATCCACGAGGTGACAGCCCACGGCCCGAAAGATTCGGACGTATCGCTTTATGAAACCCGCAAAGCGGCTTGGTCGATGATGTCCTATCTGGCGCGTCTGAACTATTCGTTCGACGACCGTTACACCGTGACCGGAACGTTCCGCACCGACGGTTCGTCGCGTTTCGGCGTCAATAACCGCTGGGGATATTTCCCGTCGGTATCGGCAGGCTGGACGATCTCGAACGAACCGTTTCTGAAAGATGCGCTCGAAAACATTGCTACGGTCCGTATCCGTGCCAGCTGGGGTAAGAGCGGCAACAACGACATCGGCAATTATTCCAGCATTGCAGGTATCTCGACCGGAAGTTATGCTTTCGGCACGACGGCCGTATCCACTTCCCGTCTCGGCGGGTTTGCCGATTCGGAACTCGGATGGGAAACGACGACGCAGACCAACATAGGTCTGGACCTGGGATTTTTCAACAGCCGGTTGAATGTGATTGCCAACTATTACAACTCCATCTCGACCGACATCCTCTATAACGCACCGATCTCCGCGATTTCCGGGTTCACCTCTTCAACGACCAACATGACCGATGCGAAGATCCGCAACCGTGGTTTCGACCTGCAGGTCGACGCCCGATTGCTGACCGGCAAGGTAAAGTGGAATGTCAGCACGAATATTTCGATCAACCGTAACAAAGTGGTTAGTTTGGGCGGACTGGACGACATTCTCTCCACATCGGAGCGTTCCGTGCAATCGCATATTACCAAAGAAGGCTATCCCATTGGGTCGTTCTACGGCTACAAGGCCGTCGGCATCATGTCGGAACTCGATTACAAGAACGCGCTGAAGGACCGGGAGGTTTATCTGGCCAACGGCAGCAAGTTCCCTGCCGGCTACACGCTGCAAGGGCCTGCCGTACCCAGCTATGCGCTCGACGATCTGTCCTACGGCAATACGATCTGGAAAGACGTGAGCGGCGACGGCGTCATCGACACGAACGACAAAACGATTCTGGGGAACGCTTATCCCGACTTTACGGGCGGCTTCTCGACCAGCCTCTCGTGGAAAGGCTTCGATCTGGGAGCGAGCTTCACTTACTCGTACGGCGGTGAGGTGATCAATTTCCAGGATTACTATCTGTTCAACGTGGAAGGATCGTCGAACCAGTATGCGATTGCCGCCGACCGTTATGTGTCGGATACGAATCCGGGGCGCAACAACGTACCCATCGCCACGCGGATCTCGGTGACGAACCAATCTCTCAAACTCTCTTCGTACTATGTGGAGGACGCCTCTTATTTCCGCTGCTCGAACATTACGTTAGGCTATACGTTGCCCAAACGTCTGCTCCGGAAGATCGGGGTCGAATCGTGCCGGGTATATGTCAGCGGCGACAACCTCTTCACTATTACCGACTACCGCGGTTACAACCCCGAGGTTTCGTACAAGAGCAGCAACCTGATGCCCGGATTCGACTGGGGTTGCTATCCGCTGTCGCGTATCTACTCGGTAGGTTTAAATTTAACGTTTTAATCCGTTCTGTTATGAGAATCAGTCATCTGTTTATTCTTCTTGCAGCGTCGGCTATGCTGACTGCGTGCGATTTTCTCGACGAATATAATCCCAATTCAGTGACAGTCGGCAATTACTATACTTCCGAAGAGGACATTGTCGCATCGCTTAACGGCGTCTACACCTCGCTGACGCAAAGTTATGTTGCCGATAACTATCACTATTTTACCGATGTGCGCGCCAATGCGACCGTCGTAACCAACAGCGGCGCCAACAGCGGCATTCCCTATCAGTTCTACAATTATACGCTTACCGAGGAGAATGTCTATGTTTACAACCGTTATTCGCAGTTGTACAAGATCATTTCGCGCGCCAATACGCTCTTCGCCCATCTGGGGGATGTCAGTTATGCTACTCCTTCGGCCCGCGATACGTATGAAGCCGAAGCCCGGTTCCTGCGCGCTTTGTCTTACTACTGGCTGGTAACCGAGTGGGGTGACGTGCCATTGGTGCTCAAGGTTCTGGAGAGTACGGAAGAGGTTCGGGCCAACAATTACCGCCGCCCGAAGGCCGAAATCTACCAGGCCATTTTCGACGACCTGAAATATGTGACCGAAAGCCCCCTGCTTGATGTGCAACCTGCCTCGGCATGCGGCAAGGTCAGTAAGGCTGCCGCATGGGCACTTTGGGGCAAAGCCTTGTTGCAGCAGGCTTGCGATGAAGATTTCATCGGCTCGAAATCCGAATTGCTCGGACAGGCGATCGGGAAACTGACTGCTGCCTGGGATCTGCGCAAGTTCGGCGAACTCTCGTCGGTTTCCTATTCCTCCGTCTGGGACCTCTCTACGCAGAAGTCGTGTGCGGAAAATATTTTCCAGGTCAACTATATTCAGGGGAACGCCGACCTGGGATCGGTGTGGAATTATATGTACGGTCCTGAGGGAGCGGGCGTCACCTCGCAGAGAAAAGGCGAGATGCAGAACGTCACGATACAGGCTGTCTATGATTCATTCGAGCCGGGCGATGTCCGCCGCTCTTTCCTGCGGGCAACGAACAAGGCGGGGCAGACTTACTATCACACCATGAAGTATGCCGATCTGGAATGCGGCGCCAACGGGTATGGAGGCAACAACTGGATTGTGCTGCGTTATGCCGATGTGGCGCTGATGCTGGCTGAAGCCTATTATTGGTCGAAAGAGGAAACATTGGCGAAAACCTGGCTGAACAAGGTGCGTGAGCGTGCCGGGCTGGGCGATTGGTCGGGGAGCGACCTGCGTCAGGGCATCTACGATGAACGCCTGCACGAATTCATGCAGGAGGGGCTCCGCTGGCAGGATTTGCTGCGTATGTACGATCGTATGGAGATGCTGGAGCACTTCAGCGCGATCAATTCCAATTTTTCGTTGAAAGACTTGTTACTGCCTATTCCCTACAACGAACGGATTCTCAATCCCGAAGGCCTTTATCAGAATCCGGGATACGGAAGCAATTAAACGGTTCGGGACATGAAAAGATTCTCGTTAATTCTTCAGGCATTCCTGCTCGGTTGCACGGGTATCCGTCGTAGAGAGGCAACCCGTTAGACATTTGAAAAATTTTAACAGACTGAAACCATGAAAAGAATCATATCGTTGCTATGCGTCGCATGTTTGGTTTTGATAACCGCATGTTCCGACGACAAAGAGGTGGGGCCGATTTTCGATTCGGTCCTTACCCCCGATTTCACGTTCGATGACGGCGCAGAGATTATCGCCGGCGTCGATGCCGTACAGTTTACCGACAATTCAACGGCCAAAGGCACGGAGATCAGCGGCTATTTCTGGCATTTCGGATTCGCCGGACTGGGAAACTGGTCGGAAGAGGCTGCTCCGGACCCTGTCATGTACAAGGAGGCCGGCGAATATGTCGTTACGCTGACGGTCTACGGCGCCGACGGCAACAGCAGCTCGACCAAACGGACCATTGTCGTCAAGGCCGCCAATCTGGCGCCCTCGGTATCCTTCACGTATACTCCGGAAACGGTGGTTGTGGATACCGAAGTAACCTTTACCGACACATCGGTCGATTCCGATGGCGAGATCGTCGCCCGCCGGTGGACCCTTCCCGATAATACGACCTCTACCGAAGCTTCGGTCAAATATACCTTCACGAAGGGCGGCACGTTCGATGTGACGCTTCAGGTGACTGATGACCGGGGTGCAAGCAGCGAGGTTTCGAAGAAAATCTTCGTAGCAGGCGACGAGGGCATCGGCTCCGGCAGCGAGAGCGACCCGTGGCAGATTGCCACCGCCGACCGATGGAACGAGATCGCGCAGTCGATCAACGGCACCCAGCCGGGCGATTATAAAGCCGGGGACTACTATCTGGTGACGAACGATATCGATTTCAGCGGTAAGAACTTCATCGCATGGGACAGCTTCTCCGGTCAGCTCACCGGCAACGGCAACTCGCTGAAGGGCATTACGGCGACCCGCACGGTTGCGGAGGCCGACATCGACGCGGATGCTGCCATCTTCGGCGTCATCCGCATTAATTCGGGTACGGTCAAGGATCTCAAAATCGAAGCTACCCTCACCTCGAACGGCAACCGGATCGGCGGCATGACCGGGCGCAACAACGGAACGCTCGACGGCGTATACTTCGTGAAAGGCACGCTCACGGGTGTGAAGCGTGTCGGCGGCATTGCGGGCGAAAACAACTCGGTTATCGTCAACTGCGCAGTGTTGGGCGGCAACATCTCGTCATCGGGCGAGAATGCCGGCGGCATCACGGGCGGCAACACCAATGCAAAAGCCTTCGTCATCAACTGTTACAGCTGGATGGAGTCGCTCGTTTCATCGGGGCCCAATACCGGCGGCATCATCGGTTACGGTGGCAGTGACTCGTTTGCCGTCAACTGCTATACGACAACGGCGACCGTTGTCTCCGGGGGCATGTACGGCGGAGCTGTCGGATACGTCAAGAAGAGCAACCTGCAGAACATCTACGGCAATTCAGCGGTCGGCGTCGCTGTGGGAAGAGCGAAAAACACCGGCAGCAATGTTCCTTCGGTATGGCCGACGCAGACTTCCAGAGCCCTCTCGCTCGGAGAGATGATGTCGGGCAGCGTGAGCGTACCCTCGAATAACACGGAGTACGGCAGCTTCGTCGAGGCGTTGAATGCCGGCGTGGATATTTTCAACAGTGCGACGTTCAGCCAGAAACCCGAAGGCGTGGTACTCCGCCGTTGGAAGAGTTCGGGCACCTACCCGGTTCTGGCGGACTAACCCTTCATTCATGTTTGTAAAACGGCCCTGGAGGGTGATCTTTCGGGGCCGTTTTTATCCATTTAAAATTGAAACCAATGAACAAGCGTATTTTTATTTTTCTATTCATTATCGGGGCGTTATGTCTGTGCGGTTGTGCGGACGACTTCGCCACAAAAATCAATTTGGACGGAAATTCGTCCGAGGGAGAATTTAACAGCGAGGCCGCGCTCTATGGTACGGTTCAGGACAACTACGGCAAACCGATAGCGGGCGTACTTGTCAGTGACGGCATGCAGACTACTGAAACCGATGCGAAAGGCAATTGGCAGTTGTTCAGCGACCTGAAGCTTCGTCGGTTCGTGTTCGTCACGATTCCGGCCGGTTATGAAGTTCCGTCGAAGAACGGAATTCCCCAGTTCTGGCAGCGGATTCCCGAAAACGAGAAGCAATTCAAGGCCGATTTTACGTTGATGAAGCGCGCCGGCTCGGGCGATCGGTATACGATTTTGATGACGGCCGATCCGCAGATCCGCGCCAAGACCGCGGGAACGGACAAATACATGTTCCATTCGATCGACATTTACGAGGACATGTGCAAAGACATGAAGGAGCTCGCCGCGACGATCACCGACCGTCCGGTATACAGCATTTGCCTGGGCGACATGGTGCACAACAACATGAGTTTGTGGGAAGACTATTGCGAGGGCCTCAAGGATTTTTCGTTCCCGGTGTTTCATGTGATCGGCAACCATGACCACATTCAGAATGCTGCGAGCGACGATTTGGCCGTGGCGGAATATGAAAAATACCTCGGGCCGACGAATTATGCCGTCGATCTGGGACAAGTTCACTACATTTTCCTCGACAATATCGAAATGGCGGATAATTCCGCACTCACGGCCAGCGCCACGGGCGCCTACAAGAACGGGCTTTCCGAAGAGGCTGTCGAATGGCTGTGCGGTCATCTGTCGCATGTCGACAAAAACAAGATCCTCATGGTTTGCGGACACACCTCGTTTTACAAGAAGATCGGTTACGATCCGTCGGTGTCGGACCTGAATGCATCCGTCTATACGGGATTGTTCTCCGCCTACAAATTCGTGCATTCATGGGCGGGGCACAACCACGATTATTATAACTATGCCTATGCCGCCGAGGAGACCAGTCCGAAATACCCCAATGTCGAGTCGCATATCCTGGGACGTTCGACCGGTATGTTGGGACTCAATGCGTCCGTTACGTCCGACGGCGGCCCGCGGGGTTATCTGGTGATCGATGTCGACGGCGAGAACATCACGTGGAAATTCAAGGCCTGCGGTTATGAGGAGGGCAAAAAGCTGGAAAACCTACCTGCCGACTGGCAGCTCCGTGCTTATGCGCCTAACGAGCAGGGCTGGTACACTTCCGGGAAAGTTTATGTCAACGTCTGGAACTACGACGCCCACTGGGGGCCCGTTTACTATTCGGATAGCGGTAAAACGAAGGTGGCGATGAGCAAGGACAAGACCCACGACGGTTACGCCAATTCACTCTACGAGCAGTATAAGGATCAGTATACGGTATTGGCATACACCACGACACCCCATATGTTCAGTATCGAACCGTCGGAAGGTGCCACTTCGGCGACGATCGAGACAACCGACCGGTTCGGCAACCGTTATACTGCCAGTGTAAGTTGGTAACACCTCTCCTGCGTTCCGGGCCGCCGGGGATTTTACAATAGACAATGTGTGATCTATGAGATGTGATTTTGTATTTTGGGGAGCCGCCGCATTGGGCGGATTGGTCCCTGTTCACGGGCAGGATAATACGATGCGCCGTCCGAATATTCTGTTCTGCATCGCCGACGATGCCGCATGGCTTCATTTCGGGGCTTATGGCTGCCAATGGGTCTCGACGCCGGTTTTCGACAGTGTGGCCGCACGGGGTGTACTGTTCGAGAATTGTTACACTCCGAATGCGAAATCGGCGCCTTCGCGTGCGTCGCTGCTCACGGGACGCTACTCGTGGCAGTTGGGCGAGGCGGGTAATCACATCTGTCATTTTCCCGAGGATGCCGGGGTCTTCACCGAGGCGCTCGAAGAGGCTGGGTACGACGTGGCCTTTACCGGCAAGGGCTGGGCTCCGGGCAATCCCGGCATGAAGAACGGCCGTAGACGGCAGTTGACGGGTGAAGCGTGGCAGAATCGGAAACTGACGCCTCCGACATCCGAGATGCTCGCCACGGACTATGCGGCGAATTTTTCCGACTTCCTCTCCTCGCGTGAGGATGCGTCGCGGCCGTGGTTCTTCTGGTTCGGCTGCCGCGAGCCGCACCGTCGTTATGAATACGGAAGCGGAGCGGCCAGGGGCGGCCGGACAATTGCGGAAATAGATCGCGTTCCGGCCTTCTGGCCCGACAACGAAACGGTGCGCAACGACATGCTGGACTATGGGTTTGAGCTCGAACACTACGACCGGCAGTTGGGGCTGATGCTGGCCCGGCTGGAAGAACTCGGGGAGTTGGACAACACGCTTGTCATCGTCACGTCGGATAACGGAATGCCGTTCCCGCGTGCCAAAGGGACAC
>ERZ507028.732-NODE-732-length-12021-cov-5.041534_pt1 | contig 12021 bp, 10 predicted proteins | sample MGYA00512875_ERZ507028 | MGnify/ENA metagenome assembly ERZ507028 | reverse complement strand
TCGGAGAAACGGCGAGCGCATAGGCGTAGTCGGTCTTGACGATCGGCTTGGGCGCAAACTTCGTGCCTGCGGGAGCAGCCTTGACCTCGTCGGCGTTCAGCGCGAACGGACGGATGGTGGCGTGCGGGCAGACAAAGGAGCACTTGTTGCACTTGGCACAGGTGTCGGCGTTCCATTCCGGAACCATGACCGCCACGCCGCGCTTCTCATAGGCGGCAGCGCCCTGCTCGAAGGTGCCGTCCACATGATCCATAAATGCGGAGACCGGCAGCGCGTCGCCGTCCATCTTGCCGACCGGATGCATGATGTTGTCCACCTGCTTGATGAGGGCGGCAGGGCCGTTCTCGGTGGCGACGGCAGCCTTGTCGGCGGCGTTTGCCCAGTCGGCGGGCACGTCGATCTTCACAAACGCGGTAGCGCCGGCGTCGATCGCCTTTTCGTTCATTTCGACGATCTCTTTGCCCTTCTTCATGAACTTCTGCGCCTTTTCCTTCATGTAGCCGATGGCTTCGTCAACCGGCAGCACCTTGGCGAGGGAGAAGAACGCGGACTGCAGCACGGTGTTGGTGCGCTTGCCGAGGCCGATCTTGGCGGCGATATCGATAGCGTTGACCGTGTACAGCTGGATGTTGTTCTTGGCGATATAGCGCTTGGCTTCTGCGGGCATATGCTCGTCCAGCTCGTCAAGATCCCACTGGCAGTTGATGAGGAACACACCGCCCGGCTTCACGTCGTTGACCATCTTGTAGCCCTTGGTGACATAGGACGGATTGTGGCAGGCGACAAAGTCCGCCTTGTTGATATAATACGGGCTCTTGATCGGCTTGTCACCGAAGCGCAGGTGCGAAATGGTGATACCGCCGGTCTTCTTGGAGTCATACTGGAAGTATGCCTGCACATATTTATCGGTGTGGTCGCCGATGATCTTGATGGAGTCCTTGTTTGCACCGACGGTGCCGTCGCCGCCGAGACCCCAGAACTTGCACTCGATGGTGCCTTCCGCCGCGGTGTTCGGGCAGTTCTTGTCCTCGGGGAGGGAGAGGCCGGTCACGTCATCGACGATGCCGATGGTGAACTGACGCTTCATCTCGTCCTTCTTCAGCTCGCTGTAAACGGCGAAGACGGAAGCGGGCGGGGTATCCTTGGAGCCGAGACCGTAACGGCCGCCGATGACCTGAATGTCGGTCTTGCCGGCGTTGGCGAGCGCGGTGACGACGTCGAGGTACAGGGGCTCACCCTGTGCGCCGGGCTCCTTGGTGCGGTCGAGGACGGCGATCTTTTTACAGGTCGCGGGAATGGCCTCGATCAGGCGCTCGGCCTTGAACGGACGGTACAGACGAACCTTGATGAGACCGACCTTCTCGCCGTGGGCGTTGAGGTAGTCGATGACTTCCTCGGCCACGTCGCAGATGGAGCCCATGGAGATGATGACACGGTCAGCATCCGGAGCGCCATAGTAGTTGAACAGCTGGTAGTTGGTGCCGATCTTGGCATTGATCTTGCCCATGTACTCCTCGACCAGATCCGGCACGGCGTCATAATATTTATTGGACGCCTCACGGTTCTGGAAGAAGATATCGCCGTTTTCGTGGCTGCCGCGCATGTGGGGATGCTCGGGATTCAGAGCGTGCTGACGGAACTCCTTCACGGCGTCCATGTCGCACATATCCTTCAGATCCTCGTAATCCCACACGGCGATCTTCTGGATCTCGTGGCTGGTGCGGAAGCCGTCGAAGAAGTTGATGAAGGGAACCTTGCCCTCCAGAGCGGCCAGATGGGCCACGGGAGACAGGTCCATGACCTCCTGGACGTTGCCCTCGCACAGCATGGCAAAGCCGGTCTGGCGGCAGGCCATCACGTCGGAGTGGTCGCCGAAGATGTTCAGCGCCTGGGTGGACACGGTACGGGCGGAGACATGGAACACGGCGGGCAGCTGCTCGGCTGCGATCTTGTACATGTTGGGGATCATCAGCAGCAGGCCCTGGGATGCGGTGTAGGTGGTGGTCAGGGCGCCGGCGCCCAGAGAACCGTGAACCGCGCCGGCAGCGCCGGCCTCAGACTGCATTTCCACCACCTTGACCCGGGTGCCGAAGATGTTCTTCAGCCCGTTGGCGGACCACTGGTCCACAAAGTCGGCCATGGGGGACGACGGGGTGATGGGATAGATGGCGGCAACCTCGGAGAACGCGTAGGACACGTGCGCCGCAGCGTTGTTACCATCCATGGACTTCATTTTTCTTACCATAAATGAACCTCCTCATAAAAACATTTCGCGGATTTCTCAACGAAACACCATACATTGTGTATAATACCACAATCTTTTTTCTTTGTAAACCGGGTTTTGCCCCTTTTTCACGGATTAAGGCTTTTTCTTCACCATGCACAAAAATTCTCACGGTAAGAGGGAAGTTTTTTTGACAATGTATTTCAAAACGGCGGGATATGTGCTAAAATATAAATGAAACACGTCAGAAAGCGCAGAACAAGCGCATTTTTTGTGAGAGGATGTGAAGGGTCATGGTGGTAACGGTACGGTCCCTGGGACTCAACGGCATCAGCGGCTATGAGGTGTCGGTGGAGTGCTTTTTGTCCGGGGGACTGCCCGCCTTCGACGTGGTGGGCCTGCCGGACGCGGCGGTGCGGGAATCCCGGGAGCGGGTCCGGGCCGCCATCAAGGCCTGCGGGGCCAAATTCCCCGTCAGCCGCATCACCGTGAACCTGGCCCCGGCGGGCCAGCGGAAAGAGGGCACGGTGTATGACCTGCCCATTCTGCTGGGCATCCTGACAGCGGCGGAGGAGCTGAAGCCCCTGCCCGCCGACGCGGCGTTTCTGGGGGAGCTGAGCCTTACCGGCGCGCTGCGTCCGGTGACGGGGGTGCTGCCCATGGCCCTGTGCGCCGCCCGGATGGGCATCCGCCAGCTGTTTGTCCCGGCCCAGAACGCCCCGGAGGCCACCCTGGCCCAGGGGATCACCGTCTATCCGGTGGAAAACATCGCCCAGCTGGTGGCCCACCTTACCGGTGACGCGCCCATCCGGCCCCAGACCCCCTGGACCCCCTCGCCGGTGTCCCAGGCCCTGCCGGACTTTGCCGACGTCATGGGCCAGGAAAACGTCAAGCGGGCCCTGGAGGTAGCCGCCGCCGGGGGCCACAATGTGCTGCTCATCGGCTCCCCCGGCTCCGGCAAGTCCATGCTGGCCCGGCGGCTGCCGTCCATCCTGCCGGACATGACCCGGCAGGAGTCTTTGCAAACCACGGAGGTATACTCCGTGGCGGGGATGACGGACCCGTCCCACCCCCTGGTGACCCGGCGGCCCTTCCGCAGCCCCCACCATACGGCCTCTCCCGTGTCCCTGTCCGGCGGCGGCACCGTGCCCCGGCCCGGGGAGATCTCCCTGGCCCACAACGGCATCCTCTTTTTGGATGAGCTGCCGGAGTTCGACAAAACCGCCCTGGAGACTCTGCGCCAGCCCCTGGAGGACGGGGTGGTGACCATCACCCGGGTATCCGGGTCCCTGACCCTGCCCAGCCGGTTCATGCTGGTGTGCGCCATGAACCCCTGCCGCTGCGGGTGGTACGGCCACCCCTCCGGCCGCTGCACCTGCTCGGAAAGCCAGGTGGAGAGCTATATGCGCCGCATTTCCGGCCCCCTGCTGGACCGCATCGACATGCACATCGAGGTGCCGTCGGTGGAGTACGAGGCCATGCGCCGCCGGGAGAGGCCCGAGACGTCGGCCCAGGTCCGGCAGCGGGTCAACGCCGCCCGGGATATCCAGAAGCGCCGCTTTGCCGGCACCGCCGTCAGCTGCAACGCCTATATGACCCCCGCCATGATCGGGGAATACTGCCTGCTGGACCAGGCGGGGGAGCGGCTCATGAAGGGGGCCTTCGACCGGCTGGGCCTGACGGGCCGCAGCCATGACCGCATTCTCCGCATGGCCCGCACCATTGCCGACCTGGACGGCAGCGAGCGCATCGAGGCCGCCCACCTGGCTGAGGCCATTCAGTACCGCAGCAGCAATCTGTTGAAATAACCGGGGAAACACGCTATAATAAAAAACGGAAGGATAACCGGCCCGGGCGGTGCGCCGCCGGAGCCGTCCCCATGAACCTATATATTAAGGAGAAACCCCATGCACGAAATGATCCTGTGCAAGCTGGGCGAGGTGGTCCTGAAGGGCCTGAACCGCCGCAGCTTTGAAATGAAGCTCATGTCCAACCTCCGCCGCCGCACCGCCCGGTTCGGCAGGTTCCGGGTCTATTCCAAGCAGAGCACCATCTATGTGGAGCCTGCCGGGGAGGCCTGCGACCTGGACGGGGCGTATGACGCCTGCAAGCGGGTGTTCGGCATCATCGCCGTGGCCCGGGCCCTGCCCTGTGCCAAGGAAAAGGAGGCCATTCTGGACACCGCCAAGACCTATCTGAGCAGCGCCCTGACAGCGGCCCGGAGCTTCAAGGTGGAGAGCAAGCGGGCAGACAAGACCTTCCCCATGACCTCCATCCAGCTGAGCCAGTGGGTAGGCGGCCACCTGCACGAGGCCTTCCCCCACCTGACGGTGGACGTTCACCACCCGGACCTGACGGTATATGTAGAGGTCCGGGAGGAGGCGGCGTATGTCCACGCCCCGGCGGAGCCTGCCGCAGGCGGCCTGCCCATCGGCATGGGCGGCCGGGCCGTGAGCCTGCTGTCCGGCGGCATCGACTCGCCGGTGGCCAGCTACATGATCGCCAAGCGGGGCGTGGAGCTGGAGATGATCCACTTTGCCTCGCCCCCCTATACCAGCGAGCAGGCCCGGGAGAAGGTTCTTCAGCTGGCCCGGGAGCTGGTGCCCTGGTGCGGGCGGCTGAATGTCACCATTGTCCCCTTTGCCGAGATCCAGGAGGAGATCCGCCGCAATTGCCCGGAGGACCACTTCACCCTGATCATGCGGCGGTTTATGATGCGCCTGGCCGACGCCCTGGCCCGGGACCTGAACTGCCGGGCCCTGGTCACCGGCGAGAGCCTGGGCCAGGTGGCCAGCCAGACCATGGATGCCCTGGCCGTCAGCGGCGACGTGACGGACCTGCCGGTGCTGCGGCCCGTTATCGGCATGGACAAGGAGGAGATCGTCCGCATCGCCCGGCACATCGGCACGTTTGAAACCTCCATCCTGCCCTATGAGGACTGCTGCACCGTGTTCACCCCCCGCCATCCCAAGACCCGCCCCCACGTGGAGGAGGTCCGGGAGATGGAGCAGGCCCTGGACGTGGAGGGTCTGGTCCGCCGGGCCATGGAGGGCCGGGAAGTGGTCAAGCTCCGCTGAGCCATGCGCCGCCTGTGGATCAGCCGTAAGGGCGGACAGAGCCGTACGCCCCCACAAAACACCGCCAGCCGACCCCCTGTAGGGGCCGACGTCCCCGGCGGCCCACGTACCGGCCTGCGGCTGCGTTTCCAGCCCGGTGTAGACCCGGAGGTCCGTGCCGCCTGCATCCGCTTTGCCGTCTGGCTGCGGCGAACGTATGTCTTTCCCGTTCGGGTGCCGGTGTATGTAAAGGCTGCGGCCACTGTTACCTGCCAGGACGGGGAGGAGGCCTCCGCTGTCTTTTTCGGTCCCGACGACCCGGCTCAGGAGCCGTATATCCGTCTGTCTGCCGGGGATTATCCCGCCCTGCGGCAGCACTGGGGCCGTGACAAAGCCCTGGGCGCTATTCTGCACTCCCTGGCCCATGAACTGAGCCACTATTTTCAGTGGCTGAACCACCATGATGTCTGGCTGTCGGACGACCCGGAGACGAACCGCCGTCTGGAACGCCAGGCCGTGTACTATGCGGACGCCATCCTGGACGACTATGCGGAAACTGTGGATCATCCATAAGGGCGGACAGAGTCGTCCGCCCCTACTTGGCTCTCCCTCCGGGAGAGCTGTCACCGAAGGTGACTGAGAGGGCCTGTAGGGGCTTCTGAATGGTATGATCCATCTGTTCGCATTTCCCCTCTCAGTCGGCTGCGCCGACAGCTCCCCCGGAGGGGGAGCCAAGGGGCGGCGCTTCGGCGTTTTCCCCTCCAGCAATACCCCGCGACACCCCAACGAAAAGGATGTGATACCATGCCCTACCAGGCGGAGATCATCGCCGTGGGCACCGAGCTGCTTTTGGGCAATATTGCCAACACCAACGCGCAGTTTCTGTCGCAGCTGCTGGCCTCGGCCGGGGTCAACGTGCTGTACCACACCGCCGTGGGGGACAACCCCCAGCGTCTGCGGGCGGCGGTGGAGACCGCCCGGTCCCGCTGCGACCTGCTGGTGTTCACCGGCGGCCTGGGCCCCACCTATGACGACATGACCAAGGAGACGGTGGCCGGCGTGTTCGGCCTGGCCCTGGAATACCACCCGGAGGTCATGGAGGAAATTCAGCAATATTTTGACCGTGTGTTCCACCGTCCCATGCCCGCCTGCAACCGGCAGCAGGCTATGCTGCCCCAGGGCTGCACGGTGCTGCACAACCCGGTGGGCACCGCCCCGGGCTGCATATTCACGGCGGGCGGCGTCACGGCGGTGCTGCTGCCGGGGGTGCCCCACGAGTGCCGCTATCTGGCGGAGCACGCGGTGCTGCCCTGGCTCCGGGGACAGAGCGGCGGCGTTATCCGCAGCCGCGACCTGCATGTGTTCGGTCTGACGGAGCCCCAGGTCCAGGAGCTGCTGGGCGACCTGATGGACGGCGCGCAGAACCCCTCCCTGGCCCCCTACGCCAAGCCCGGCGAGGTGATGCTGCGGCTGACGGCCAAGGGCGGCAGCAACGACGACTGCCAGGAGCGCATGGCCCCTCTGTTCCGGGACGTCCGCTCCCGGCTGGGAGACTATCTGTACGGCGTGGACATTTCCTCCCTGGAGGAGGTGGTCCTGACCCGGCTGCGGCAGCAGGGGCTGACTCTCTCCGCCGCAGAGAGCTGCACCGGCGGCCTCATCGCCAAGCGGCTGACAGACGTACCTGGAGCCTCCGCCGCGTTTCTGGGCGGCGTGGTGTCCTATACCAACGGCGTGAAGGCCGGGGTGCTGGGCGTGCCCCGGGACCTGCTGGACCGATACGGCGCGGTGTCCGCGCCGGTGGCCCGGGCCATGGCGGAGGGCGTCCGCCGTGTCACCGGCAGCGACCTTTCGGTGTCCGTCACCGGCCTGGCCGGGCCAGACGGCGACGACCGGGGAAACCCCGTGGGCACCGTATATGTGGGGCTGAGCTGGCAGGGGGGCTCCCTGGTCCGGCATCTGACCCTGGGCGGTGACCGGGCCCGCATCCGGCTCCTGGCCGCCAGCAACGCACTGGATATCATACGCAGACACCTTTGTGATCTGCCTGTAGAAGGAGAAGAAGCATATGGCAGTTAACCCCATGAACAACAAGAACCTGAGCCGGACCCACAGCAAGGAGCTGGCAAAAAACAACCGCGGCAAGCGCACCCGGAAAAACAGCGACTATAAGACCACCGCCACCGCCGCCCGCCAGGCCCAGAGTCAGGCCCCTCAGAAGGCCGCCTGGCCCACCAAGGTCAAGGTCACCCTGGGTATCCTGTTCGGCATTCTGGTGGCAGCCCTGATCCTGCGGCTGGCGGTTCCGTCGCTGCAGGACAACCCGCTGCTGAACAACCTGACCACTCTGCTGCTGGGCATCTCCTGCGGCGCGCTGTATTTCATCCGCAAGGATTATCCCGCGCCCAAGGCCTCCAAGCTGGACGGCGTGGTCAACGCCGTACTTATCGTTTTCGCCCTGTTTTACGGCGTTATGGGCGTGTGGGGCCTGATCCGGATGGTCGGCTGAGCGTCCCGCCCTGTCCCGCGTTTGTCCCGGGAATTTCCCGTTGACAACCGGGACAGGGCGTGCTATATTACAGGGTAACAAAAGGCACTGACGAGGAAGCCGCCTGCGGCAGGCAGCAGAGAGGGACCCATTCTGGTGCAAGGGCCCCGGCTGAAAGCAGGACGCGTACCGCCTCCGAGCCGTCCGCCCAACGGGCATATCCCCCAGTAGGCCGGACCGGGCCCTCCCGTTACAGAGGAGCTACGAGCGACGGGACGCTGTCCCGTAAGCAGGGTGGAACCGTGGAGTAATACCAATTACCTCACCCCTGAAGCATCATCAGGGGCGGGGATTTTTTATTTCCTGACCCCAATTTCAAGGAGGAATCACCATGAGCGAAGAAAACAAGTACACGTTTGAAAACGAGGAATACCGCCGGACGTACTGGCATACCTGCTCCCATGTGCTGGCCCAGGCCGTCAAGCGCCTGCACCCGGAGGTAAAGCTGGCCATCGGCCCCAGCATTGAAAACGGCTTCTATTACGATCTGGATGCGCCCTTTGCCTTCACCCAGGACGACCTGGCCGAGATCGAGGGCGAGATGCGGAAGATCTGCAAGGAAAAGCTGAAGCTGGAGCGGTTTGAGCTGCCCCACCGGAGTCTCTGTAGTATAATGATAAATGTGATAATTATTCTCTATTACAGGAGGTTTGCTATGAAAGAAACATACAGCAGAACAAAATCCGTATGGCAGCGCATGAATCAGAAAGAGCGAAAGGCCGTTATGGATTATGGCGAGAAATACAAAGCTTTCCTTGACACCGCCCGCACCGAGCGGCTGGCAGCGGCTGAAATCATCCGCCAGGCCGAAGAAAAAGGATTCAAACCGGTGTACACCATGAAATCCCTGAAGCCCGGTGACAAAGTATACTGGAACCAGAAAGGCAAATCGGTCATTCTGGCCGTCATCGGCGAAGAACCGGTGCATGAAGGCATCAAAATCGTGGGCTCCCACATCGACTCTCCCCGGCTGGACCTGAAAGCCAACCCGGTGCATGAGCAGGAAGGGGTGGTCTATTTCCGCACCCACTACTACGGTGGCATTAAGAAATACCAGTGGCCCACCATCCCCCTGGCCCTCATCGGCGTCATTTATACCAGAGACGGAAAGAAAGTGGAAATCAATGTGGGCATGAAGGAAGGAGACCCCATTTTCTACGTATCCGACCTTCTCATCCACATGGCCCAGGACCAGATGAAGAAGACCCTGGCCGAAGGCATTACCGGCGAACAGCTGCAGGCCATTGCCTGGACCAACGCCGAAGGCAAAGCCAAGCCGAAGGAGCTGTTCATGAAATGGCTGAAAGACACCTATGGCATTGAAGAAGAAGACTTTGCCACCGCCGAACTGGAACTGGTGCCGGCCACAAAGAGCCGGGACGTGGGCTTCGACCGTTCCCTCATCGCCTCCTACGGACAGGACGACCGGGTATGCTCCTATGCCAACCTGGAAGCCATTCTGGACGCCAAGCCGGGAGTTAAGACCCAGGCCGCTCTCCTCACCGATAAGGAAGAAATCGGTTCCTACGGCAACACAGGCATGGAATCCTCCTATTTCGTGAAATTCGTCATGAAGCTTCTCTCCCTCCAGGGACAGGATACCATCCTTGATTTCTATGAAACCATGGAAAACAGCGAAATGCTTTCTGCCGACGTAAACTCCTGCCTGGACCCCATGTTCCCCGAAGTTTCGGAAAAGGACAACGCTTCCTTCATGGGCTACGGCATTAACCTCACCAAGTACGGCGGCGCCCGGGGCAAAGCAGGCAGCAATGATGCCAATGCGGAATTCCTGCAGAAAATCCGCACCATCTTCAACGAAGCCGGCGTATGCTGGCAGATTGGCGAACTGGGCAAGGTAGACCAGGGCGGCGGCGGCACCATCGCCTTCATGATGGCCGACTGGGGCGCTGAAGTGGTGGACTGCGGCACAGCCATGCTGTCCATGCACTCCCCCTACGACCTCCTCTCCAAGGCCGATGCCTACGAAACCTACCTGGCTTACAAAGCATTCTTTGAAAGTAAATAAAAAGCAATAAAAAGGACTGTGAAAAAATGAAAATCATTTCTTCACAGCCCTTTTTGATTGTCTTTTATAGAAAAGTGCTGCCCCTCTTCCGCTTCAGAGAAAAAAACAGTCTTCCGCAAAGCCTGCCACGTCAGGAGAGACCTTCCCCTGTGAAAGGAAGAGAACCCTTTCCCTATTTCACCATTCCCTATTTCCTTTCCTGAAACATCCGGTTCAGAAGATAGGTGAGTCCGGCAAATACAGCCATCACCACGAAAAGAAGAGGATAGGCAATCACCATTAATGCCAGCGATGATTCTACAGTCGTCATGATTTCCTCCTTATCCCAGTACGGGAATCAATGCCAGCACCAGACCGCCGGCTACCACTGACGCCACCTGGCCTGCCACGTTGACCCCCATGGCATGCTGGATAATATAATTGGACGGGTCCTCCTTCAGCGCCATCTTCGCAATGACCCGGCCGGACATGGGGAAGGCAGAAATACCGCAGGCACCGATCATGGGATTGATTTTCTTCGTGAGGAACAGATTGGCCAGCTTGGCAAAGAGAACGCCTCCCACCGTATCGAATACAAAGGCCAGAGCGCCCAGCACCAGGATTTTGAGCACGTCCATGGTCAGGATATTTTCCGCCGTCATGGTGGCCCCTACGGTAATGCCCAGAAGAAGGGTGACCAGGTTGGACAGCTCATTCTGCGCCGCATTGGACAGAGAATCTGTAACTCCCGATACCTTCAGCAGATTGCCGAACATGAGGGCACCGATAAGGGGTACGGAAATAGGCGCCAGAATGCCGGCAATGAGCACCACCATCAGGGGGAAAAGGAAACGGGCCGTCCAAGAAACAGGCTTCTCCGCCTTGAAGGGCATGCGGATCATGCGCTCCTTCTTCGTAGTCAAAAGCTTTACAATGGGCGGCTGGATAATCGGCACCAGGGACATATAGCAGAAAGCCGTCACCGTCAGCGGCGCCAGAAGATTGGTGGCAAATTTCTGGGCCACAAAAATGGTGGTGGGACCGTCAGCGGCGCCGATGATGCCGATGGACGCCGCTTCATTGAAAGGAAATCCCGCCAGCGATGCCAGGAAGGCCGCAGCAAAAATGCCGAAATGGGCAGCTGCTGCAAAAAGCATGACATAAGGCGCCCGGATCAGGGGATCGAACTCACACATAGCTCCCACCGCAATGAAGATGAGCACCGGGAAGAGCTCATTGGCAATGCCTGCCTCATAAAGCACGGACAGGAAGCCCGGCTCTCCGCCGCCTGTGGGAATCACTGCAAAATGACCGGGGATATTGGCCAGGATACAGCCTACCCCCATGGGGAAAAGAAGCATGGGTTCATAATCCTTTTTCACCCCCAGATAAATCAGGATACCGCCGATGAGGAACATCATCCACACCGAAGGGTCTCCCATGCCCATGACCCCGCTGAACAACTCTTTGGCAATACTTTCCCAGGCTGTCATTGAAACCTCCCAAATGAATAAAAATACAAATAACTGCCTTTATGAAATAGATTGTCTCTGCCCATCCTGTTTGATAACCTGCCATGCATATATTCCTAAAAAAAAGACCTGACATTTTTCAATGCCAGGTCCTTCTATCAGGATGGATTTCCTACCCCTGTGCCATACGCAGGAAACAGAATATGAAACTGTAAAACTCTTACATTATAAATTATAACCGAAAACAGGAAGAATGACAAATACCAGAAGTGCCCAGATCACACCGGAACCGATAAAGATGCCTGCTGTAATGGCAAAGCCTTCTTTGGAATTCGGCACGCCCAGCAGACTGAAATTGCCAAACACCCCGCGGCGCACCATGAAACCATTGGATTTGCGCTGCCTGAACCACTTCAGTTTGTTTTCCTGTCCGATACTGTAGGCCACAATGATGGCCACCACGGAAGCAATCAGCCAGTACAGCAGAAAACGGGCTGCGCTGAAATCTTGTACATCAGATAAATCAATTAGCTGCATAATTAGTACTCCTTATCAAGTGTAATGATATCAGCATTTCAGAGAGAATGCAAGAGGATAATGATGGCCCTTTGGACGCGCCTTTGGCGCGAGGGTTGACGGGGCTTCGCCCCGAGGGTTCTTAAGGTTCTTAAGTTTGACGGCCTTTCAGGCCAGATCGGAAGAGCACACGTCTG
>ERZ507028.727-NODE-727-length-12074-cov-4.270239_pt1 | contig 12074 bp, 8 predicted proteins | sample MGYA00512875_ERZ507028 | MGnify/ENA metagenome assembly ERZ507028 | reverse complement strand
ATGAAAGTAGCGATTTTCGGCGCCGGCACCATGGGCAGCGGCATTGCTCAGGTTTTCGCGGCTAAGGGCCACACTGCCCTGATGTATGCAAGCTCTGTGGCTTCCGCTCAGAAGCACAAGGATAAGCTGGCTGCTTCTCTGGCCAAGCGCGTGGCCAAGGGCAAGATGGAGCAGGCTGCTGCCGATGCCATCCTTGCCAAGATCACCACCGGCACCAAGGAGATCTGCAAGGATTGTGACCTCGTCATCGAGGCTGCCATTGAGAATATGGAGATCAAGAAGCAGACTTTCCAGGAGCTCTCCCAGATCTGCAAACCCGAGTGCATGTTCGCCACCAATACTTCCTCCCTCTCCATCACCGAAATCGGCGCTAAGCTCGATCGTCCCATCATCGGCATGCATTTCTTCAATCCCGCTCCTGTTATGAAGCTGGTCGAAGTCATCGCCGGCCTGAATACCCCCGCTGAGATGGTAGAAACCATCAAGAAGATCGCGGAAGACATCGGCAAAACCCCCGTACAGGTCGAAGAAGCTGCCGGTTTCGTTGTTAACCGCATCCTCATCCCCATGATCAACGAAGCTGTCGGCATCTATGCCGAAGGCGTTGCCTCCGTTGAAGGCATTGATAATGCCATGATGCTGGGCGCCAACCACCCCATGGGTCCTCTCGCTTTGGGCGATCTGATCGGTCTGGATGTATGCCTCGCCATTATGGAAGTTCTGCAGGCCGAGACCGGCGATGATAAGTATCGTCCTCACCCCCTGCTGCGCAAGATGGTTCGCGGCGGCAAGCTGGGCAGAAAGACCGGCGTTGGTTTCTACGATTACAGAAAGTAAGCGATAAGGAGGATCTGTTATGGATTTCAAACTCACCAGAGAGCAGGCCATGGTGCAGAAGATGTACCGTGAGTTTGCCGAGAATGAAGTAAAGCCCCTGGCTGCCGAGGTAGATGAGGAAGAGCGCTTCCCCGAAGAAACCGTCAAAAAGATGGCTAAGCTCGGTATGATGGGTATCTACTTCCCCAAAGAGTACGGCGGCGCCGGCGGCGATGTCCTCTCCTATGTCATGGCTGTCGAAGAGCTCTCCAAGGTCTGCGGCACCACCGGCGTTATTCTTTCCGCCCATACCTCCCTATGCTGCGCTCCTATCTATGAGAACGGCACCGAGGAGCAGAAGAAATATTACCTGCCCAAGCTGTGCAGCGGCGAGTGGATTGGTGCTTTCGGTCTGACTGAGCCGGGCGCCGGCACCGACGCACAGGGTCAGCAGACCTTTGCCGTGCTGGATGGCGACCACTGGGTCCTCAATGGCTCCAAGATCTTCATCACCAATGCCGGCTTTGCCAATGTGTTCATCATCATTGCCGTTACCGGCATCATCCCCGATAAGAAGAACCCCAAGAAGACCCGCAAGGAGATCTCCGCTTTCATTGTAGAGCGTACCGATCCCGGCTTCAGCGTTGGTAAGCACGAAAAGAAGATGGGTATCCGCGGCTCCTCCACCTGCGAGCTGATCATGGAAGACTGCCGCATCCCCGCCGATCGTCTGCTGGGCAAGAAGGGTAAGGGCTTCAATATCGCTATGGCTACCCTCGATGGCGGCCGTATCGGTATCGCCGCTCAGGCACTGGGCCTTGGCGAAGGCGCTGTGGAAGAGGTCATCAAGTACACCCACGAGCGTGTACAGTTCGGCCGCCGCATTTCCCAGTTCCAGAACACCCAGTTCCAGATCGCTGATATGCATACCCGCATGGAAGCTGCGAAATATCTGGTTTACTCCGCTGCCTGTAAGAAGAACGCCCACGAGCCGTACAGCGTTGACGCCGCCATGGCAAAGCTTTTTGCCGCCGAGGCTGCCAGTGATGTCACCCGCCGCGCGGTACAGCTCTTTGGTGGTTACGGCTACACCCGTGATTACCCCGTGGAGCGCATGATGCGTGATGCCAAGATCACTGAAATCTACGAGGGTACCTCCGAGGTTCAGCGCATGGTCATCGCCGCCAATCTTAAGGTCAACTGATAGGAGGAGTATGCCGTTATGAAATGTATCGTATGTGTAAAGCAGGTACCGGATACCTCCGGTAAGGTTGCTGTAAAAGAAGACGGTACCATGGATCGTGCCTCCATGGATACCATCACCAACCCCGATGACCTCAATGCCATCGAGGCTGCCCTGACCCTCAAGGACGAAACCGGCTGCGAGGTTGTGGTCGTTTCCATGGGCCCCCCTCCCGCCGAGGGGATGCTGCGTGAGCTGCTGGCCCGCGGCGCCGACCGTGCCGTTCTGGTTTCCGCCCGTGAATTCGGCGGCTCCGATACCTTTGCCACCAGCCAGATTCTCGCCGCCGCCATCAAGAAGATCGGCGTGGAGAAGGGTGACATCGTATTCTGCGGCCGTCAGGCCATCGATGGCGATACCGCCCAGGTAGGCCCCCAGATCGCCGAAAAGCTGGGGATGCCCCAGATCACCTATGTTTCCGAGATCAAGGTCGATGGGGAGCATGTCATCTGCCGGCGTATGCTGGAGGATGGCTACATGACCATCAAGACCCACACCCCCTGCCTGCTCACCTGCATCAAGGAGCTGAATACTCCCCGCTACATGAGTGTCGGCGGTATCTTCGAGTGCTACAATAAGCCTCTGGAGATCTACAACTTTGAGACCCTGAAGGATGATCCGCTCATCGAGCTGGATACCATCGGCCTCAAGGGCTCTCCCACCAATGTTTACAAGTCTTTCTCTCCCCCTCAGAAGGGTGCCGGCATGATGCTGGAGGGCGCTGATAAGGCGACCTGCGAAAAGCTGGTTTCTCTGCTGGCAGAGAAGCACATCATCTGATAGAAAGGAGAAAATGACTATGTCTACTTTTGTGAATACCGATCCCACCGCCTTCAAGGGCGTATGGGTATTCTGCGAGCAGCGCGAGGGCAAGCTGATGCCCACCGATTTTGAGCTCATCAGCGAAGGCCGCAAGCTGGCCGACGACCTGGGCGTGGAGCTGTGCGGCCTGCTGCTGGGCGATAAGGTAGAGGGGCTGGCCAAAGAGTTGGGCGGCTACGGCGCCGACCGTATCATCGTATGTGAGCACCCCCTGCTGAAGGACTACACCACCGATGCCTATACCAAGGTCATCTGCGATGTGGTAATGGAAAAGAAGCCCGAGATCATGCTCATCGGCGCTACCAATATCGGCCGTGACCTGGGCCCCCGCTGTGCCGCTACCCTGCACACCGGCCTCACCGCCGACTGCACCCACCTGGATGTGGATGTTGAGAAGTACAAGGCCTTCCTAAAGACCACCTCCACCATGGATGTGGACAACATGAAGTTTGATGAGGGCACCCACCTGAAGATGACCCGTCCCGCTTTCGGCGGCCATCTGATGGCTACCATCATCTGCCCCCGCTTCCGTCCCCAGATGTCCACCGTGCGTCCCGGTGTTATGAAGAAGGCTCCCTTCGATCAGGCCAAGGCTGATGCCTGCCAGATCGTGAAGCCCGCATTCGCTCTGGCTGCTGAGGACATCAAGACCGAGGTCCTGAGCGTTGAGAAGGCCGCTGAGAAGCTGGTCGATCTGATCGGCGCAGACGTGATCGTCTCTGTCGGCCGCGGCATCAGCAAGGATGTCCAGAAGGGCATTGAGCTGGCTGAGCAGCTGGCAGCTGCTCTGGGCGGTGGCGTTGTGGGTGCTTCCCGTGCCGTCACCGATGCAGGCTGGATGACCGCTGACCATCAGGTCGGTCAGACCGGCAAGACCGTGCACCCCAAGATCTATGTGGCTCTGGGCATTTCTGGTGCCATCCAGCACACCGCCGGTATGCAGGATTCTGAGTGCATCATCGCTGTCAACAAGAACGAGGGTGCTCCCATCTTCGGTGTTGCTGACTACGGCATCGTGGGCGATCTGTTCAAGGTCGTGCCCGAGCTGATCAAGCAGATCGAGGCAGCAAAGGCTGCTCAGTGATCACCTGAAGCAAGATCTTTTCAATAGCATAGCCTGAATTGTGAGAGGTCGTTGCACATTTTGTGCAGCGGCCTCTTTTTTGTGTTTTTATAAAGGAGCTGTTGTGCCGGACACTGCACAGCGGCTCCGATTTGCTCCACAGGAAAGGAACGCAGAAGGGAACACAGCGGAGCGCCACAAAAGCGTACACAGAAACCACGATATGCAAATCGGTGCATATAAATACAGTAATATACAAAACGAAACGCACCGAAGTGCCCTAAAAAGTGTGCGATGCCTGTTGCACTCGGCTGATTTTGGGGAGAAGCGCAACACAACTGTAACGTTTTCGGACTGTTTGTTACGCTTGAGTTGCGATAAAAGGGCGGGATTTTTTAAAAAAATCTGTATTTTTTCTGCAAAACAGCCTCTGAACCTCTTGACGTCTGTATGGTTTTGTGATACTCTTGTGACACAAGAGTTGCGGATGTGATACAACAGAGTTGCAAATTAGTTGCAACATCCAACATCACACTGCATAATGCAACAGACCGGAGGCAATCTTATGAAGCGTGCAATGAGTACCGTAAAGAATATCGCAGCAGCTGCAATGACGCTGGCTGTGGTTTTTGGCTTTGCAGGCTTCAAGCCCGTCACCGCAAACGCCGCACAGGTTGCCGTTCCTGCTACCGCATCTGTGGAAGAAGAAAACTCTTACTTTGAGGAAGACGCTTACCAGCGCAGCTTCCTGACTCTGGTCAATAACGAGCGCGCACAGGCCGGTCTGGCTCCCGTTGCTCTGGGCGACAGCAGCCACAACGCCGCTGCAATGGAGCGTGCCGAAGAGCTGGCAGTTTCTTACTCCTACGTTCGTCCCAACGGTCAGCGCGATTTCACCGTTCTGGCAGAGAACGGCATCAGCGATGTTTCCATCGGTGAGAACTACATGGCCGGCTGCTCCACCCCCGATGCCGCAATGGATCAGTGGATGGCTACCGATTTTACCCGCGAGCGTATCCTGAACGCCGATGCTACTACTGTGAGCGTTGGCCACTACGAAGGCGGCGTCTACAATAACTACTGGGTGCTGATCTTCTCTTACCCCGAAAATTCCCACACTGAAGATTACCGTCAGGAAGTTCTGGATCTGGTCAATGCTCAGCGTGCAAAGTACGGTCTGACCGCTCTGGAAATGGGCAATGACGACCTGACCGCCGCTGCACAGACCCGCGCCGAGGAAATCGCCGTTGTGAACTCCCACGTCCGTCCTGATGGCTCCAAGTGCTTCACCGTCCTGAAGGACTACGGCGTCACCGATACCCCCACCGGCGAGAATGCCGCATGGGGCAGCGTCTCTCCTGAAGAGGTTGTCAACGCATGGATGAACTCCGAGGGCCATCGCGCTAACATCCTGAACCCTGAGGCTCGCAAGATGAGTGTTGGCTACTACTATAACAGCAACAGCACTTGGGGTCATCAGTGGATCCAGATCTTTACCAAGTGATCAACTGCTTTCTTCTTATAAAAAGACTGACGGGGCCGCAAGGCTTCGTCAGTCTTTTTATTTGTGCCTGTTTGTGTTATACTTGTTTTGAATTATTATCAGGAGGATCTAACGTGGAGGATTACCGCACCGTCCGGGGCACGGCCACCGGCGAATATGAGGAAAAGAAGAGCCGCTTTATTGCGCAGCTCTCCTTTGCGGATAGCGAGGAAAAGGCGGTGGCCTTTCTGGAGCAGGTGCGGGCGGCTAACCGCACCGCGCGGCACAACGTTTACGCTTACCGCCTTCGGGCGGGCAACCGCGAGCGCTATTCCGATGACGGCGAGCCGGCTAAGACCGCCGGTACGCCCGCGCTGGAAGTGCTGCAGCACAGCGGCCTGACAGACCTGATCGTGGTGGTCACTCGCTACTTTGGCGGGGTGCTGCTGGGCACCGGCGGCTTGGTGCGTGCCTACACCACCGCTACCGCCCGCGCGCTGGAAAATGCCGAGGTGGTCACGGTGCGCAGCGTGGTGGAGCTGCAGGTCACCGTGGACTACGCCCTCTACGAGCGTGCATCTCTGCTCATTGACGCCGCCGGGGCAAAACAGGCACCGCCGGAGTTTGCAGACCGTGTCACCCTGCGCTGGCAGATGCCGGAGCACACCGAAGCGCCGTTGTTGGAGCAGCTGCGAGAACTGACCCGGGGCAGCGCTCAGGTAACGGTGTCTGACCCGTTCTACGCACCATTTTAAAAAACAAAGTCTTTTTTGCAAACCGACACCGAACTTCCCCCTTCGACACTGCCGATGTGCTACAATTGCTGCAGCGCAGCAATTGGGATCGGCTGCGTGCAGAGGGGAGGGGGAGAAGCCCGAAAAAATAAAAGGAGGATCTGTATGGATGTGCGCCGGAGAACCGAAGAGATCGAACACCTCACTTTTGCACCGTGGGCGACCTTCAGCGATGCAAGCCGCGGCAGAGTCGTGCCGGAGCCGCAGGACCCGCTGCGCCCGGTGTTTCAGCGGGACCGCGACCGGGTGCTGCACTGCAAGGCCTTCCGGCGTCTCAAGCAGAAAACGCAGGTGTTCCTCTCGCCGGAGGGCGACCTGTACCGCACCCGGCTGACCCATACACTGGAGGTCTCGCAGATCGCCCGCACCATCGCCCGGGGCCTGCGCCTGAACGAGGATCTGACCGAGGCCATCAGCCTTGCGCATGATCTGGGACACACCCCCTTTGGCCACGCAGGCGAAAAGGCGCTGAACGATCTTTGCCCGGATGGCTTTCACCATTATATGCAGAGCCTGCGTGTAGTGGACCGGCTGGAAAAGGACGGCGAGGGACTGAACCTGACGTGGGAGGTGCGCAACGGCATCGTCACCCACACCAAGGGCACATGGGCAGCTACCCCGGAAGGGCGCATCGTGCGCTTGGCAGATCAGATCGCCTTTGTCAACCACGATATCGAGGACGCCGTGCGCGCCGGTGTGCTGGACGCTGCCACCCTGCCCAAGGACTGCACAGCGGTGCTGGGACAGACCAAATCCGCCCGTATCACCACCATGATCAACAGCATCCTCACCCACAGCGAGGGGGATGTGCGCATGGGCACGGAGGAATACGAGGCGTTTCTCGCCCTGCGGGATTTCATGTACGCTACCGTGTATGTGGACAAAAACGCCAAGCGCGAGGAGCAAAAGGTGGACAAGCTTATCGCGGAGCTATACGAGTACTACCTGACCCATGTGGACCGGATGTCCAACTTTTATGTGCAGCTGGCCTATCAGGAGGGGCGGGAGCGCGCCGTCACTGACTACATCAGCGGTATGAGCGATGAGTTTGCCATCCGCACCTTTGAAGAACTGTTCGTGCCCCAAAAATGGCACGTCCTTTAAAACTGGAGAGGTCGTTTAAATCAATATGATCCCACACGAATACATCGAGGAGCTTACCCGCCGCACCGACATCGTGGAACTGGTGGGTAGCTATGTGCAGCTCAAGCGCAAGGGACGTCTGTACGGCGGTCTGTGCCCCTTTCACAGCGAAAAAACACCGTCCTTCTATGTGTACCCGGACACCCAAAGCTTTTACTGCTTCGGCTGTCAGGCAGCCGGAGATGCCATTAGCTTTGTCAAAAAGATCAACAACATCAGCAGCGGCGAAGCCATCAAGATGCTGGCTTCCCGCGCCGGGATGCCGGAGCCGCAGGAGGACGACAAGACCGGACGCCTGCGCAGCCGGGTGCTTTCCATGAACAAGGAGGCGGCCCGCTTTTTCCACGCCTGCCTGAACTCTACCGTGGAGGAGGCGCGGCAGGCGCGTGCCTACTGGCGGCGGCGCGGGCTGGACGATAAGACCATCGTCCGGTTCGGGCTGGGCTATGCCCCCAACGATGGGCAGGCACTGTACCAGTACCTGCGGGATAAGGGCTACAACCAGCAGGAGCTGGACGCCAGCGGCTTGTTCAAGCGCAGCCAGTCCGGCCGTATCTACTGCCTGTTCTGGAAGCGTGTCATGACCCCCATTTTTGACCTGCGCGGCAATATCATAGCCTTTGGTGGGCGCGTGATGGACGACTCCAAGCCCAAATACGTCAACAGCCCGGAAACGCTGGTCTACCACAAATCCGAGACGGTGTTTGCCATGCAGATCGCCAAGCGCAGCGCCTCCCGGCGGTTCGTGCTGTGCGAGGGCTATATGGACGTCATCAGTATGCAGCAGGCGGGCATTGATACCGCCGTCTGCGCCTGTGGCACTGCGCTGACCCCCGGGCAGGTGCGCATCATCAGCGAATATGCCGACGAGGTCATTCTGAGCTATGATTCGGATGAGGCCGGTCAGAAGGCGACCCTGCGCTCGCTGGAGCTGTTCCGCAACAGCCCGGTAAAGGTGGGCGTCTTGCAGATCCCCGGTGCAAAGGACCCGGACGAGTATATCAAAAAATATGGCCCGGAGCGCTTTCAGGCGCTTCTGGATGGGGTGGGCAACGCGCTGGACTTCCGGCTCAAGCGCCTGCGGGATCAGTATGATCTCTCGCAGGACGCGCAGCGTCTGCAATATATAAAGGATGCTGTGGAGATGCTGGCCGAGCGCTCCAACCCCACCGAGCAGGAGGTGTACGCCGGGCGGCTGGCAGAGGAGACCAACATCTCCAAAACCGCTATTCTGGCGCAGCTGGGCACCGCAGCAAAGCGGGCGGGCGGCAAGTACCGCCGGGAGAAAAACCGTGAGCTGCTGCGCTCCGGCGAGATGGATCAGATCAAGGTACCATACAGCGCAGGCGGCAGTCAGGCGCTGGGCATCGCCAGTGCCCAGCAGCGGCTGCTGGCAGCCATCCTGCGGGAGCCCCGCTATCTGGAACTGGCCAAACAGCAGCTGACGGCGGAGCAATTCATCCAGCCGCAGCAGAAGGAATTATACGAAGCAATGCTCAATTGCAGCCGGGAGGGCGTGGAGCTCAGCCTGACGGCACTGCGGGCGTTTGCAAGCGAAGAAGCATTGAATGAACTGAGCCGACTTGCGGCACAATACAGCGATGTGAACTGCACTCCGGAGGATATCCATCTGTATCTGGACAGGATCGCCCGGGGGATGCCGGTCGCAAGCAAAGCTGCTGCAATGTCCGGCGATGAGATCACACAGTATCTTCAGTCGATGCGCGAAAAAAAGCAGGGGACGCTGCCCGAACAAGACTGATCCCTGTTTTCCCCCCGGCTGGAGCTGGAGAGAAAAGGAGCAGGAATCATGCAGAAATTGTCGCAAACGGAAGAACTTGCCCGCAGCCTTGCCGCAAAGGCTCGCCGTCACACCCTGACCCCGGAGCAGATCAGCCGTGCCATGGAAGAAACGGATTTCGATGTTGCACAGCTGGACGAGCTTTACGCTGCGCTGGAACAGCGGGGCGTTCATCTGGCAGAGGAAGAGCCTGCCGAGCTGCCTGTGCTGGATGATGCCCAGATCGGCAGGCTGGAGAATGAGCTTTCCTCGGAGGGTGTGGCGCTGGATGACCCGGTCAAGACCTATTTAAAGGAGATCGGTCGGGTGCCGCTGCTGACCGCTGGGCAGGAGATGGCGCTGGCAAAGGCCGCCCGGGCGGGGGATGCAGATGCCCGCCGCGCTTTGAGCGAGGCAAACCTGCGGCTGGTGGTATCGGTGGCCAAGCGCTACGCCGGGCGGGGACTGCCTTTTTTGGACCTGATTCAAGAGGGCAACCTCGGCCTGATGAAGGCGGCGGAAAAGTTTGAACCGGAGCGGGGATTCAAGTTTTCCACCTACGCGACGTGGTGGATTCGCCAGTCCATCACCCGCGCCATTGCGGATCAGGGACGCACCATCCGTATCCCGGTGCATCTGGTAGAGAGCATCAACCGGGTCAAGAAAACGGCGGGTGATCTGTTGCACAAAAACGGGCGGGAACCCACCGTGGAGGAGATCGCCGCCGCGCTGGATATGGAGCCGGACAAGGTGCGGGAGCTGCTGCAATTGTCGCAGGAACCCATCAGTCTGGAAACGCCGGTGGGGGAGGAAGAGGACGCTCATCTGGAGGACTTTATTCAGGACGAGGATGCCGGTGTCCCGGTAGACGAAGCCGGGCGTCAGCTGCTGCGGCGGGAGCTGCTGCACGTCCTCAAAAGCCTGACACCCCGGGAGGAGCGGGTCATCACCCTGCGCTTTGGCCTGGAGGATGGCCGTGCCCGCACGCTGGAAGAACTGGGCAAGGAGTTCAACGTGACCCGGGAGCGGGTGCGCCAGATCGAAGCAAAGGCGCTGCGCAAGCTGCGCCACCCCAGCCGCGCAAAGCTGCTGCGGGATTATCTGGACGAATGAGCATTCTATATGATAGGACGAGACTGCCGCACGGCATTTTGTGCGGCGGTCTCTTTTTTGCAGTAGGAAAGTGCAAAAGTCACACTTCCGGGCACAAGAGTAAAGATAGACAAATTGCACAAGGGGTTTATGAACAGGAACGTGCAAAATAAAAAAATCAAGTACTTGGAAGACAAACAACTACACGCTGCCGGGCGTGCGAAAACAAAACGAAAATTAAATTTATTTCAGCAAAAAACTGAAAAATGGCTTGACAACAGGGGTTTTTGGGTGTATACTGCATTAGTATCACATAATGGACTAGTGCGCCAAAAAGGGAACAGTGATGGCTGCCGCTTGAGGGGGTGCCCCGAAAAGTTTGTGCAAAACGCCGGAACGTTCCGCAGGACGCGGGTCGAATTATGTGTGTCTGCTCAAATTTGACCCGTGTATACGACATCCCGTAGAATATAAAAGTAAGGAGTGGTTGATTTTATGATGAAAGTCAAGCCCGTTAAGCTCGGCAAAACCGAGCGCATGAGCTTCTCCCACATCGACGAAGTCATCAGTATGCCGAACCTGATCGAGGTCCAGAAGAACTCTTATCAGTGGTTCCTGGACGAGGGCCTGAAAGAGGTCTTCCACGATATCGGCACCATTGAGGACTACACCGGCAATCTGGCACTGAGCTTTGTGGACTTCCGGCTGGATAAGGAGCCGAAGTACAGCATCAAGGAGTGCAAGGAGCGCGACGTGACCTATGCAGCACCCCTGCGCGTCACCGCCCGTCTGCTGAACAAGGAGACCGGCGAGGTGAAGGACCAGGAGATCTTCATGGGCGACTTCCCCCTGATGACCGACGCAGGTACCTTTGTCATCAACGGTGCTGAGCGTGCGATCGTCAGCCAGCTGGTCCGCTCTCCCGGTGTGTTCTACGGCCATGCTAAGGATAAAGTCGGCAACGACCTGTATAGCGCCACCATGAACCCCAACCGCGGTGCATGGCTGGAGTACGAGACCGATGCCGCCAACGTGTTCTATGTCCGTATCGACAAGAACCGTAAGCTGCCCGTCACGGTGCTGTGCCGTGCGCTGGGTCTGTCCACCAACGAGGATATCCTGAACTACTTCGGCGAGGACGAGCGCATTCTGGCTACGCTGGAAAAGGATACCACCAAGAACCGCGAGGAAGGTCTGCTGGAAGTCTACCGCAAGCTGCGCCCCGGCGAGCCTCCCACGGTGGAGTCCGCTACCAGCCAGATCGATATGCTGTTCTTCGATCCGCGCCGGTACGACCTGTCCCGTTTCGGCCGCTATAAGATGAATAAAAAGCTGTCTCTGGCACGCCGCATCATGAACTATGTGGCAGCAGAGAACGTGGTGGATCCCTTCACCGGCGAGATCCTCGTCGAGGCCGACAAGAAGATCGACCGCAAGCTGGCTGAGCAGATCGATGCCGCCGGCGTGGATCTGGTGGTGCTGAAGATTGATGATCCCATGAAGGATAAGCCCCACAAGGTCAAGGTCATCACCAATGGCTGCGTGGACGCACAGGCCATCATCGACAACTACTACCCTGCATTCAAGGGTGTGGATGTCAAGGAGTGCGGCATCAACGAGCGCTGCAACCTCAAGGAGCTGCGCAAGATCCTTGATAACGCTTCCAGCGCTGAGGAGGTCATGGAGAGCCTGAAGAAGGATCACGACCTGCTCATCGGCCGTACCGTCACCATCGACGATATCCTGTCCTCCATCAACTACCTGAACGATCTGGGCTACGGCATCGGCACCACCGATGATATCGACCACCTGGGCAACCGCCGCATCCGCAGCGTGGG
>ERZ507028.725-NODE-725-length-12085-cov-4.712053_pt1 | contig 12085 bp, 15 predicted proteins | sample MGYA00512875_ERZ507028 | MGnify/ENA metagenome assembly ERZ507028 | reverse complement strand
TCAAAAAAATAGAGCTGACCTGTTACAGTCAGCCCTAAGTAAAAATTCTATATTCTGTTAGCAAAAAATCAGTTCTGCATTAACGATTTCCTCCGCCTGTGCTTTTAGACTACTCATGTGCTGCACCCAAGCAAGCTGTTGGATTGACTTATCCGGAGCCGGATTTTTCTCCAGAAGTTCAGTCATTATCTGTTTTACTCTACGGTGAGCTGTTTCGTCAATTTCCCATAAGTGCGGAAACAAGGTCTCCGTCAGAATCATGTCATCCAAGAGTATTGGATTGTTTTCCGCAAGAAACGCCCTGCGCATCCTGCCATATTTTCCAAGCGGTTTATTACTTGTGTTGCTCAACTGAATATCAGGGATAAGATAATAACCACAACTGGTATAAATCAATTCCTGTGCCATAGTCATTCCTCCAATCATTTTTTCTTTCACCTTCATTGTAATGGATGCTCCCATAAAAGTGAAGTTTGTAGACCGGTGGCTTCGAGCATAGCGCATATCTTCTGATAAATCTTTCGTGACGGTCTGCGATTGCCTCTTTCGAGCTTATAGTAGTAACTGGGTACAATCTCTATTTGCTCTGCAAAAGCCTTCAGCGAGAGCCCCAGAACCATTCTAACGCTCTTTAAAGCTTCCGTATATGGTGTGGCAAGGAAATGAGAGAAATCATCATAGAGTAAAGACTCTTCAATTTCCAAAATATCCGCCAGTTTGACAGCTACATCATAAGGGATGGGCTGCTTTCCGTTTTCATACATCGTAACAGTCGCTGGTACAATATCCAGCTTTTCTGCTATATGCCTTGTTGTCATCTGTTTTCGCTGACGGTAGTACCTTAGATTATCGCCCGGCAAATTGGTCTTTGGCTTTTCTTCAAAAGGTATTGTTAAATGGAGCAGTAATCTGCCTTGATAGAATTCGCACAATGATGTGTGATTGTAAATACCATTGCAAATACAATATGATTACTTCCTATTAGGAACACTGTAAATACAAGGCTTTTCGGAGCCTACAAACCAGAAAAAATAATATTTGATCTATCACATTACGCAAAAAGCCGTCCGGCATGAAAAACGGGCGGCTTTTTTGCGTGGATAGACGGAAAGGAGGCACAAAAATAACTACAAAATTTTAGCGTTCAAATTTGTGCAACTTTAACGAAAAGGAGGATCGTAAATGGCCGATGAAAAATTGAATACTGGCCCTGCGGAGAATATTTCCCCGGAGGCCGCCGAGCCTATCACCACACCCGAACAGGCCGCAGCGTCTGAGCCCCAGCAGGAACAGACCGGGCCTGCCATACCTGAGTCCGGCGATGTGGTTGTGTCCTTTGACAAAATCAATGAACTTATGGCGGAAAAGAGGCAGAACGCCCGCGCCGAAGTCGAAAAGGCGGAAACCCCCGAAACGCCAGAGGCGGCAGCCCCCGGAGAAACACCGCAGCCCGCCAATACGGAGGAACCGAAAAAGCCGCGCCGTGGCCGTCCGCCGAAAGCGGAAAAGGCTGCGACTGAAAATCAGAAAGTGGAGAAATCGGCTGGGGCCCGCAAGGGCCGCCCACCCAAGGCGGATAAGGCGGCCCCTGACAAGCCCAAGCCGTCCAAACGAGACAAAGTGTCCCGAAGCGATGGAAAGGCCCCGGATGCCAAGGAGCCCATTAAGCCCGCACAGGATACGGCACTGAAGGAAACTGCTGCTGTGGAACAGACGGCTCCCGAGCCGACTACACCGCCCCGCCCGGTTGAGGAAGGCAAGCTGGTTTATCTGAAACTTTCCGAGGTTCATCCGTTTCACACATTCCGTCCGCACCCCTTTAAGGTACGGGACGATGCGAAGATGCAGGAAATCGTTGCTTCTATCCGCGTAAACGGTGTAATGGTTCCCGGTCTTGCCCGCCCGGAGAAAGATGGAAACGGCTATGAAATTGTAGCGGGCCATCGCCGTACCCACGGCAGTGAACTGGCGGGGCTGGAGGAAATGCCCTTTATCGTCCGTGAAATGACCGACCACGAAGCGGTACAGGCCATGAAGGACAGCAACAAGCAGCGTGACGGGATGCTCCCCAGCGAATTGGCCGCGCTGCTGGAACTCGAGGTTGAGGACATCAAGCATCAGGGCGGGCGGCTGAAAGGCGTTGCGGAAGGCGATGTCGGGAAACGCTCGGTTGAGATTGTGGGCGAGGCGCATGATATGAACTATAAAAAGGTCATGCGCTACTTGCGGCTCAACTCCCTTGTGCCGGAGCTTCTGGATAAGGTAGACGATAAAAAGATGGGCTTCATGCCTGCCGTGGAGCTTTCCTACATCAAACCGAAAAATCAGAGGCTTATTGCTGTTTCCATTGACGGGGAGCAGGCTTCGCCCTCGCTGGCCCAGGCCAAACGGCTCCGGGAGCTGGATAAGGAAGGCAAGCTCAACGGCGATGTCATTGACGGTATCTTATCAGAACAGAAAAAGGAGGATCGAGGCGTGATTATTTCTACTGCGGAACTGGAAAAGTATTTTGGCAAGGAGGTCACTCCCGCCAAAATGAAAGAACAGATTATGTCCCTGCTGGATGACTGGAAAGAAAAACAGCCGCCGGAGCTGGCAAAAGCCCCGAAAAAGCAGGAACTTGACAAGTAACAACTTCGAGACACTTTGTCCCGAGGGCCCCGCCCTCGCGCAGAGGCTCTGGTGGTATATATCCCCCGTCGCCGCCTGTTTTTTAGTACAGCCGGGAGTGGGCCGTCAAGGGTGCAGCGCACCGCCGTTTTCGGCGGCTCGCCCTTGACGGTCTGCCCCGGCTGTGCTATTTCCCCGGCAAGCGGCGGGGGTATATCCTCCAGAGCCGCCCCCTTTCCCAAGACTGGGAAAGGGCGTGGGGTTTGGGTTGAACTTTCTTATTAAAATATCGGAGGTATGAACGATGAAACGACCCCTTGCTTATATCACCGCTGCATGGCTCGGCGGCGATAGCGAAAACGCAGAACTGGCGGCGCAGTATTGCCGCACCGTGTATGAGGCAGGCTTTTCTCCTATTTGTCCGCCTTTGTACTTGCCCCTGTTTCTCAACGATGCTGTTCCCGAGGAGCATAAAAGCGGCATCGACATGAGCCGTGACCTGCTCCGCCGTTCTCATGTGCTGGTTGTCTGCGGGCACAGTATGACCGAATCCATGAAAAATGATATTGCCGTGGCCCAGCGGCTGGGAATTACGGCAACAACCCTTGAGGGTATCCTGACCGTCAAGGGGCAGGGCCGCCGCTGATGGCGACCCTGTTTGAAGCCTACGTTACCAACGCCGGAAAGTACAGCGAGGGCCAGCTTGTGGGTGAAACACTGAAATTTCCCACAACCGCCCAGGAGGTGGAGGCTCTCTTGAAACGGATCGGCGTGGATGGCGTCCGCTATCAGGAAATTTTTATTACCTCTTTCGATGGGGATGTGCTGGGGCTCTATGACCATTTGAGCGAGTATGAAAATCTGGACGAGCTTAATCATCTGGCCTGCCTGCTTTCCGAGCTTACCTCATCGGAGCTGGAAACACTGGAGGCCGTCCTCGACAGTGGCGATCACTGTTCTTCGGTGCGGGACATCATCAATCTGACACAAAATCTGGACTGTTACGGCTTTTACCCCGGCGTATCCGATGAGGAAACGCTGGGGCGTATTTATGTGGACGATCTGGAAATGTTGGATGTGCCGGATCAGGTAAAACCGTATTTCGATTATGAGGCGTATGGCCGGGATGCCTGCATCCACGAAAACGGCCATTTTGCCCCGGGCGGCTATGTTGTCAAAGAAAGCGATCATTTCGTGGAAGTGTATCACGGCTTGCAGGATATTCCCAAGGAACATAAGGTATTCTCTTTCCCGAAGCTCTCTATCCGGGAGCAAATAGCCGCTTATCAGGAAATCATAGACGGTTCTTCGCTGGAGGGCTACCGTCAAATGCAGAAAAAAGACCGTGGGGATCGGTGATGGCACTTCGAGACAAATTGTCCCAAGGAAGGAGGCGGTGTAACTGATTGATGAAGATATTTCCCGGCGCACGATAGCCATATCTGTAAAAACGACCAAGCTGACGGCGCGGGGACTGGCGTATGTGCTGGGCATGGTGGGTCGGAAGATCCGCAAGGCATACCGTGGGCGGCAAGTACCGCATGGCAAACAAAGTGTGCGAAAGCTCATGGCCCACGGCACAGCCACAAACAGCATTGAGCTATCCGGGGATGCCAAGTCCTTTGACCGCGTGGCCCGGAAATGGAATGTAGACTATGCGTTCTATAAAACCGGGCCGGACAAATACCTGCTGTTTTTCAAGGCTGGACAGGCAGACGCAATGACCGCCTGCTTTTCTGAGTATTCCCGGAAGGTGTTAAGCAAAGCAAAATCGAACCGTGTTCCCATCCGGGAACAACTGCAACAGGCGGCAGATCAGCTTTCCAAAGAAAAGCCGAAGCAGAAAGAACGTGCAAAGGAGGTGGCCCATGAGGACAGATAAGATTAGAAAATATCTCATTCCGAACATTCCCTATCTGTTCATCCTGTGGGCGTTCCTCAAGCTGGGAACGGCCTACCGGCTGGCGGCGGGTAACGATTTTGCACATAAGCTCATCGGGCTGGGCCAGACGATTGGCCCGGCCTTTGCTGACTTTGCACCCGGTCTTGCCCCGCTGGATTGGCTTATCGGTATTGTAGGAGCCGTTGGTTTCCGGCTGCTGATCTATTTCAAAAGCAAGAACGCTAAGAAGTTCCGGCACAATGAGGAATATGGTTCTGCCAGATGGGGCAGACATGCGGATATTGAACCATTTGAGGATCCAGTGTTTGCAAATAATGTGATTTTGTCACAATCGGAGAGGATTACCATGAGCAGCAGACCGAAAATTCCGAAATATGCCAGAAATAAGAATGTTCTGGTAGTTGGTGGATCCGGTTCAGGTAAGACACGATTTTTCATAAAACCGAACCTTTTACAGATGCATTCATCCTATGTGGTGACAGATCCGAACGGTTATACTATAAGCAGATAGACAAAGGGTGTGTTTCACAAGCACGACCGATGTTTACCTGCTTAATTACATAAAGAAGGGAGGTAAAACCGTGGCAAAGAAAGAAGAAATCAAAATTACAGCTCTGTATGAGCGTTTATCAAGAGATGATGAACAGGCTGGAGAATCGAACTCCATCCAGAACCAAAAGAAATATCTTGAAGAATATGCCCGTCAGCATGGGCTGAGAAATATCCGGCACTTCTATGATGACGGCTATTCCGGTACGAACTTTAATCGTCCCGGTTTTGCCGCCCTGCTGGAAGAAGTCGAAGCCGGACGAGTGGAGACCCTTGTGGTAAAGGATCTCAGTCGTTTTGGTAGAAACTACCTGCAAGTTGGCTACTACACAGAAATCCTTTTCCCGAAAAAGGGCGTTCGGTTCATAGCCATCAACAACAATGTGGACAGTGCTACCCCGCAGGACAATGACTTCACGCCGTTCTTGAACATCATGAACGAGTGGTACGCCAAGGACACCAGCAACAAAATTAAGGCAATCTTCAAGTCCAGAATGAAAGACGGAATGCGATGCAGCGGCTCTATCCCGTATGGTTACAAGAGAAAGCCGGACGATAAGCAGACTCTCATCGTGGACGAGCCAGCCGCAGAGGTTGTCAGAAAAATCTTCCGTCTGGTTTGTCAGGGCAACAGCACCACCGCCATTGCGGAAATGCTGACAGCAGAGAAGGTGCTGATTCCCTCCGCTTATGCAGCCTTAAATCAGCCGAAGAATTGCAGACACAAGAATGTGGCAGACCCCTGCCGATGGAGTGCAACCACCGTTGGCTACATCCTTGATCGGCAGGAATATCTCGGTCATACTGTGTTGAGCAAGTCCATCTGCGAGAACTTCAAGACCAAGCAGCGCAGAGCCGCAACGCCGGACGAGCTGATGATTTTCCCCGATACGCATGAAGCCATCATCGACCAAGACACATGGGATATTGCCAGAAAGATTCGCTCGAAGAAAAAGCCGAGAGTGGCGAATGGCACCTACTCCCACCGCCTGTCCGGCTTGGTGTACTGTGCTGACTGTGGCGCAAGAATGGGATTTATCAGTCCCGAAGCAAATCATAGCGAAAAGCACTATGATTCAGATTCCGCTTTTCAATGCGGCAATTATCGGAGCAAGAGCGGAGAATGTGTTTCCCACTATGTAAAAACATCGGTTCTGGAAGCGGCAATTTTACAGGCAATTCAGACAGTAAGCAAATATGTCCTTGAAAACGAGGACGAGTTTATTCAGCAGCTCAAAGCCGTTTGGAATGAGCAGCAGACCAGAACGGCAAACAACGGCTATCAGGAACTTGCCGAAGCAAAGAAACGAATGGCTGAGCTGGACGAGAAAATCAACAAGCTCTATGAGAGTACCTTGAGCGGCTTGCTGCCGGAGCGACAGGCACAGCGCATGATTCAGCAATACGATGAAGAACAGATTTTGCTGGAAAAGCGTGTTGCAGAGCTGGAAAATCTGGTTCAGCAGGATGAAATCAAGCAGGTGGACGCATCCCGTTTTATCGCTCTGGTCAAGAAATACCGGGACTGCAAGGAACTGACCGACACCATGCTCTATGCGTTCATTGACAGGATTGAGGTTCACGAAGCCACAGGCGGTCGAACCATCTACCGCCAGCAGAACATTGACATTCATTTTAATTTCATCGGCAACTACTACCCGCCTGTTGAAGCTGTTTCCGAGGAAGAACGCATTGCCGCCATCGAAGCCGAACAACAGCGAAAGAAGAAGGAAAAGGGCAAACGCTCGGAAGAACGCAGAAAGCAAAAGCTGTATGCTATGCGAGAAGCTGCACAAGCCGGAGACCCGGTTGCTATCGCACAGTATGAAGAACATCTGGCATATCAGCGTGAACGGAATCAGAAGCACCGCCAGAAGCTAAAGGAAGCCAGAGAAGCCAGCCCGGAATATATCAGTCAGTTAGAGGAAAAAGAGCGCATCAAGCGTGAAAAGATGCTTGAAACTGAGCGCAAGCGAGTGGAGCGAGCCAAAAAGAAAAACAAACTGACACGGGCTGAGCTGAAAGAAAAGGCAAAGACAGACCCCGAAGCAGCCAAGCAGCTGGAAGCAATGAGAGCCAAGGAAGCCGAAGCCAGACAGCGCAAAAAGGAGCGTGAGGAAGCGAGGATGGCAGCTGATCCAGAGTATGCCGCCATGATGGAAGCCCGAAAAAAGGAGTATATCCGCACAAGGACAGCCAAGCGTAAGGCTGAACACGAAGCCCTTGTGGAGCTTGCCAAGACCGATGAAGAAGCCGCAAGGAAGCTGGCTGAGAAGCGGAAATATCAGAGCGAAGCCACCGTTAAGTGCTATCAGAAATTGAAAGCCGATGCAGAAGCCGGAGACCCCGAAGCCATCAAACGATACGAAGCCCACCTTGCCAAGCGCAGAGAGGACTACCACAAAAAGAAAGCAGAAAAGGAGGAGATTCCAGCATGAACGAGTTATGGATAGTCAGATTTGTCCGCAAGGACGGCAAGCCGGACGAGGAATATTACTATCGTTCTCTTGCCGAAGCAGAGTATCACAAGAACCTGTTTCTGAACGATGATTCCGGGCTGTATGAACGCATTGAAATCATCAGTGACAAACATTAAGGAGGACACTATGGAATTGAAATTCATCAAGTGCGGAGATTACTACATCCCCGACATTCAACTGCAAAACCCGAATATCCGCCTTGGAAAGTGGGGGCTGATGCGAAAGTCGTATCTGCGGATAGCACAGCCGTTTCTCTTTTCTGAGATGGTACTGAGCGAAACGCTATATCCCCATTGTGCGGAAATTGAAGCCGCCGCCAAGAGCCGTATGAACATCATCCTTCCCCAGCTGATGAAACACTACGGTGTGACCGAACGGCTCAAAGCCACAAATCAGCTTGAATGGGTTCGCCAGATGAACGCTTGTGTGGCACAGGCAGAGGAAGTCATTAAGGACGAGCTAATTTACAGCTAAGCAAGGAGGAAACCATGGGACTGATAAAGCTAATCATTAAGTTGCTGGTGCTGCCGCTGATTGTGGCAGTCACCTTGATACAATGGGTCGGTATCTTCTTCACGCAGTTTTCGACCGTTATCTTCAATTTGCTTGCCGGGCTGATGTTCCTGATAACGATTGCCGGATGGATGTTCGGCATCAGCGCAGGAGCAGAAACGCTCCAACTGCTGGCAGTTGCCTTTGTGGTCTTTATCATCCCTCACATTGCGGAATGGCTGATTATTAGAATCGCCGTTATTAACTACGGACTGCGTGATTTTATCAAGTCCTGACCCAACAATTTTATATCGTCAGCAAAGCGACAGGTATTTCCTTGTGAAGTCCCTGCCGCTTTTATTTTATCAAATCAAAGGAGAACAAAACTATGACAATGAACCAGAAGAAAGCACTGTACGCCTTTGGCAGCCCTGACCGTGAAGCAACGGTCAACCGTTTCTGTACGCTGGCAGAGCTTGCCCCCGATCCTGCCGTAAAGCGATTTTTCCTTGCAATCGCAAGAGAAATGAACACCCCGACCGCCGACCGTTGGTATCGCTGTATGTTCTTCAATCTCCGCTTAGAGATGGAAGCATATCTGCGCTACGAAAAGGCTTTTGAGCGCATCGTGAGAGGCTGTCCGGCAGAGGATTGCGAGGACGGCATGGAATACAATGAGGAATGGGAGGATGACGAATATGACCCTGACAAAGTATGAGAAAGAGACCATTATCCTGTTCAACGAGGGCGAGGACACCGCCCACATCCAGACCTACAATGCCGGACTGCGAAAGCGGCTGGCAGCGTTCAGCAAGAAACACCCCGACCTTTGCTGCTTGGAGAAATCCTTCGCCCAGGGCGGCGTGATCTATGTGCTGGACAAGTCCAGACTGTCTATCCGACTGCAAGCACCGTACAGCGAAGAACGCAGACGGAAAGCAAGCGAGAGCGCAAAGCAAACCGGATTCAAGAGCCGGACGGAATAATGTAACAGTTAGGGGCGATATGCGGTCAAAATGTCGAGCTTACATCCGATGTTTTGACTGCTCGCCGCCGAAGAAATATACTATTGCATAATTCAAATGCTCATCTTAAAACATCTGTTCGATGTGCGTATATTGAAATCGTGTCCTCTGATGTCCATTCATGTCCTACATTTTCCTCTCTTCTGTTGACATTCGGGGGTTCGTATATTAGAATAAAGAATGTAAAAAACTGAATGGAGGATTTTACCTATGGGTACGGAACTGTTAACTGTTTCTCAAACAGCTCAATATCTACAGCTATCCGAAAAAACTATACGGCGAATGATTGGCAATGGTAGCTTACCCGCTTCAAAACTTGGCAATCATACGTGGCGAATTCGAGCTTGTGATGTTGATGAATATGTATCTAATTCTCACCAAAACAAGCCAATGTGTAACAATGCAGGCTCTTATGTCTTAGATCTTGAAATGCCAGAACGCCCTCGTCTCATTTCCTTGTTTTCCGGATGTGGTGGAATGGATTTAGGTTTCAAGAAGGCGGGATTTGATATTGTTTTTGCGAACGATTTTGATTCAGATGCTCAAGCGATATACTCGCTCAATTTGGGCAATATAGATCGGCGTGACATATTGTCAGTTGGCGAAGATGAAATTCCCGATGGAGATATTCTTACTGCGGGATTCCCGTGCCAGCCGTTCTCTAATGCCGGAAATCGTAAAGGTGTCCACGATTCTCGTGGCATGCTATATAAAGAATGTTTACGTATTATTCGAAAGAAGATGCCGAAGGTAATTGTTTTTGAGAATGTTAAGGGATTGCTTTCAACGAAATATATTGATGGACGCAACTTAGCAGAAGTCATAGTAGAAGATTTGTCCGGCATGAATGGTATTGGGTATAATGTTGTGCATCAACTTGTAAACGCATCAGATTATGGCGTTCCTCAGAATCGCCAAAGGGTCTTGTTTGTTGGTGTACGCAAGGATTTAGGAATCACATTTGAGTTTCCTCGAAAGCAATCTAAAGATAATCTGACATTACGGCATATTCTAAACGTACCGTCTGAAGTAGCTAACAATGTAGACTGGTCACTTTCTCCGCAGGCTTTGGATATGATCAAATATATTCCTGAAGGCGGTTCGTGGAAAGATGTTCCGTACGAGCATTTAGCCCCTCGTTTCCAAAGAATCAGAGACAATATGAAGAAGTATCATTCACCTAACTTCTATCGGCGTTTTTCGAGAGATGAAATTTGCGGAACTATGACAGCATCTGCTCAGCCAGAGAATTGCGGTATTATACATCCCTATGAGAACAGGAGATTTACTGTTCGAGAAGTTGCACGTATTCAAACATTCCCCGATGATTTTAACTTCTTAACGGATACAGCACGAAATATAACCGCAATGTATAAGGTCATAGGAAATGCTGTTCCGGTTACGTTAGCATATAATATTGCCTCTGCAATAATGGAGCAAGTATTCAAGGAACAAGGAAACAAAAAGTAAGGGGATAGAATAATGGATACAGATAAAGCATACTTATTGGGGTTAATTATAGGTGGTGGCGTATTCGGAAATGCAGAAGATGTATTTAGTATTCGCTTACCATACAAAAAATGGGGTTCATACCTTGAAAACCCGCAGCGTGCGGGTGAAATTGCAGGGGATATTTTGCGCAAAGTAGGGCAAATGTTTCGAGCTATCTACGGCCTTTCTGTTCAATACGAAACAACACCCGGAGGCACATGGACAATTCTCTGTGAAGGTGATACAACAGCAGTAAAAAATGACCTCATGCATTATGGTATTGCTTGTGAGGGCGAACTTCGAGGAACTGCTGATATCAGTCAGGTGGTATTAGAATTAGTTGATGACAATCTTAAGCGCCGCTTCATTGCAGGATTAGCAGATACTATTGGTAGTATGGCAAAATCGCAGCGCCGCTTTACGGATGAGCATCAGATTATTTCTTTTGAAATAAAGGGTTACAATTTTAAGTTCGTTTGTGAATTATGTCGGCTGCTATATAGCATAAATTGTATCCCTGATCAGGTTAACTGGAATCACCCCAACATCCATTGTACAAGCGATTCGTACTATGCCCAATGGAATAAAGGATTTAAGCTGAGAATTCTGTTGGATCAATATGCTCAGTTCGGCGCATTCGCATTCAGAACCAAGGCGGAAACGTCAAACGAAAATCGTAGATTACAAAGAGAAATTCACGCTGCGGAAAGATGTGAGACCAGAGATATGCATTTCACTCCATCTACCGTACATCCGGCTGAAAACGATCCTCGATTGCCGGCAGTTATTAGGGGCGGACACTTCATTCATTTTAGGCACTTCTGTACTGTTATGGGATGTGAGCACGCCCCGTACTGTAAAATCAGAGAGCAGTTCGAACACATTGGAGAACTGATAAATCCATTCCCGATTTTGCATAAGGACAGCTACACCCAGATAGAAAATATTATTCAAGCAGACCCGCTGCTGTTTAGTCGTGATTATACTACGCTCAATATCAATGCACGAACTTTAATAGAGCAATATAACGAAGATAAAACCGCTTTGTTGTATGGAACCTCTGCTAATACCGGCTACCCAATAGCTGAAATACTCCAAGCTGTTGCCTATGTTATTGCAAATGATGATGAGCTTTCTGGCAAGCGCCCGAAAGGGTATTTTCAGATTGTCGAACGACATTCAAACGATGATGCATGTTTAACAGTAGAAATAAGAAAGCCTGACTTGCTTACACCACTGGTCATTGTAGGAAACGGTCGTGGAGCTTTGATCGGTGCAAGAAATCCTGAGGTCTATAAAAAATTGGTGACGGTCTCTCCAGATAACGAGTACAAATTGCTTGTTCGTGAAATTACCGAGGAGGATTTGTCAAATGCCCGGTAATCATAGTCGGAACGAAGTTTCGTATTATCCAGAAATACAGACTTTCATAGAAGCTCAACTTAAAAGTAATTTCAGAGCAAAGTGTCATAAAGAGCTCAGCGTTTTTTGGGGCATTGGTGAACTAAAAACCAATCTGCAAAGAATCATTGCTG
>ERZ507028.721-NODE-721-length-12107-cov-5.449718_pt1 | contig 12107 bp, 9 predicted proteins | sample MGYA00512875_ERZ507028 | MGnify/ENA metagenome assembly ERZ507028 | reverse complement strand
CAGCGTGGTCATGCCCTTGGCTCCGTTGAAGAAATGCTCGAAGAACTTCCCCACGGTCATGATCTTCTGTGGTACATACAGCAGGAACTGGGCGATAATGGCCATGATCATGCCGTGAACCAGATCGTTGCCGTAGGCGATGGTGCCGCCCACCAGCACCGCCAGCGGTACGATGGCATTCCACGCGGAGGACACGCAGCTCTCGTCCACATCGGGGATGTCCACCAGCTTTTCCATGGTGTCGTCCCGCTCAAAGGCGAGGCCGCCGCTCTGTACCCGCTGATAGGCGCGCTTCAGCCCGCCCAGCTTGGGGAAGGCCCCTACCGCCAGCAGCAGGCACAGCAGCATCATGCCCAGCGGGTAGAACATATAGGGAATGGCGCGGACATAGTCACTGAAGCCGAGGCCGTGTGCCGAGATCAGTCCTACGCTGAACGCCGTCCAGCTGGAAAACGGCACGGCGACACACAGGCAGCACGCGATGATATTGGCCTGCAGCGCCAGATGCTCCCGGGGGATACGGTTTTTATCGGTGATCTCCCGCATGGAGAAGGTCACCGTCAGGGCGCTGAGGTACTCGTCCAGAAACATGATGGCCGACATGAGCCACGCCAGCACCAGCGTCCGCTTGGGACCGGAGGCTATCTTCAGCAGCAGATCCCGGAAGCCCATAAGGGCGCCGGACTCCTGAAACAGCGTGATCATGCCGCCGAAGCCGATGATGACGCACAGTGCAAACTGGTACGAGGAGTTGGACAGCACGGCGTACATAGCGTCGATGGTACCGGTGAGAAAATGCTGCCGGTGCAGCAGCACCATAGCCAGCAGCGTGGCCAGTACCATGGCATCCGCCATCTTACGGGTCTTCAGCGCGTAAAGGATCAAAAACACGAGAGGTGCAAAGGCCATTACGATCTGCAGCATGGTGCGTTCTCCTTACTTAGGATGATATCCGTAGTATAGCACAGGCACCCTCCCATGGCAAGCCTGTCCCCCTCCTGCGGCGGTACACCGCCCGGTCTGCAAAAGAACGCCGTCTGCGCGGGCAGACGGCGTTCTTTTGTATGCTGTACGATGCGCTTACCGGCCGGTCATGACGGTCATGACCTCCAGCTCCTCGGGATTCAGCGTCTTCTTCATGGCCAGTCCCTCGTCGATGTCCACATCGGTGATCTGCTCGCCTCTGGCGCAGATGATGCGGTTGGTCTGCCCCTCCGCCAGCAGCTGCACCGCCTCGTAGCCCATGCGGGTGGCGGTGACGCTGTTGCAGCCGTGGGCGATGTTGGCAAAGGGGCCGCCGTGGATAAAGGCGGGGGAGTGCTCCAGGGTCTGGACCAGGTTGGGCTTCAGGGCGTCCTTCAGCAGGGCGGCCATGGCTCCCTCGGCTTTGAGATCGTGGGCGGTGACGGGACGGCCGTCGAAGGTATAGGCCACGATCATGCGGCCCAGCCGGGCCTTCAGGTCGGTGATGTCACTGGCCAGACACAGAACGGCCATGACCTCGCTGGCCACGGTGATGTCGAAGCCGTCCTCCCGGGGGACACCCTGCATTTTGCCGCCCAGGCCGTCGATGACGTGGCGCAGCTGGCGGTCGTTCATGTCCACGCAGCGCTTCCAGACGATCTGCTTGACGTCGATGCCCAGGGCGTTGCCCTGCTGGATGTGGTTGTCCAGCAGAGCGGCCAGCAGGTTGTTGGCCGCGCCGATGGCGTGGAAATCGCCGGTGAAGTGAAGATTGATGTCCTCCATGGGGATGACCTGGGCATAGCCGCCGCCGGCGGCTCCGCCCTTGACGCCGAACACCGGCCCCAGAGACGGCTCCCGCAGGGCGGCTACGGCGTTTTTGCCGATTTTGCGCAGGCCGTCCGTCAGGCCCACGGTGGTGGTGGTCTTGCCCTCGCCGGCGGGGGTGGGGGTGATGGCGGTGACTAAGATGAGCTTGCCATCGGGCCGGTGGGCCTGCTCCCGCAGCAGGCGGTAGTCGATCTTGGCCTTGCAGCGGCCGTACTGCTCCACATACTGGGGGTCGATGCCGCAGGAGGCGGCAATGTCGCCGATGGGCAGGGGCACGGCTTGCTGGGCGATCTGGATATCTGTCATGTATTGTCTCCCTTCTGTTCCCTATCCTGTCCCCGGATGGGGACCCTATGGGAAGCATTATACGGCATCGGAGCGCAATTGTCACCAGGAAAATGGCCGGAAGGAAGAAAAAAGGAAGCGGACGAGGCTCTGCCCCGTCCGCTTTTATACCGTTATGCCTGCCGCAGAATTTCCTGGATCTCCGCCAGACCTGCGGCAAAATGGATGCCCTGCTGCCGGTCCGGGGAGGACAGGCCCTTTTCGATCATGTGCTCCAGCAGGGCCTTCAGATGGTCATAATACCCATTGAGGTTGTACAGGATGCAGGGAGCCTTCAGCTGCTTCAGGGACACCTGGGACATGACCTCGGCAATCTCCTCCAGGGTGCCGGTGCCGCCGGGGAAGGCGATGAAGGCGTCGCCCAGCTCGATCATTTTCGCCTTGCGCCGGGCCATGTCCTCCGTGACGATGAGCCGGGTCAGACCGTCGTACTGATAGCCTGCGTCCATGAAAAACTGCGGCTCCACACCGGTGACCTGGCCGCCGGCTTCCAGAACGCTCCGGGCCAGGCGGCCCATAAGACCGGTTTTGGACCCGCCGTAGACCAGGGCGTTGCCGCTGGTCCCGATCCACCGGCCCAGCTCACGGACGGCACGCTCCAGCGCCGGGTCGTTGCCCCGGCTGGCGCCAAGATAAACGGTGATGTGCATGTGCATGACTCCCTTCGATTTTTTCCTTACTATACCAGGCTTTGCAGGGAAAGTCCAGGGAAACGCCTGCCAAAAAGGATTTTTGACAAGCTCAGCCCCTCCGGATTGGCCGGAGGGGCTGCTTTGGTGATGGCTTGTTATTCTCCGTAGCGGACGTGGAGCAGCTCATGGCAGCGCTCATGGCCGTACTCGTCCAGCAGGCGGGTGACAATGGGGTTCTTCTCCGCCCCCTTGAACATGGCGGTGGCGTCCGCCTCGTACAGACCCGCGCCGCGGCGCTTCTTCGCCGCCGTCAGGCCATAGGGCTGGCCCGCGCCGCCTACGCAGCCGCCCTGGCAGGTCATGACCTCTACCAGGTGATAAAACCGCTTTCCGGCCTCCACGTCGGCGATCAGCTCCTTGGCGTGGGACAGGCCGTTGACGATGGCGATGTGCAGCTCCTGGCCCTCCACGGTCAGGTTTACCTCACGGATGGATCCGTCGCCCCGCAGGTCCGTGACCCGGATGGCCTGAAGGGCGTTGTTGCTCTTGTCCGGCAGACAGTACCGCACCACGGCCTCTGCCACGCCGCCGGTGACGCCGTAGATCACCGCCGCGCCGGAGCCCAGGCCGAAGGGCAGGTCCGGGGCCTCAGGCTCCAGCTCCGTCAGCTGAATACCGGCCTCCCGGATCATGTCCACCAGCTCCCGGGTGGTGATGACCAGATCCACGTCGGGCTGCCCGTCCCGGGTAAATTCCGCCCGGGCGGCCTCCATCTTCTTGGCGGTGCAGGGCATGATGGCCATGTGATACGTCCACCGTCCGTCGGCGGCGTCCTTTGCCTGATACTTATCCCGCAGCACGGCGGCGAACATCTCCATAGGGGACTTGCAGGAGGAGATATTCCGCAGATACTTGGGGTCGTTGAGCTCCAGATACTTCACCCAGGCGGGGCAGCAGCTGGTGAACATGGGGAAGGGACCGCCGGCCTTCAGCCGCTCCAGGAACTCCTGGGACTCGCTGATGGTGGTCATATCCGCGGCAAAGTCGGTGTCGTACACCTCCTCCACGCCCATGAGCTTCAGGGCCTTTACCAGCCGATCCATGACGTTTTCTCCGGCGGGCAGGCCGAACTCCTCGCCCAGGGCCACCCGCACGGCGGGGGCGATCTGGACCACCACCCGGTTTTTCGGGTCGTGGAGGGCCTGCCAGGCCTGGCCGATCTGGTTTTTCACGGTGATGGCGCCAGTGGTGCACACGGCAGCACACTGGCCGCAGCCCACGCACTTGGTGTCCGCCAGCTTCCGGTCAAAGGCGGGCATGACCTGCAGCTCGCTGCCCCGGTGGGCATAGTTCAGGATGCCCTGGCCCTGGAGCTCCTCGCAGACCCGGACGCAGTCGCCGCAGAGAATGCATTTGTTGGGGTCCCGGAAAATGGCCAGACTGGTGTTGTCCTGCTCATAGCGCTCCCGGGTGTCCGGGAACCGGACCCGGCTGACGCCGAAGCGCTGGGCCAGGGCCTGCAGGCGGCAGTTGCCGCTTTTGGCGCAGGTGGTGCAGCTGCAGTCGTGGGAGGCCAGCATCAGCTCCAGGATCATCCGCCGGTGCCGCAGCAGCCGGGCGGTGTTGGTGCGGATCTCCAGCCCGTCCCGGGGCTCCATGGAGCAGGATGCGTCGATTTTACCGGTTTTAACATTTTCCACGATGCACATGCGGCACGCGCCGTGGACCGACAGCTCGGAATAGTAGCAGAAGGTGGGCATGTCGATGCCCGCCTTGCGAATAACGGAGAGGACGTTCTTCTCCCCGTCGAACGGCACCCGCTGGCCGTCTACGATCATGATTCCCTTGGCCATGGTCATACCTCCTCCTCAATGGCGTCGATAGCGCCGAAGGGGCAGGCTCCCCAGCAAGCGCCGCAGTGGATACACTTGGTGGTGTCGATGACGTGGGGCATGCGGATCTGGCCGGAGATGGCGTCCATGGGACAGTTCTTGGCGCACTTGCCGCAGCCCTTGCACAGCTCGGGAATGATCTCCAGATGGCGCTTGCGCCCGTTGCAGATGGGACAGTGGTGGTCCACCACATGGGCCAGATACTCGTCCCGGAAATAGCGCAGGGTGCTCTGGACGGGCTTGCAGGCGCTCTGGCCCAGGCCGCACAGAGCCGTCTCGGTGATGGTATTGGACAGATTCTCCAGCAGCTCCAGGTCCTCCATGGTGCCCTCGTTGCCGACGATGCGGTCCAGGATCTCCAGCATGCGCTTGGTGCCCTCCCGGCAGGGAACGCACTTGCCGCAGCTTTCGTTCTGGGTGAAGCTCATGAAGAAGCGGGCAGTCTCCACCATGCAGGTGTCCTCGTCCATGACCACCAGGCCGCCGGAGCCGATCATAGCCCCGATCTTCTTCAGAGAGTCGAAGTCCAGGGGCAGGTCCAGGTGCTCACTGCTGGCGCAGCAGCAGCCGCCGGAGGGGCCGCCGATCTGCACGGCCTTGAACTTCTTGCCGTCGGGGATGCCGCCGCCGATGTCAAAAATCACCTCGCGGACGGTGGTACCCATGGGCACCTCGATCAGGCCGGTGTTCACCACATTGCCGGTCAGGGCGAAGGCCTTGGTGCCGGGGCTCTTTTCCGTGCCGATGTGCCGGTACCAGTCCACGCCGTTGCGGATGATCAGGGGGACGTTGGCAAAGGTCTCCACGTTGTTGAGCACCGTGGGCTTGCCCCACAGGCCGTGCTCAATGGTGCGGGGGGGCTTTACCCGGGGCATGCCGCGCTTGCCCTCGATGGAGGAGGTCAGGGCGCTGCCCTCGCCGCAGACAAAGGCGCCTGCGCCGCGGTTCACATGGAGGTGGAAATTGAAGCCGCTGCCCAGAATGTCGTCCCCCAGCAGGCCCAGCTCCTGGGCCTTTTCAATGGCGGTTTTCAGCCGGGACACCGCCAGGGGATACTCGGCCCGGACGTAGATATAGCCCTCGTCGCTGCCGGCGGCCAGGCCGGCGATCATCATGCCCTCCAGCACGGAGTGGGGATTGCCCTCCATAATGGAACGGTCCATGAACGCGCCGGGGTCGCCCTCGTCGCCGTTGCAGACGATGTACTTCTTGTCCGCCTGCTGCCGGCGGGCGCCGTCCCACTTCTGCCCGGCGGGGAAGCCGCCGCCGCCCCGGCCCCGCAGGCCCGAGTCGATGATATCCCGGCAGATCTGCTCATCCGTCATCTCGAACAGGGCCCGCTCAAAGCCGGAGTAGCCGCCCTTGGCGATGTACTCCTCAATGTCCTGGGCGTCGCTGGTGCCGCAGTTCTCCAGCACCACCCGGTGCTGCTTTTTGTAGAAGGGGATGTCCTCCTGCCGGGGATAGGCCACCCCGTTCAGCCGGTATACCAGCCGGTCGATGATCTCCCCGCCCAGAACGGTCTTTTCCAGGATCTCGTGGCAGTCCTCAGGCTTCACATGGATGTACATGATGCCCATGGGCTCAATGTGGACCAGGGGGCCCATTTCGCAGAAGCCGTGGCACCCGCTCATCTTGATGTGCAGGCTCTTTTCCTCGTCGCTGTCGTGCTTCAGGCCGATATACACCGGCAGGCCCCGGCTTTCACACTCGTTTTTCAGGTTTTCATAGATTTTCAGCGCGCCGCCGGCAATGCAGCCGGTGCCGGCGCAGATCAGCACGGAGGGGGTCTCCTTGCTGCGGCGCAGGGCCTGCTGGGCCTTATGGCGCAGATCGCAGAACGCGTCGCGGGTCAGTTTCATTGGGCGGCCTCCTCCTTCCGGATACGCTCCAGCAGCTCCAGGGCGCTGGTGGGGGTCATTTTGGCGTGGACCTCGCCGTCCACGGTCATCACCGGGGCCAGGCCGCAGGCGCCGAGACAGGCCACCGTTTCCAGGGTGAACATGCCGTCGTCGCTGGTCTTACGCTTGCCGGACAGGCCCAGGTACTCGTATATGGCGTCGTAAATGGGGCCGGACTTCCGGACGTGACAGGCCGTACCGGCGCAGACCTTGATGATGTGCTTGCCCTTGGCCTCCAGGGAGAAGTTTTCATAGAAGGTGGCCACGCTGTACACCTTGGACACGCTGATGCCCAGGCGCTGGGCCACCAACGTCAGGTTGGCCTCGCTGAGATAGTTGTATGCCGCCTGGATATCCTGCAAAATGGCAATGAGATTTTCCGTTTTGCAGCCGTATTGCTCCACAATAGCGGCAGCCCGTTCGGTTTGGGGGTTCATTCCTTTCCTCCTCTTTGCTCTGTTGAAGATTTTCTATCGAACCAGTTTCGTTAAATGATTCATCTAATATTTTATCATACACAGAAAAAATTCGCAACAGGAAATTGTGAAAATTTTGATAAAGGATTTCCGGCTTCATGCATAATAATTGAAACGAACGAAATACGGCATTTCCCGCAGGGAGCTTTCCTATCCGCCGAAGGCAGTGCGGGTTTGCCGGCTTCCCATCCATAGGAGACAGCGTCAGGACAAAAAGGGAGGGCGGACCGGGAAACCCCGTCCGCCCCCAAGTGAGGAGAAAAATGGTAAGAAAATAGCAATGGTATCAAATCAGCATGGCCAAAAGCCACACCGCGCCGATGACCGCGCCGCCCAGAAGGGCTGCCAGCCACGGGGACATGCGCAGCCGCCGCCGGGGCGGCGCGCCGTGGGACCGGGCATAGTCCTTGGCAATGCGGATGGCCTGGTCCACCACCTGTTGGGAGGTGACCCCGCCGCTGCCCACTGCCGCGTCGTTGCGCACGATGAAAATTGCCTGCTCGAATATATGCGGGTCCGGGGAATCCACCACAATGACCCGGCGGGAAAGTCCTTTTACCAAGAGTTATGCCCTCCTCTGTTGCGATTTCGTCTGACAGGTTCAGTATGCCCGCCCATAGGGGGAATATACCCGCTAAACCGGCTTTTTTTCGCCGGAGGACAGGTGCAGTGCCAGCACGGCGCAGTCGTCCTCCAGGCCCTTGCGCCCCCGGGACTCCGCCAGGATCAGCGACACCAGAGCGTTGACGTCCCGGCCGCTCCAGCCTGCCAGCAGATTTTGCAGCCATTCGTCGTTTCCCGCGTCGGCAATGCCGTCGGACACCATGACGAAAAAGCTCCCGGCAGTCAGCTGGAGCCGGGTGCACTCCGGCGCGTCCCGGACGGCCTGGAGCCCGGCGGGCAGGGACTGCCCGGCATAGCGGCTGACGCTGCCGCCCCGCTTGCAGTAGGACGGGGCAGCTCCGTATTTATACAGGGCCGCCTGGCCGCTGGACCGCTGCAGGGCCAGCAGGTCGATGGTGGTGAAGCCTCCGCCGCTCTCTCCCCGCAGGGACAGGGCGGTGTTTAAGGTTTTCAGCGCCGGACCCGGCTCAATGCCCGCCTCCAGAAACTGCCGCAGCAGCCGGACGGTCATGGCGGCCTCCCGGTGGGCGGCCTCGCCGCTGCCCATGCCGTCGGACAGCAGCAGATACACGGCGCCGCCTACCTCGAAGGAATCCAGCTGATCGCCGCAGACATTCTGCCCCTCCCGGGGCCGCAGGGACGACGCCACCCGATAGCCCATGGCCTGGGCGCTGGCGGGGACGGCGGGACCGGCACTGGCCAGCAGGTCCCCCAGCTGGGCATACTGCTCCCGGGCCTGGTCCCGGACCTCTGACAGCCGCCGGTGATACTGCTGCCGCAGCAGATAGGACCGCAGCTCCAGATTCACCGCCTCCACAAATTCCGTCAGATGGACGCAGCGGGAGGTGAAATACAGGGGAAAATCCCCGGGCAGCGCCTGACCCCGCCGCAGCAGCTGGGGACAGGCGTCATTGAAGGCGTTGTAGGTGGCGCCGTAATTCTGCCGCCAGCAGGTATCCCGCAGAATACACCGGCGGCACACCTGCTCCGCCGCCCGGTCAAACAACACAGAGGGATTTTCCGGCTTTTCCGGGGCGGTGCCCCGGAAAAAGCTGTCGTACAGATCCCGCAGGGCGGCGGCAGGCTTGGCGAAGCGGTCCTGCAGGGGCCGCTTTTCCGGCTGGGGCTCCTTTTTTTCCGCCGGCGGAGTCAGCCGGGGCAAGGGCAGAAGGGACAACATTCCGCCCGAGGCCAGCTCGATCACGCGATACAGCGGCTCCTCCATTCCCAGAAGCAGAACGCAGCCCGCGCCCACGGCGCAGAATGTCCCGATGCGCACCGGGACAGGGGCGGGACGGACCCGGGACAGGGCGGCGCAGGACAGGGACAGCACCGCCATAGGCGCAGGGTCCGGCGCATCCCCCAGAAGGCCCATACACAGCCCCACTGCCGCGCCCCAGGCGGCTGCCCGGACCGGCTCCAGCTCCCGGACGCTGCGGATGAGCAGAGCGGCCGCCAGACACATGCCCGGCGACACGCCGCTCAGGCTTACCCGGCCTGCCGCCAGACACACGCCCACCGCCAGCAGCAGGGGCAGACGGTCCCGGCGGCGCAGCAGCAGATCCGTGACCGCGGCGGCCGCAGCCATGCAGAATCCGCACAGGCCCCACAGCTGGGCCGGCCGGGCGATGAGATACGCCGACTGCACCAGCAGCAGCAGCGCCGCCGCCAGACCGGGCCGGAAGGCCCGGCGGGCAAACAGCCTGGTATCATAAAAGGCGATGCTGCCGGAAAAGATGAGAATGGACGCCGCCAGCTGGCGCAGGCCTGCCTGAAACGGCAGAAACAAAAAGGCCCCCGCACCGCAGCCCAGCACGCAGCAAAGCCCCGGCAGGCCCGGGCCTGCCGCCGCCGTCAGAGCCAGGGGCAGCGGGGCGCACAGGCCGCCGAAGCTGCCTGCTGTCAGCAGGCACGTCAGGGCCGTCCGGCCCAGGGGGTCAAGCAGCCGCCGTTTCTCCCGGGGCAGAGGCAGAAATTTCATGGACAAGCCCTCCTTTTCCCCCATTGTAGCCGGGGACAGGGAGAAAACCTGTCGGGAAATAGCAGGGACGGCGTATTTTCAGGGCGGACTGGGCTATACGCAGTGAAATGTTAAAAATATGTTACGGAAATCGGCGGATTTGTTTAAAATATTCTTCTTGTTATTGGCGGTCAAATGGTATATAATCAACTATATTATGTCCTTATGCCGCTTTTCCCGCGGCAGCCTATAGAAAGGAAGTTAGCTATGATTAAGGTCCGAACCGATCAGGGCGAGATTACCATCAGCAGCGCGGTATTCACCACCATCACCGGCGCGGCAGCCACCAACTGCTTCGGCGTCAAGGGCATGGCCTACCGCAGTATGACCGACGGCCTGGTGCACCTGCTGCGGCGGGAAGCCATGAGCAAGGGCGTGAAGGTCACCTATAACGAGGACGGCACCGTTTCCATCGAGCTGCACATCGTTGTGGAAAACGGAGTCAATATTGCCACGGTCTGCCGCTCCATTATGAGCGAGGTCAAGTATGTGGTCACCAAAAATACCGGCGTGGAGGTCCGCGAGGTCAATGTGTGCGTGGACTCCGTTACCGTGTAAGCTGCCGGTCAAAGGAGAAACGAAAAGATGACAGATAGAATCAGCGGCAGCGCCTTCAAACAGATGATCACCTTCGGCGCTGCCTGTGTCACCCAGCAGAAGCAGGCCATCAACGATCTGAACGTGTTTCCGGTACCCGACGGCGATACCGGCACCAACATGAGCCTGACCATCCAGACCGCCGTCAACGAGCTGAAAAAGTCCGAGCCCGCCACAGTGGGCGAGGCCGCCAAAATCACCGCAGGCGCCCTGCTGCGGGGCGCCCGGGGAAACTCCGGCGTGATCCTCTCCCTGTTGTTCCGGGGCCTGTCCAAGTCCGTGAAGGGCCTGACCGACATGGATGGCGCGCAGCTGGCCGCCGCCATGGCCGAGGGCGTCACCACCGCCTATGGCGCGGTGATGAAGCCCGCCGAGGGTACGGTGCTGACGGTGTCCCGTCTGGCCGCCGCCCGGGCGGTGGAGGCCGCTCAGGAAAACCCCAGCGCCGAATATGTGATGGAGCAGGCCATTGCCGCCGGGTATGAGACGCTGGCCCAGACCATCGACATGAACCCGGTGCTGAAAAAGGCCGGTGTGGTGGACGCGGGAGGCAAGGGCTACCTCATCATTCTGGACGGCATGCTGCGGGCTCTGCGGGGCGAGGCTCTGCCCCAGGTGGAGGAGGACGGCGAAAAGGACCAGGACAAGGCGGATTTCGGCGCCCTGAGCCTGGAGGACATCACCTTCACATACGACACCGTGTTTATCGTCCGCAAGCGCGACGGCGTGGACATCGGCCCCTATCGGGCCTATCTGGACAGCATCGGCGACAGCCTGGTCATCGGCGAGGACGACGAGGCCTTCAAGGTCCATGTCCACACCGACACCCCGGGCGAGGCTCTGACGGAGGCTGCCAAGTACGGCACCCTGGAGCTGGCCAAGATCGAAAACATGCGCACCCAGGCGGAGGAGCTGGCAGCCGGCAAGAAGGCCCAGAGCACCGACGACCTGGACGCCATTGAGGAGGAGCTGGAGTCGGCGGAAAATGCCGTGGCCGCTCCGGAGAAGCGGTACGGCTTTCTGGCCGTGTGCGCCGGCGACGGGCTGGCTGCCACCTTCCGGGATCTGGGCGTGGACCGCATCGTATCCGGCGGGCAGACCATGAATCCCTCCACCCAGGCTATTTTGCAGGAGGTAAACCATACCCCCAGCGAGGTGGTGTTTGTGCTGCCCAACAACAAGAACATTGTCATGGCTGCCCAGCAGTGCGTGGGTCTGACGGAAAAGCAGGTCATCGTGGTGCCCACCGCCACCGTGCCCCAGGGGATCTCCGCCATGATGGCGGTGGACCCGGAGGAGCCGGACCCTCAGGCCATCCTGGCGGCTATGACGGAGGCTGCCGCCAACGTCACCACCGCCCAGGTCACCTATGCCGCCCGGAACTCCGACTTCGACGGCTTCGCCATCAATGCCGGCGACTATCTGGCTCTGACGGACGGGAAGCTGTTCGGCACGGAGCGGGAGCTGGACGGGCTGCTGGATAAGCTGGCGGCCCTGGCCGCCGAAAAGGGCGCGGAGTTTATCACCGTGTTCTATGGCGACGGCATCAGCGAGGCCGACGCCCAGCACGCGGAGCAGCGATTTATAGACGCCTGCCCGGAGGCTGAGGTGTCCCTGCTGCCCGGCGGACAGCCTGTATATTACTATATTATCTCTATTGAATGATATATTGTGCATTTTGCGCATTTTTCAAAGGGGGGCCGACTTGGTCGGCCCCCCAGCTTGTCAAAAATCCTTTTTGACAAGCTGGGGGGACATTTTCAAAACTTTCATAAAAGTTCTGAAAATGCGGTGATTGAAAACGAAAGACACCCCTGATGGGTTTC
>ERZ507028.717-NODE-717-length-12166-cov-4.406490_pt1 | contig 12166 bp, 8 predicted proteins | sample MGYA00512875_ERZ507028 | MGnify/ENA metagenome assembly ERZ507028 | reverse complement strand
GGCCAGGAAATCGTCCTGCTCGATCCACAGGTGCCGGGAGAAGCTGACCTCCCGTGTGCCGTCCTCGGGACGGTTGGGGTTATTTTCCACGGTGACCATCTCGGATTTGCCCTCGGGATAGTTGGTAATGGTGAGCTTCACAGGCTTCAGCACCGCCATGACCCGCTGGGCAGTCTCGTTCAGGTCTTCCCGCAGGCAGAATTCCAGAAATGCGTAGGGAATGGTGTTGGGAGACTTGGCCACGCCCACCCGCTCGCAGAAGTTGCGGATGGACTTGGGGGTATAGCCCCGGCGGCGCAGGCCGCAGAGGGTGGGCATCCGGGGGTCATCCCAGCCGGAAACATAGCCGTTCTCCACCAGCGCTCTCAGCTTCCGCTTGCTGAGCACGGTGTGGTCGATGCCCAGTCTCGCGAACTCGATCTGCCGGGGATGATGAGGTACGGAGACATGCTCCACCACCCAGTTATAAAGAGGACGGTGGTTCTCAAATTCCAGAGAGCACAGAGAATGGGTAATGCCCTCCAGCGCGTCCTGAATGGGGTGTGCAAAGTCGTACATGGGATAGATGCACCACTTGTCTCCCTGACGGTGGTGGTGCATATGACGGATGCGATAGATGACCGGGTCGCGCATATTGAAGTTGCCGGAAGCCAGATCGATCTTGGCGCGGAGGGTATAACGGTTGTCCTCAAATTCTCCGGCGCGCATTCTGGCGAACAGGTCCAGACTTTCCTCAATGGGGCGGTCGCGGTAAGGGGAAACGGCAGGGGTATTCAGGTCGCCCCGGTACTCCTTGAACTGCTCCGGCGTCAGCTCGCAGACGTAGGCCAGTCCCTTTTTGATGAGTTCTACCGCGTATTCGTAGTCCTTCTCAAAATAGTCGGAACCGTAGTAGAAGCGGTCGCCCCAGTCGAAGCCCAGCCAGTGGATATCCTCCTTGATGGCCTCCACAAACTCCACGTCCTCTTTGGTGGGGTTGGTGTCGTCCATGCGGAGGTTGCACAGGCCATTGTACTTCTCGGCGGTGCCGAAGTCGATGATCAGCGCCTTGCAGTGGCCGATATGCAGATAGCCGTTGGGTTCCGGCGGAAACCGGGTATGGACGGTCTGACCCGCAAACTGCCCGCCGGGGGCGATGTCCTCGTCGATGAATGCGTGGATAAAGTTTTTGCTTTCAGTCATTTCAGCCATGATAATCCCTCTCATTTCCTTGGGTTTTTCCAATTACAAGACATTATACCCTACTGTTTCCAGTTTTGCAACCAAAAATCCCGCCAGAATCCATCTTTTCCAAGGGGCGCGCTGTGTGGAAATTACACAGAAGGCCCCGCATTGTGAAAAATCGGAAAACATTTTAAGAAATCTTAAATTAGTAGTTGTCAATTCGGGCTGGATACGCTAGAATAGGAAAGGATATGAAGATAAGGAGTGATTTCATTTTGCCTGAGCTTAAATATAAGCGCATCCTGCTGAAAGTCAGCGGCGAGGCTCTCGCCGGGGACGCACATCGGGGGCTTGATTTTACCATTGTGAACGAGCTTTGCAAATCCATCAAAACCTGCGTGGACATGGGTGTCCAGATCGGTCTGGTCATCGGCGCAGGAAACTTCTGGCGCGGCGTCAAGGACGGCGCGGATAAGATGCAGCGTTCCCACGCCGACTCCATGGGAATGCTTGGTACGGTGATGAACGCCATCGCCGTGGCCGATGCCCTGAACCGCCACGGCATGGATGCCCGGGTTCTCAGCGCCGTGGAGATGAACAAGTTTGCCGAGTATTTTACCCGCGACCTTGCCGAGCGGTACTTAAATGAGGGGAAAGTCGTCCTCTTTGCCGCCGGTACCGGCAATCCCTACTTCTCCACCGACACCGGCGCGGTGCTCCGGGGCGTGGAGATTGAGGCCGACGCCGTGCTGATGGCGAAGAACGTGGACGCCATTTATTCCGCCGACCCCGCCAAAGACCCCACAGCCGTCCGCTACTCCCGCCTGACCTATGGCGAGGTGCTGGCGAAGAATCTGAAGGCCACAGACATCACCGCTATGGCGCTGGCTATGGACAACGACATGACCATGGTCTGCTTTGGCCTGAATGAAGAAAACAGCATCGTCCGCGTGGTTCGCGGCGAAGAGATCGGTACTACCGTAAAAAATCATTTCTAAGGAGGAACACAAAATGACCGTCGATTTCAAAGAATATTCCCGGAGAATGGACAAGGCTCTCGAGCATCTGGACGAGGAATTCGCCTCCGTCCGCGCCGGCCGCGCCAACGCAAAGGTTCTCGATCGGATCACCGTGGAATACTATGGCAGTGAAACGCCCCTGAACGGCGTCGCCACCATTTCCGCCCCCGACGCCCGTACCCTGATCATTCAGCCCTGGGACACCAAGCTGCTCAAGGACATTCAGAAGGCCATCCAGACCTCCGATCTGGGCATCAACCCCCAGAACGATGGCCGCGTCATCCGTCTGGTGTTCCCCCAGCTCACCGAGGAGCGCCGTAAGGATCTGGCCAAGCAGGTCAAGAAGTATTCCGAGGAAGCCAAGGTCGCCATGCGCAACATCCGCCGGGACGGCATGGACTATGTCAAGAAGCTGAAAAAGAACAGCGAGATCACCGAGGACGACCAGAAGAAGGCCGAGAAGGATTTGCAGGATCTGCTGGACAAGAACATCAAGCGCGCCGACGCCGCTCTTGCCGCCAAGGAAAAGGAACTGATGGCGATTTAACGCCGTCAGCCAGAACAAAGCACCCCTGCTGGCGGCTGGAAGCAGCCGCCAGCAGAAATTACTTTTTTATCTTCGCAGATCTGTTCACTAACCATTTAGAAAGAGGTGCTTTATGGCACTTTCGCAAAACTCTCCCCCGCCCCGGCACATTGCCATCATTATGGACGGCAACGGCCGCTGGGCAAAGCAGCGGGGTCTGCCCCGCACCGCCGGTCACGCCGCAGGGGCGGAAGCCTTCCGGCGGATCGCCAACTACTGCCGCACCCTGGGTGTGGAATACCTGACGGTGTACGCCTTCTCCACGGAGAACTGGAAGCGCTCGGCGGAAGAAGTGGCGGGAATCATGAAGCTGCTGCGCCGGTATCTGGAAGAGGCGCTGCGGGATATGAAAAAAAACCGGGTAAAATTCCGCTTCTTCGGCGACCTGACCCGTCTCAGCCCGGAGCTGCAAACGCTCTGCCACGACGCGGAAAGCCGCTCGGAGGACTACGACGTGCAGGTGAATTTCTGCCTGCACTACGGCGGGCGGGATGAGATCATCCACGCGGTGAAGGCTTACACGGCGGATGTCGCCGCCGGAAAGGCCGACCCGGAAAAATTGACCGAGGACGTTTTCTCCCGGTACCTGTATTCGGCGGGCGTACCCGACCCGGAGCTGATCATCCGGCCATCCGGAGAGATGCGGGTCAGCAACTTCCTGCTGTGGCAGTCCGCGTACTCGGAATATGTAATTATGAACGTACTTTGGCCTGATTTCACACCGGAACATCTGGACAGCGCCATTGAAGAATTTCACCGGCGCAGCCGCCGGTTCGGAGGGACATAGAGAAATGAAAAAACGCATTATTTCCGCAGCGATTCTGGTGCCGATCCTCTTTCTTCTGACACTGGCCGCACCGGTGATTGCCGCGTCACTGGTCATGAGTGCGCTCATGGCCATCGCGGCCTACGAGCTTCTGTACCGCACAGGGCTTGTAAAGCGGCCGCGGCTGGTGATCTACTCCTGCATCATGGCGGCCGCCGTGTGCATGTGGAGCTATTTCGGCGCGATTCATTCCTACTTTGTCATCCTCATGATTGTGTTCTTTATCCTGATGTTCTCGGAGATGATGCTTGACCACATAAAGGTTCACTTTGAGGATCTGTCCATGTGCTTTGTGGCGGGTCTTCTCATCCCCTACATGCTCAGCTCCCTCATCCGCATTCTGAATATGGATCTCGGACGGTATGTCATCCTGATTCCCTTCGTGGTGGCGTTCATGTCCGACGCAGGCGCTTACTTTATCGGCCTGAAATTCGGGCGGCACAAGCTGGCGCCTGTGGTCAGCCCCAACAAAACCATCGAGGGCGCGCTGGGCGGCATTGCCTTCGCCGTGGTCAGTATGCTTGTTTACGCCCTGATCATCGACCTGCTGCCCGGCAATCTCCGGGTCAACTACGGTCTTGCGCTGCTGTACGGCTTCGCCGGTTCCCTGCTGGGCATTTTCGGCGACCTGTGCTTCTCCATCATCAAGCGGCAGACCGGCATCAAGGATTACGGCAATCTGATTCCCGGCCACGGCGGCGTACTGGATCGGTTTGATTCTCTGACTCTGGTCGCCCCGGCTATGGAAGTATTGTTGGTGCTGCTTCCCATGGCGGTGTAAGGAGCGGCCTATGGTGCAGTGTGTCAGTATTCTCGGCTCCACCGGCTCCATCGGCCGGCAGAGCCTGGACATTATCCGCCGTCTGCCCGGCATCCAGGTAGCGGCGCTCACCGCCGGAACCAACGTGGATCGGATGGCGCAGCAGTGCCGGGAGTTTTCCCCGAAGCTCGCCGTTATGGCAACTCAGGAAGCCGCTCAGGCACTGGCGGAACGAATAAAAGGTCTGTCTATCCGGGTAAACTTCGGTGAGGCGGGTCTGATGGAAGCGGCATCCATGGCGGATGCCGACTGCGTTATCACCGCCGTGGTTGGCATGGTCGGTTTGAAGCCCACCCTCGCCGCCATCCGGGCGAAAAAGCGCATCGGCCTTGCCAACAAGGAAACTCTTGTCTGCGCCGGGGAACTGGTGATGGCCGAAGCGGAGAAGTACGGTGCGGAGATCGTCCCCGTGGATTCCGAGCATTCCGCAATCTTTCAATGCCTTATGGGCTGTGGCAGCAGAAAAGAGATCCGGCGGCTGATCCTCACCTGCTCCGGCGGCCCATTTTTCGGCATGACCCGCCCTCAGCTGGAAACGGTGACCAGAGCCGACGCCCTGAAGCACCCCAACTGGAAGATGGGCGCGAAGATCACCGTTGACTGCGCCACCCTGATGAACAAGGGGCTGGAAGTCATCGAAGCCATGCGGCTGTACCGTCTGCCCCTGGAACAGGTAGATGTGGTCATCCACCGGCAGAGCATCGTCCACAGCATGGTGGAATTCACCGACGGCGCGGTGATGGCGCAGATGGGCACACCGGATATGCGTCTGCCCATTCAGCTGGCACTGACCTACCCGGAGCGTATCCCCTCCCCGGTGGAGCGGCTGGACTTACTGTCCTGCGGCCCGCTGACGTTTTCCCCGCCGGATACGGAGAATTTCCCCTGTCTGGCGCTGGCGCGGGACTGCGCAAAAGCGGGCGGCACGGCCTGCCCTGCCATGAACGGCGCAAATGAGGAAGCGGTCGCCATGTTCCTGAATGACAAAATCGGCTTTTACGACACCTACCGGCTGGTAAATGCCGCCGTGCCGCAGGTGCCGTTCATCGCCGACCCCACTTTGGAGCAGATTCTGGAAGCCGACCGTCTGGCTCGTGAGGCGGTTCGGGCGAACTCTTGATAATTGCGAGGCATTTTTTCTATGAGCGTTATTTTTGCGATTTTACTGTTCAGCGTCCTGATTTTCGTCCATGAGCTGGGGCATTTTACCGCCGCCAAGCTCTCCGGCGTTCAGGTCAACGAATTTTCCATGTTTATGGGGCCCGCCATCTGGAAAAAACAGGTGGGCGAGACTCTGTACGCCATCCGCTGCATCCCCATCGGCGGCTACTGCGCCATGGAGGGCGAGGACGGCGGAAGCGACAATCCCCGTTCCTTCGACAAGGCGGCATGGTGGAAGCGGCTGATTATTCTGGCCGCCGGTGCGGCGATGAACTTTCTCATCGGCGTGGTACTGATGGTCATTGTCTGCCTCCCCGTAAAGCAGACCGTCGTTCCCGTGATCGCCGGCTTTGAAGACTACGCCACGGTGAACGGCGAAAACGGCCTGCAAGCCGGTGACTGCATCGTGGAGGTGGACGGTGAAAAGCTCTACTCCTATTCCGATTTCTCCATGATCCTGTCACTGAACCCCGGCGACGTTCACGACATCACCGTGCGCCGGAACGGCGAAAAGGTCGTTCTGAAAGATTTCCTGCTGGAAAAGCACGAAGTGACTCTGGAAAACGGCTCGACCGGCCTGCGCTACGGCATGAATTTCACCCTCAGCACCCCGAACTTCTGGGAGAAGCTGGGCATGGCATGGAACCAGTCCCTGGATACGGTGCGTTTGGTTCGCTTGAGCCTGCAAATGCTGCTTGGCGGCAAGGTGGGCATTAAGGATATGTCCGGCCCCGTGGGCATTGTCAGTGAAATGTCCAAAGTGGCGGCAGCCTCCGACAGCAAGGTCACCGCGCTGCTGAATATGCTGTATTTCGGCGGCTTCATCGCCATCAATCTGGCGGTGATGAATCTGCTGCCCATCCCCGCGCTGGACGGCGGGCGTATTGTGTGTCTGCTGATCACGGTTGTGGTGGAGGCCATCACGAAAAAGAAGATCAACCCCAAATATGAAGGCTATCTCCACGGCGCGGGCATGATCCTGCTGCTTGCCCTGATGGCGATTATTATGTTCAAGGACGTCATTTTCCTGTTCAAGAGGTGAAGACGATGACAAAACAGATTCTGGTGGGCGGCGTTCCCATCGGCGGCGGTGCCCCGGTGGTCATCCAGTCCATGCTCAATACCAAAACCACGGATGTGGAGGGCAGCCTGAAGCAGATCCGTCAGCTTGCCTCCGCCGGGTGCCAGATCGCCCGGCTGGCAGTTCCCAACATGGAAGCCGCCCGGAGCTTTGCGGACATCTGCAAGGACTCTCCCCTGCCCCTCGTAGCGGATATCCATTTTGATTACAGACTTGCCATCGCCGCGGCAGAGGGCGGCGCGTCCAAAATCCGCATCAACCCCGGCAACATCGGCGGCGAAGATCGGGTCAAGGCCGTAGTGGAGGTGTGCAAGGACAAGCACATCCCCATCCGCATCGGCGTCAACGGCGGCAGTCTTGACAAGCGTCTTCTGGAAAAATACGGCCACCCCACCGCCGAAGCGCTGGTGGAAAGCGCCTTTGAGCATCTGGAGCTGCTGGAAAAGCAGGGCTTTTACGACACCTGCGTCTCCATGAAGTCCTCCACCGTCCCCACCATGGTAGCCGCCGCGCGGCTGTTCCGCGCCAAATGTGACTATCCCCTCCACATCGGCGTGACCGAGACCGGCCCCGTCCGGCAGGGTCTGATCAAGTCCGCCATGGGCATCGGCGCGCTGCTTCTGGACGGCATCGGCGATACCATCCGGGTCAGCCTGACCGACGACCCGGTGCAGGAGGTCTACGCCGCCCGGGACATTCTCAAGGCCGCGGGGCTTCGGAAGGACGGCGTGAACATTGTCTCCTGCCCCACCTGCGGACGGACCCGCATCGACCTGATCGGTCTGGTGAACCGGGTGGACGAAGCACTGAAAAACTGTGAAAAGCCCATCACCGTAGCGGTCATGGGCTGCGTGGTCAACGGCCCCGGCGAAGCCCGGGAAGCGGACATCGGCATTGCCGGCGGCGACGGCTGGGGCATGATTTTTGAAAAGGGCGTGCAGGTGGAAAAGCTCCCCTATGACGAGCTGCTCCCTGCCCTGCTGAAACGAATTGAAGCACTGTAGAGACACGATATGGAAGAACAGATTTTCTTTCTGAATATGTTTCCGGATTATGAGCCGCCTGAGGAGCTGTATGCAGCCCTTTCTCAGGCGGCTATCGCCGCTGCGGATATTGACCCTGAGACCCGAAGCGTCCACGTGGCGCTGCATTCCGAGCGTTACATCCCCCAGCGGCTGCTGGAACAGGTTCGCAAGGACATTTGTGGCCTGTACGGCCTGCAAAAGCTGGAGCTGACCGCGACCCACCCGGAATCGGAGCTGCAAAAAATCGAACCGGAAGAACTGATGTGGCTGTTTGTCAGCCGCAACTCCATGGCGCGGGGTTCCCTCGCCGGGGCAAAGTGGGAATGGAACGAACAGAATCTCACGGTAAAGCTCGCCGCCAACGGAAAAGAAACCCTTCTGGAGCACATCCCGTCTGTGGAAAAGGTACTGCGGGAGCGGTTCGCCGCCCCGGTGCATATCACCGTGGAGGCTGGCAACACGCTGGAGGGAAAAGCGCTGTTTGCCGCCACAGAGTCCATGCGGGAATCGGAGATTCAAAAGCTTCCCGCCGTCTCCGCCGCTCAGCCGAAGAAGGAGGACAAGTCCGCCGCCCCCAGCGAAACTTTCTACGGCAAGCCCTTCAAGGGCACGCCTGTTCCCATGAAGGAGCTGAGTCTGGACATGGGAACCGTCATCGTGGAGGGCAAAGTCTTCGCCGTGGATCACAAGGAGCTGAAAAAGCGCAACGCCTATGTTGTGAAATTCGACATGACGGACAACTCCAACTCCGTCCGCGTCAGCCGCTTTATGGAGGCCGGAGAGGCCAAACCCATTCTGGAAAACGTTCAGGTCGGCTCCGTCCTGCGGGTGCAGGGCAAGCTGGGTGAAGATCGATACGAGGGCGAAATGGTTCTCAAGCCCTACGCCATGCAGCCCGGCTCCATGCCCAAGCGGCAGGACACCGCCCCGGGAGAAAAGCGGGTGGAGCTGCATCTGCACACCACCATGTCCAACATGGACGCTCTGACGGATACCGCCGCCGCCGTGAAGCAGGCGGCCGCATGGGGTCACAAGGCCATCGCCATCACCGACCACGGCGTCGCCCAGTCCTTCCCCGACGCCATGAAGGCCGCCTCCAAGGCCAAGGTGGCCGGAACCGACCAGAATATCAAGATTCTCTACGGCTGTGAGGGGTATTATGTAAACGACGTAGACGACCGCATTGTAGTCCACGGCGAGCAGGATATCACCTTCGATCAGGAATTCGTCGCCTTCGATCTGGAAACTACCGGCCTGTCCTCCCGCAGCGACCGCATCATCGAAATCGGCGCTGTTGTGCTGAAAAACGGTGAGGAAGTGGACCGTTTCCAGACCTTCGTTGACCCGGAGCGTCCGCTGGAACGGAAAATCGTGGAGCTGACCGGCATCACCGACGAAATGCTTGTCGGCGCACCGAAAATCGAAGAGGTGCTGCCCAAATTTCTGGACTTCATCGGCGACCGGGTTCTGGTCGCTCACAATTCCGACTTCGACACCGGCTTTATCCGCGCCGAGTGCCAGCGCCTTGGCTACGATTATCATTACACCGCGGCGGATACCCTGATTCTGTCTCAGAATCTTCTGCCCCAGCTGAACAAATTCAAGCTGAACATCGTCTCCAATGCCCTGAGCTTGCCCGACTTCAACCATCACCGAGCGGCGGACGACGCCATGACCTGCGGCCTCATCATGGCGAAGCTCATGGTCAAGCTGGAAGAGGAGCATGACATCCACAACTTGCAGGCCATCAACCCTGCCATGACCCATCTGCGTTCCGGCGGCCGCATCACTGATCGGCAGGCAAGGCACATCATTATTTTTGCCAAGAACCAGATCGGTCTGCGCAACCTGTACCATCTGATCTCCGACTCCAACCTCCAATACTTCCGCCGGGTGCCCCGGATGCCCAAGTCCGACATTCTTAAGCTGCGGGAGGGGCTGATCATCGGTTCTGCCTGCGAAGCGGGCGAGCTGTTTCAGGCCATTCTTGACCGGAAAAGCGACGACGAGCTGAAACGCATTGCGTCCTTTTACGATTTTCTGGAGATCCAGCCTCTGGCAAACAACCGCTTCATGCTGGCAAACGAAAAATACGAAGCCAAAACCGATGAAGACCTCCGGGAGTACAACCGGAAAATCGTCCGGCTGGGCGAGGAACTGGGCAAGCCGGTGGTCGCCACCGGAGACGTTCACTTCCTGAACCCCGAGGACGAGATTTTCCGTCACATTCTGCTGGCGACCAAGGGCTTCGACGACGCGGACAAGGACATGCCCCTGTACTTCCGGACAACGGACGATATGCTGCGGGAATTCTCCTATTTAGGCGAGGAAAAAGCCTACGAGGTGGTCATCACCAACCCCAACCGCATCGCCGACATGTGCGAGTCCCTGCGCCCCGTCCCCCACAATCTGTTCGCTCCCAAAATCGAAAACTCCGTGGAAGACCTGAAAAATCTTGTCTACACCAAATTTCACCGCCTTTACGGGGACAATCCCCCGGAGCTGATGGTAAAGCGCGTGGAGACGGAGCTGCACGACATCATCAACTGCCACTACGACGTTATTTACATGTCCGCCCAGAAGCTGGTGCAGAATTCACTGGAGCATGGCTATCTGGTCGGCTCCCGTGGCTCCGTCGGCTCGTCCATCGTGGCCTACATGTCCGGCATCACCGAGGTCAACTCCTTCCCGCCCCACTACCGCTGCCCCAACCCGGAGTGCAAGTACACCACCTTCGACGTTCCCAAGGGCTACGGCTGCGGCGCGGATTTGCCGGACGCCGTCTGTCCCAAGTGCGGCACGAAATTCGAGAAAGACGGCTTCAATATTCCCTTTGAGACCTTCCTCGGCTTCGGCGGCGACAAGGTTCCCGATATCGACCTGAACTTTTCCGGCGAATATCAGGCGAAAGCCCACGCTTACTGTATCGAAATGTTCGGAAAATCCCACGTTTTCCGGGCAGGCACCATCGGCACCGTGGCGGAGAAAACCGCCTTCGGCTACGTAAAAAAATACCTGTCCGAGCGGGGCAAGACTGCCTCCCGGGCGGAGGAAGCCCGTCTGGCGGCAGGGTGTGTCGGCGTCCGGCGCACCACCGGCCAGCACCCCGGCGGTCTGGTGGTTATTCCACAGGAAAACGAGATTTGGGACTTCTGCCCGGTGCAGCACCCGGCGGACGACCCTCAGGCCGACCAGATCACCACCCATTTTGAATACCACTCCATGGAGGAAAACCTTCTGAAGCTGGACATGCTGGGCCACGATGACCCCACCATGATCCGCATGATGGAGGACATGACCGGCATCGACGCCAAGACCATCCCCCTGGACGACAAGGACACCATGTCCATTTTCATCTCCTCCAAGGTGCTGGGCTACGAGGACGACAAGATTCTCGGCCCCACCGGTGCCGTCGCCATTCCGGAGTTCAACACCCGCTTTACCCGCGGGATGCTGATGGATACCATGCCAACCCGGTTTGATACGCTTCTGCGTCTGTCCGGCTTCTCCCACGGCACCGACGTGTGGCTGGGCAACGCCAAAGACCTGATTACCTCCAAAACCGCCACCGTTGATCAGGCCATCGGCTGCCGTGACGACATCATGCTTTATCTGATCTCCTGTGGAATGCCGGAAAAGCGCTCCTTCAAGATCATGGAGGCCGTGCGAAAAGGCAGAGGTCTGCCCGAAGGCGCGGAGGAGGAAATGAAGGCCGCAGGCGTGCCGGAATGGTACATCGGTTCCTGCAAAAAGATCAAATATCTGTTCCCCAAGGCCCACGCCGTGGCCTATGTTATGATGGCTTTCCGTATCGCATGGTTCAAGGTACATCATCCGCTGGCCTTCTACTCCGCCTATTTCTACCGCCGCAGTCAGAAGGGCGGCTTCGACGCGGTGCTGATGACCCACGGCAAGGATGCGGTGGTCGCCAACATCGACGCCATCGAGAACAACGAAAACGCCACGGACAAAGACGAAGACCTGCTGACCACGCTGGAAGTGGCCTACGAATACTACATCCGGGGCTTTGAGTTCCTGCCCATCAGCATTTACGACAGCCACGCCACGAAATTCATCATCAAGGACGGCAAGCTGCTGCCCCCCTTCGTTGCGATCTCCGGCCTCGGCGAAAATGCGGCATGGGACTTGATGCGGGGTCGTGAGGGCAAAACCTTCCTGTCCGTGGAGGAAGTCGCCGCCGCCTGCCCCAAGGTGTCCAAGACCCACATTCAGATGCTCAGAGAGGCCGGTGCTTTCGGCGACCTGCCCGATACCAGTCAGGTCAGCTTCTTCTGACAGATAATCGGAGTGCTCATGCACTCCGATTACTGCTTGCAAATTTCAGAATTTTGTAATATAATATAAAAACAAAATCAGGGTGTATCTGAAAACTGGCGAAATGCCCAGCAGCGAGGAATTTTTGTCCTGGGCAAGCCATTTTTCCGCAGGAATACTTGCTGTATTTCAAGGGAAAATGGCGCGGC
>ERZ507028.701-NODE-701-length-12297-cov-4.727904_pt1 | contig 12297 bp, 18 predicted proteins | sample MGYA00512875_ERZ507028 | MGnify/ENA metagenome assembly ERZ507028 | reverse complement strand
GTAAGGCGGCGGCGACGAAGGGAACCTTGCAGGAGCCGGTGTCCTATGCCGACCGCTACAGCCACCCGGACGAGCTGATTTCCCTGCTGAAAGCAAACCTGCCCAAGGGCAAGCTGGAACCCATGCTCATTGTCGACAACGCCGCACCCCGGACGGTGGTGCAGGTGAACACCCTCCGAATTTCCGCGGAGGAACTGGCCGAGCGGCTGACGGCGGAACACGTCTGCGTCAAACCTCACGAGTGGATGGCGGACTGTCTGGTGCTGTCCGGAACCGGAAGCTTAGAGCAGCTGCCGGCATTCCGGGAAGGGCTGTTCTATGTGCAGGATCCGGCGGCAAAGCTCAGCGTTCTGTGCGCGGGGCTGCCGGAAACCGGCGGGAACGTGATGGACTGCTGCGCCGCGCCGGGAGGCAAGAGCTTCGCCGCGGCCATTGCCATGGGCGGCCGTGGAAGCATCGTCTCCTGCGACATATACCCCCACAAAACTGCCCTGATCGAAAACGGTGCGGCGCGTCTGGGACTGACGAACATTACGGCGCGTCAGCAGGATGCCTCCCAAGTTGTGCCGGAATGGGTCGGCACCATGGACACCGTGATTGCCGACGTGCCCTGCTCCGGTCTGGGCATCATCCGGAAAAAGCCGGATATCCGATACAAAAGCCTGAAAGAGCTGGAAGACCTTCCGGCCTTGCAGTTAAAAATTCTGGAGACTCAGGCGTCCTATGTCAGACCCGGCGGCACGCTGCTGTATTCCACCTGCACCGTGCTGAAACGGGAAAACGAGGATGTGGTTTCCGCATTCCTTGCAGCGCACGGCGAGTTTACGACGGAATCGCTGCCGCTGCCGGATGTATTTCCCAAAAACGAAACCGGGATGCTCACCCTGATTCCCGGCGAGTATGACACCGACGGCTTCTTTATCTGCCGTCTGCGGAGAAAAGCATGAATCTGAAATCCATGACCTTGCCGGAGTTGACGGCGGTTCTGAAAGAATTGGGGCAGCCTGCGTTCCGCGCCAAACAGGTTTACACCTGGCTGCACAAGGGCGTCCGCGCCTATGACGAAATGACGAACCTGCCCAAGTCCCTCCGGGACACGCTGGCGCGGGAATATCCCATCTGCGTCCCCAAGGTGGTGCGCAGGCAGGAATCCGCCCGGGACGGCACGATCAAATACCTCTGGGAATTGTCCGACGGCAACTGCGTGGAGACGGTGCTGATGCGCTATCACTACGGGAACACCGTGTGCATTTCCACGGAGGTGGGCTGCCGCATGGGCTGCGCCTTCTGCGCCTCCACCATCGGCGGACTGGTGCGGCGGCTGGAACCCTATGAAATGCTGGACGAGGTGCTGTTCACGCAGGTGGACTCCGGCCTGCCCATTTCCCACATCGTGCTGATGGGCATTGGCGAGCCGCTGGACAATTTTGACAATGTGATGCGCTTTCTGGAGCTGGTGAACAGCCCGGAGGGCATGAATATTTCCATGCGGCATATCAGTCTCAGCACCTGCGGGTTGGTGCCGAAGATCGACGAGTTGGCGAAGCGGAAACTGCAGCTGACGCTGTCGGTTTCCCTCCACGCGCCCAACGACGAGGTGCGGGACCGGATCATGCCGGTGAACAAAGCCTATCCCAGCGAGGAACTGCTGGCGGCCTGCCGCCGGTACTATCAGGCGACCTCCCGGCGGATTTCTTTTGAGTATGCCATGATCGACGGGGTCAACGACCGCCCGGAGGATGCGAAAGAGCTGCTCCGACGCTTGAAGGGGCTGCCTGCCCACTTCAATCTGATCCCCTTAAACCATGTGGAGGAAAGCCCCCTGAAGCCCAGCACCCGGGCGGCAGTGGTGGCGTTCCAGAAAGCGCTGGAAGACGGCGGCGTTACTGCCACCGTCCGCAGAACGCTGGGCGGCGACATCGACGCCTCCTGCGGGCAGCTGAGACGAAAGTACAATCAAAGCAAAGAGAAGCGATAGAGAAAAGGGGGCGCGAGCCTATGCAGAGCTGGGGATTGACCGATCCCGGTTGTGTCCGGAAACAGAATCAGGATTCCTACAGAATTGAACAGCTTGACCGCGGCAACTTGCTGTGCATCGTCTGCGACGGCATGGGCGGCGCCAAATCCGGAAACATTGCCAGTTCTCTGGCGGTGGACGTGTTTGTGGAGGAAGTCCGCCGCTGCTGGAAGCCTGTCATGGAGCAGGACAAGGTTGACCAGATGCTCCGCAGCGCCGTGAAGCTGGCGAACTTCACCGTGTATGACCAGTCCCGGCAGTTCGAGGAATTCGACGGCATGGGCACCACGCTGGTGGCGGTGATGGTGCGTGGCCGGAAGGCGACCGTAGTTAACGTGGGGGACAGCCGCGCCTATCACGTGGGCAAAAGCGGCATCCGTCAGGTGACCAAGGATCATTCTCTGGTGCAGATGATGGTGGACAGGGGAGAGCTGACCCCGGAGGTGGCGAAAAGCTATCCCGGAAAGAACTTCATCACCCGCGCCATCGGCACGGAGACCACCGTGCTGTGCGACATCTTCCACCTGGACGTGGGCAAGGGAGACTATCTGCTGCTGTGCAGCGACGGACTGAGTAATCTCCTGGACGATCAGGAAATCCTCTTTGAGGTCGTCCACGGCGTATACAAGCAGAACTGCTGCAAGCGTCTATTAAACATCGCCAAAAACCGGGGCGCGCCGGACAATGTCACCAGTGTGCTGATCGCCACTTAAGTACCGCGAAAGGAGCAATTTCTGAATATGGATCAATATATTGGACGGCTCTTGGACGACCGGTACGAAATTCTGGAGATCATCGGTACCGGCGGCATGGCCGTCGTCTATAAGGCGCGTGACCACCGGCTGAACCGGCTGGTGGCCGTCAAAATACTCAAGGATGAGTTCGCACGGGATGAGGAATTCCGCCGCCGGTTCCGTGCCGAGGGTGAAGCCGTGGCCATGCTGAGCCATCCCAACATTGTGCAGGTCTACGACGTTTCCGCCTCCGACAGCGCCAATTACATCGTCATGGAACTGATCGACGGCATTTCCCTCAAGCAGTACATGGAGAAAAAAGGGGTGCTCAACTGGAAGGAGACGCTGCATTTTGCCATGCAGATCGCCAAGGGGTTGGAGCACGCCCACAGCCGGGGGATTATCCACCGGGACATCAAGCCACATAACGTTATGGTGCTGAAAAACGGCTCCGTCAAGGTGATGGACTTCGGCATTGCCCGGGTCATGAGCAAGAGTAACACCCTGACGAAGGAAGCCCTGGGAAGCGTCCACTACATCTCCCCGGAGCAGGCCAAGGGCGGCCACACTGACAACCGTTCCGATATCTATTCTCTGGCCGTTGTCATGTACGAAATGATGACCGGCCGCCCGCCCTACGACGGGGAATCCCCCGTGGCGGTGGCCATCCAGCATATCAACGGCGGCGCGCCGCTGCCCTCCACCCTGAACCCCAATATTCCCAGAGGGTTGGAGCAGATCATCATGAAGGGCATGGCGCTGGAAGTCAACGACCGGTACGTCTCCGCCACGGAAATGCTCCACGATATGGAGGAATTCCGGCAGAACCCGGACATGATCTTCGATTACCATACCATGGTGGACGATGCGACGCGGGTGCTCCCCAACCTCTCCCGCGGCATGACCACGGCGGAGAAAAAGGTGCAGGCCAAAACCGGGGCGGCTCCCGTCCGGACGTCCTTGGACAGCATCCGCCTGCACCAGAACGCCCAGGCGGGGCAGGACAACGAGTCCATCCGCCGCGCCCAGCAGCGCCGCCAGGCGCAGCAGCAGCAGCGCAAAGAGGAACGCAAGGAGGAGCGCAGCCGGGTCGCCACCACGGCCATCGTGGTTTGCAGCGCCGTGACGGTGATCGCGATCGTCATCTTCCTGATGGCACTGTTCAACGGCGCGCTGCTGAGCAAGGAAAAGGCGCTGGTGGAGGTGCCCTATCTGGAGGGAAGCATTTACGACGAAAGTCTTGCGTCCCAGTACCCGGATTTTACCATCAAGCTTCAGCAGCAGTACGACGATACGAAGCCAAAGGGAGAAATCCTCCACACGGAGCCGACCGGCGGCAGCAAGGTGGTCAAAGGCTCGGAGCTTTGGATCACCGTCAGCCTGGGGCAGCGGCCGGAAGCCAAGACCATGGACAATTTTGTAGGCACCAGCGCGGAGGAGGCAAAGTCTATCCTGCTGGGGCAGGGCTTTGAGCCGATCACCCGCAACGAGATCAGCTACGTATACGAGGCGGGGCAGGTCATCCGCACGGAGCCGTCCGCCGGTACGGAAATGACGGCGGGACAGACGGTGTACATCTATGTCAGCACCGGCCCGGACGTCATCACGGCGAAGATGCTCAACGTGATGGGGCTGGATGTGGACAAGGCCAAGGAGCTGCTGGGTCAGGCGGGCTTCAGCAACGTCAAGACCGAGGAAGTGGAGAGCCTGAAGCCCAAGGGCGAGGTCATTCACCAGTCCGCGGCGAAAAACGCGGAGATCGACGTCAACACGGAGATCGTTCTGCAAATCTCCAAAGGACCGGAGGAAACCACCGGCCCCACTCAGGCAACGACCCCCAAAGATCCCAACGAGCCGGTGACCATCGGGGTGCAGTTCTCCCTGCCGGAACGGGATGAGCCGTACATTCTGAGCATTTTCCTGAACGGCAAGGAGGTCATCGAGTCCCGGGAGATCGTGCCGGGAACCTCCAGCTTTGTCTGCGACCTGACGGGCACCGGAACCCAGACCTATGACATTTACATCGACGGAGAATACTACCAGTCCAAGGAAGTGCCGTTCAATTGAGTATGGAAAAACAGCGTACCGGGCGGATCGTCCGTTCCATCAGCGGATTTTATGACGTGCAGGCGGGAGACGCGGTGATTACCTGCCGCGCCCGTGGCATTCTGCGAAAGGAAAACTGCACGCCCCTCACCGGCGACATGGTCAGTATTACCGTGGAGCGGGGGAAGGGCATGGTGGAAAAGGTGCTGCCCCGGCGGAACTGCTTCGTCCGCCCCGCTGTCGCCAACATTGACGCGCTGGTGGTATTCGCGGCCAACGTCAATCCGGTGACGGAGCCGTTCCTCATTGACCGGGTGGCGGCCATTGCGGGAGATCAGGAGGTGCCGGTTTACCTGTGCGTCAACAAGTGCGACCTTGACCCGGCGGTGGACTTGGTGCGTATCTACCGGAACGCCGGTTTCCCCGTCATCTGCACCAGTGCCGAGACCGGCGGCGGTGTGGAGGAGCTTCGGACATTGATCCGCGGCAAGCTGGTGGCATTCACCGGAAATTCCGGCGTGGGCAAAAGCAGCATCCTCAACCGTCTGGCGCCGGAGCTGAACCTCTCCACCGGAGAGGTTTCCGAAAAGCTTGGCCGGGGGCGGCACACCACCCGGCACGTGGAGCTGTACAGTCTGGGCGACGACACCTTTGTCATGGATACCCCCGGATTTTCCTCCTTCGACACCGACGAAATGGACGTGATCCTCAAGGAGAATCTGCAATACGCCTTCGCGGATTTCGGGGCGTATCTGGGAAAGTGCCGTTTTGACGACTGCACTCACCGCAGGGAGCCGGGCTGCGCCGTCCGGGAAGCCTGCGGGGAGGGGAAGATCGAAAAGACCCGGTACGAAAGCTACCTGAAGCTGTACGAGAAGGCGAGTCAGGTTAAAGCCTGGGAGCTGAAATAATAAGAAGCGCTTCTGCCGCCAGCAGAAGCGCTTTTCGTGTGGTAAGAGCGGCGTCAGAACCGGTTATCGTCGGGGAAATGCTCCATAATGTCCTCGATGCGGCATTGCAGGATGTTGCAGAGCTTGTCGATGGTATTTATCTCCACGTTCTCATTGTGCCGGAGCCGATTGAGCTGGGAGCGGTTTACATTATAATGGGTATAAAGATCATACTGGGAAACACCCCGCTGCTTCATGGTCTGCCACAGACGGTCGTACTTTATCATTTTTGTCCCCCTAGTTACTTGACTTTTCTATATTATCCCAGTAAAATTACAGTTGGAACAGTGTTCGTATAACGACACTATGAAAAGAGGAATAATGATGAAGAAGACAATTCTACGATGCATACGGGAAGCAGATGCGAAGGAAATTGATGAAATCCTGAATGCGGCGACAGAGAGAAGACGACAACTTTTCCCGGACTGGGAGATGGTCTTTTTCGCAAGGCCGAAGCAGACACCGCAGGAAGGGGAAGAAGAGTTCCAGAATTATTTGCAGGGGCGGAAGGAATAAAAAGAATTCTCTGTTTTCACCGAAAATAAATACAAAACTTCGTGAAAAATTCTGAAAAAGTGCTTGACAAATGGGGAAACAGATGGTATCATAATCGAGCGCGTGTAGGGAGATTCTGCGCGTGCACTGCGATGATGCGGGAGATTGCGTTGAAAAACGGTAACTTCCGCGGAGTATGTCCGGTCATCGGGCGGCTGAACTGCTTCTGGAAGCGCTGGCGTATATCGCCGGGAACGGAAGAAGGGTCGGCCTCGGTCGGCCATTTTTCATGGCTCGGAATGATACGCACGGCGGCGCGGACAATAGTAGTTCGACCGTACCCAGACACTACGCAAACTGAGTACGTAATTCAAGGAGGAAAACAAACATGGCAAACCAGATGATCCGCATCCGGCTGAAGGCTTACGATCACCAGCTGATCGACTCCAGCGCTGCAAAGATCGTGGAGACCGCGAAGCGCAACGGCGCTCAGGTTTCCGGCCCCATCCCGCTGCCCACCAAGAAGGAAGTCGTCACCATCCTTCGGGCTGTCCACAAGTACAAGGACTCCCGTGAGCAGTTCGAGCGCAGAACCCACAAGCGTCTGATCGATATCCTCAACCCCAACCAGAAGACCGTTGAAGCTCTGATGAGCCTCGACCTTCCCGCTGGCGTTGAGATAGAGATAAAGCAGGCTTAACCCAAAAGGATAAGCCGCTGCCCGCACTGTCTGGCATCGGGCGGACGGGTCATGTCGGCTGGCCTCCCAATGGGCTGCCGACCAATAACCTATAAAAAAGGAGAAACCAAACCATGCAGAAAGCAATCATCGGCAAAAAAGTGGGTATGACCCAGATCTTCGATGAGAGCGGCAAGGTGATCCCTGTGACCGTCGTGGAAGCAGGCCCCTGCGTCGTTACCCAGAAGAAGACCGTTGAGACCGACGGCTACGTAGCCGTCCAGCTGGGCTTTGGCGACGTCGCCGAGAAGAAGCTCAGCAAGCCGGAGGCAGGCCACCTGAAGAAGGCCGGCGTTGCCCCCAAGAAGTACCTGAAGGAGTTCAAGCTGGACGGCGCTGCCGACATGAACGTCGGCGACGAGGTCAAGGCGGACACCTTCGCTGCCGGCGACAAGATCGACGTTACCGGCATCAGCAAAGGCCACGGCTATCAGGGCGTTGTGAAGCGCCACGGCGCAGGCCGCACCCCCATGACCCACGGCGGCGGCCCTGTCCACCGTCATGCCGGTTCCATGGGTGCATCTTCTCATCAGTCCCGTATCTTCCCCGGCAAGATCGGCGCCGGCCAGATGGGCAATGAGCAGGTCACCATCGAGAATCTGGACGTTGTGAAGGTGGACGCAGAGCTGAACATGATCGTCATCCACGGCGCCATCCCCGGCCCCAAGGGCGGTCTGGTCTACATCCGCAACACCGTCAAGAACAACAAGGTCAAGAATGTCGAGCTCGGCATCAGCAAGAACCCGCAGAAGGCTTCCGGCAGAAATCCCCAGAAGGCTTCCGCAAGAGGCTAAGGAAAGGAGATCTTAAATCATGCTTAAGACCAATGTTTATGATATGTCCGGCAAGCTGGTTGGCGAGATCGAACTCTCCGAAGCAGTTTTCGGCATCACCCCCAATGAGTCTGTGGTTCATGACGTTGTCAAGAACCATCTGGCCAACAAGCGTCAGGGCACCCAGAGCGCTCTGACCCGCGCTGAGGTTTCCGGCGGCGGCCGTAAGCCCTGGCGTCAGAAGGGCACCGGCCGGGCCCGTCAGGGCAGCACCCGTGCTCCCCAGTGGACCCACGGCGGCATCGTGTTTGCCCCCAAGCCCCGCTCCTACAGCTACACCCTGAATAAGAAGGCCAAGCGCCTGGCGCTGAAGAGCGTCCTGAGCGCCAAGGCTTCCGAGGCAAATATCGTGGTCATCGACGCCATCAAGATGGACGCTCCCAAGACCTCCGAGTTTGCCAAGTTCCTGAAGGCCGTCGGCTGCGAAGGCAAGACTCTGGTCGTCACTGCCGCCGCCGACCAGAACGTGGTAAAGTCCGGCCGCAACATCCCCGGCTGCGAAGTCACCTTCGCCGGCGTGCTGAACGTTTACGACGTGCTGAACGCCACCAAGCTGGTCGTTGACAAGGCTGCTCTGGCCACGATTGAGGAGGTATTCGCATAATGAACGCTTACGATATCATCAGAAGACCTGTCATCACCGAGCAGTCCATGGAGTCTGTCGCTGACAAGAAGTACGTTTTTATGGTGGACGTGAACGCCAACAAGACCGAGATCAAGGCCGCGATCGAAGAGATTTTCGGCGTGAAGGTCGCGAAGGTCAACACCGTCCGTATGCAGGGCAAGGTCAAGCGCACCGGCGCTTATCCCGCCGGCAAGCAGGCCGCCTACAAGAAGGCTGTCGTCACCCTGACCGCCGACTCCAAGACCATCGAGTTCTTCGAGGGTATGGTCTAAACCAAATCTCAATAAAGGAGAGAAACGCAAATGGCTATTAAGACTTTCAAGCCTTACACCCCCGCCCGCAGAAACATGACTGTTTCCGCTTTCGACGGTGTTGATAAGAAGGCAAAACCTGAGCGTAGCCTGGTTGAGACCCTCAAGAAGAACGCAGGTCGCAACAGCTACGGTCACATCACCGTCCGCCATCGCGGCGGCGGCAACAAGCGCAAGTACCGCGTCATCGACTTCAAGCGTCTGAAGACCGACATGAGCGCTACCGTGCAGCGCATCGAGTACGATCCCAACCGCTCCGCTTTCATCGCGCTGATCAAGTACGAGGACGGCACCCTGAGCTACATCCTGGCTCCCTACGGCCTGAATGTGGGCGATCAGGTCCTTTCCTCCGCCAGCGCTGATATCAAGCCCGGCAACTGCCTGCCCATCGCCAACATCCCCGTCGGTACCGTGATCCACAACGTGGAGCTGCAGCCCGGCCACGGCGCTCAGCTGGTTCGTTCCGCCGGTACCGCCGCTCAGCTGATGGCTAAGGAAGGCGAGCTGGCGCAGATCCGTCTGCCCTCTGGCGAAGTCCGCTACGTTCACACCAACTGCACCGCCTGCATCGGTCAGGTGGGCAACCTGGATCACGAGAACGTCCACGTCGGCAAGGCCGGCCGTACCCGTCACATGGGTATCCGTCCCACCGTCCGCGGCTCCGTCATGAACCCCAACGACCATCCTCACGGTGGTGGTGAGGGCCGCGCCCCTGTCGGCCGTCCCGGCCCTGTTACCCCCTGGGGCAAGCCTGCTATGGGTTATAAGACTCGTAAGACGAAGAACCCCACCAATAAGTTCATCGTCAAGCGCAGAAACAGCAAGTAAGGAGGAAATGAAATGAGCAGAAGTATCAAGAAGGGCCCTTTCGTAGCTCCTGAGCTGTACAAGCGCGTGGAGGAGCTGAACAAGGCCGGTGACAAGAAGGTTCTGAAGACCTGGTCCAGATCTTCCACCATCTTCCCCTCCTTCGTCGGTCACACCATCGCCGTTCACGACGGCCGGAAGCATGTTCCCGTCTATATCACGGAAGATATGGTCGGCCACAAGCTGGGTGAGTTCGTTCCCACCCGGACTTTCCGCGGCCACTCCGGCAACAAGACCGCGAACGCCAAGTAAGGAGGTACGAAAATGGAAGCATTTGCATATGTTAAATTTGTCCGTATGTCTCCTCGTAAGGTCAAGCTGGTTTGTGATATGATCCGTGGTCAGGACGTCAAGACCGCCACTGCTTACCTGAGCCAGACCTCCAAGGCAGCCTGCGAGCCTATGGCCAAGCTGCTGAAGAGCGCTGTTGCCAACGCTGAGCACAACCACGGCATGAACGCTGACAATCTGTACGTCTCCACCGCCGTTGCCAATCCCGGCCCCATCCTGAAGCGCGGCCGCATTGCATCCCGCCGTGGTTTTGTACGGATCAATAGGAGAACCACTCACATCACCATCGGTGTGAGCGAGAAGGCTTAATCAGGAGGTAGCTATGGGACAGAAAGTTAATCCCCATGGACTGCGGGTTGGCGTAATCAAGGACTGGGATTCCCGCTGGTACGCCCGCGAGGACAAGGTCGGTGACCTGGTCGTCGAAGATTACAACATCCGTAAGTATCTGAAGAACAAGCTGTACGCCGCCGGCGTGGCTAAGATCGAGATCGAGCGTTCCAACGGCAAGGTCAAGATCAACCTGTGGTGCTCCCGCCCCGGTGTCGTCATCGGTAAGGCTGGCGCCGAAATCGAGAACCTGCGCAAGGAAATGGAAGCCAAGCTCGGCAAGAGCGTGAACCTGAACATCGTTGAGGTTCGCTCCCCCGACCTGAACGCTCAGCTGGTGGCCGAGAACATCGCCCAGCAGCTGGAGAAGCGTATCTCCTTCCGCCGCGCCATGAAGAAGGCCATGCAGCAGGCCACCCGTCTGGGTGCCAAGGGCATCAAGGTCACCTGCGGCGGCCGTCTGGGCGGCGCTGAGATCGCCCGCTCCGAGAGCTACCACGAGGGCACCATCCCCCTGCAGACCATCCGCGCCGACATCGAGTACGGCTTCGCGGAGGCTGCCACCACCTACGGCCGCATCGGCGTGAAGGTGTGGATCTACAAGGGCGAAGTCCTGAACACCACTCTGCGTGCCGCGACTCCCGAACCCGCTCCCCGTGAGCGCCGCGAGCGTCGTGACCGTCGGCAGGGCGACCGCCGTCAGGGCGGTGACCGTCGGCAGGGCGGCGAGAGAAGAAATTACAACCGTGAAGGAGGAAACCGCTAATGCTGATGCCGAAAAGAGCAAAGTACCGCAAGGTTCAGCGTGGCCGTATGACCGGCGCTGCCTCCCGCGGTAACAAGGTTAGCTACGGTGAATTTGGCATCCAGGCTCTGGAGCCCGGCTGGATCACCGGCAACCAGATCGAAGCAGCCCGTATCGCCATGACCCGTTATACCAAGCGTGGCGGTAAGGTCTGGATCAAGATCTTCCCCGACAAGCCTTATTCCAAGAAGGGCCTGGGTACCCGTATGGGTTCCGGTAAAGGCGCTCCCGAAGGCTGGGTCGCAGTCGTTAAGAATCAGAAGGTGATGTTTGAGATCGGCGGCGTGACGGAGGACGTTGCCCGCGAGGCTCTGCGTCTGGCACAGCACAAGCTGCCCATCAAGACCCGGATCATCACCAAGGAAGTCGAAACTGAGATTGGTGGTGAATAATGATGAAGGCAAAGGAAATCAAGAATCTGTCCGCGGAAGAGCTGAACAAGAAGCTTGACGAGCTGAAGAAGGATCTGTTCATGCTGAGAATGCAGCATGCGACCAACCAGCTGGACAACCCCATGCAGATCGCCGCTGTCAAAAAGGACATTGCCCGCATCAAGACCATTATTCGTGAGAAAGAGACCAACGTCTGAGGAGGAAACGTAAATGACTGAGAATAGAGCATTCCGTAAAACCAGAATCGGTCAGGTCGTCTCCGATAAGATGGACAAGACCATTGTGGTTGCAATCGAGGACAGCGTGCAGCATCCTCTGTACAAGAAGACCATGAAGCGGACTTACAAGCTGAAGGCTCACGACGAGAACAACGAGTGCGGCATCGGCGACACCGTGGAGGTCATGGAGACCCGTCCCCTGTCCAAGGACAAGCGCTGGAGACTGGTCCGTATCATCGAAAAGGCGAAGTAAGGAGGTCGGAAACTTATGATTCAGGAAGAAAGCTATCTGAAGGTTGCCGACAACACCGGCGCCAAGGAGCTCAAGACCATCCGTGTTCTTGGCGGCTCCAAGCGCAAGTACGGCAACGTGGGCGACGTCGTCGTCGCCAGCGTCCGCAAGGCCACCCCGGGTGGCAGCGTCAAGAAGGGCGATGTGGTCAAGGCCGTTATCGTCCGTAGCAAGCAGGGCCTGCGCCGTGACGACGGTTCCTACATCCGTTTCGATGAGAACGCCGCCGTTATCGTCATGGCCGACAAGAGCCCCAAGGGTACCCGTATCTTTGGACCCGTTGCTCGCGAGCTGCGCGATGCCGGCTACACCAAGATCCTGAGCCTGGCTCCGGAATCGCTGTAAGGAGGTT
>ERZ507028.699-NODE-699-length-12305-cov-6.337959_pt1 | contig 12305 bp, 8 predicted proteins | sample MGYA00512875_ERZ507028 | MGnify/ENA metagenome assembly ERZ507028 | reverse complement strand
AATCATCCGTCAAAATTGAATTAAATAAGAAACTCACCTCTTGATTCATCACTTCATAAGAGTGTTTCTGGCAATATACGCTTAAATCAAAATAATAATCTAATAAAGTTTTATATTGATCATAAAACTCTTCAAAAGTTCTAAAACTAGATAACGGCAACACCTTGACAGGGCCTGTCTTATAAACATTGTCCATAGGATCATATCCAGCATTTAAAGCTAATTGTAATATTTTTGTCAAATTCAACATCGTATTTGGTGTTCCCACACTCTTTCCTTGAATCACAAATTCACCACATCCAAAAGGGATATATTGTTCGGCTGTTTTACGATCCACACGCATTGCATATTGTACAGCATCCACATTCACATCATCATTATATAATGTTGGATAGGTTGCCCCACTGGCAATACATTCATAAGCCATATCCATGATATCTTTTGGTGTATTAGAATCAAAGCGCAATGTAAATTGTGGTTCAACATAGCGAGTATCTTTACAAACCTTTAAACAGATTCTTGTGAACAAATCACACGCCTCTACATTTTCTCTTCCTTTTCCACCCACTATAATTCTTCCATTTACAGTCGTTCTTCGATTTTCAATCATTTTCCATAATGATTTTATATAACGATAAGCTTCATGCTCATCAATCAATCCAGAATCAATATCATGTTTTAAAAATGGTCCAAGAACAATGTCCAAACGTCCATAGTTAATGCAGCCTGCACATAGGGCATATAGCCAAAATAATTGTAGTGCTTGATGAAACGTAGCTGGTTTATGTTCTAGAATGTACTCTAAATCTTGTTTCATTAAATCTAAATCTTGATTCCTAGATTGATCCACCGTATAGCTTTGATTAACCAAATCGATTTGTTTGCGAATGACGGATTTTAATAGTTTCATACATTCTAAGCTTGCTAGCATAAATTCATTGGATGGATAACTTTGAATTAATTCAATAATCCCATTAATGCCCAATGTAACTAATTTTTTATAATCTAGCATCATACCTGATAAGCGGGCTGTTGCCATAAATGGATACTTACAATCAATAAAGCGACCTGTCGTATTCTCATTTAATACATCCTGGCAATAGATACTCTTTACATCGTGTTCTTGCCAATAATCATATAATACATCCACTCTAGCTTTCTCTTCCTCTGTTTTTAAGTGTTCTTTAAAAGCACGTAGCTTATGAAAAACACAATAGTGTCCAACACCACCAATACTTGTAACACTACCAAATCCAATAGGTAAAAAATCTAAGCGTCCTGCAATTAAATCGTCTGTTTCAATACTTCTAAATAAACGTGGCAATAATACTTTTAAGCATTCTACTTCACGGATTGCCTTATTTTTAGAACTATTTTCTTTGTGCGCTTTCGTATAAGCTTCCATAATTTCTAATTGTTCTTCACAACTCTTTTCACATGGAATTTTAACTGATACTTCTACGTTTTGTTCACCATCAATATTAATTCTAGCCATATTCTCACCTCATACTTTCAATATATATCCATATCAATTCATAGTCAATCATTTTTATTCATTTTGATTCATATGTGACATTATTATCAATTTGTAACTTGTATGTAAGCGCTATAGTTCGTAAAATGAAATTAACAAGTATACAAGGAGGAATAATACTTATGTCAAATCGTTTTATTTTAAATGAAACAAGTTATCATGGTGCTGGTGCTATCAAAGAGGTAGTTACAGAAGTAAAAGCGCGTGGATTAAAGAAAGGTTTAGTTGTTACTGATAAAGATTTAATCAAATTTGGTGTAGCAACTAAAGTAACTGACTTATTAGATGAAGCTGGACTTCCTTATGAAATTTATGATGAAGTTAAAGCAAATCCAACTGTTGAACAAGTTAAAAATGGTGTACAAGCTGCCAAAGATGCTGGTGCTGACTATTTAATCGCTATTGGTGGTGGAAGTCCACAAGATACTTGTAAAGGTATTGGTATCATCTTAGCAAACCCTGAATTTGAAGATGTTGTTAGCTTAGAAGGTGTGGCTCCAACAAAAAACAAATCTATTCCAGTTATCGCAATCGCAACAACTGCAGGTACTGCAGCTGAAACTACAATCAACTATGTAATTACAGACACTGAAAAGAAAAGAAAATTCGTTTGTGTAGATGCTCATGATATTCCAGTTGTCGCAATCGTTGATCCAGAAATGATGTCAAGTATGCCAAAAGGATTAACAGCTAGTACTGGATTAGACGCCTTAACTCACGCTATTGAAGGATATACTACTTTAGCTGCTTGGGAATTGGCTGACACATTAAACTTAAAAGCTATCGAAATCATTTCAAGAAGCTTACGCGCTGCATGTGAAAACGATCCAAAAGGACGTGAAGACATGGCTTTAGGACAATATATGACTGGTATGGCATTCTCTAACGTTGGTTTAGGTGTTGACCACGGTATGGCTCACCCATTAAGCGCATTCTACGGAATCCCTCATGGTGTAGCATGTGCTACTTTACTTCCTTACGTTATGGAATTCAATAAAGACTACACTGGTGAAAAATTCAGAGAAATCGCTCGTGTAATGGGAGTTGAAGGTGTTGATGAAATGTCTCAAGAAGAATATCGTCAAGCTGCTATCGATGCCGTTATCCAATTAAGTAAAGATTGTGGAATTGCGCAAAGCTTAAAAGAAATTGGTGTTAAAGAAGAAGATTTACCAACACTTACAGATTCAGCAATGGCAGACGTTTGTACAGGTGGTAACCCACGTCCTTGTACAAAGGAATTGATCTTCGACTTATATAAATACGCATTCAACGGAAGAGACTAATATATACTCATTGAGAAGGCAAAATAAACATGCCTTCTTTTTTTTGTGGAAAGTAAAAAGAAATAAACAATATGTTCGGAGTAGCGTAGAGCCTATGTTCATCGTATATGAGGAGTTTTGTTCACGATTCTTTCCTTTAGACAAAACATTTACATGTACAATAGGTTCATAGTCGTGCTTTGTACACGTTAGAATAGAAGAAAGATAATAGTGTTTTGTTTATGCAGAGAGTTCTCTTGTGCTAAGAGTTTTATACAAAGCGAGGAAATTCAAGCAAAGAAATATTTAAAGCCCCAGCAAAGTCTTCTGATTCAAATAATCTTGATATTCTTTGTCAAGGTCAAAGCTTGCTGAGAACTTCTTGCCTATAAGAAAGTCTGTATAATCTCTTTCTCTATCACTGACTAAAGTTTCATCATCTACATCTTTCTGTACATATTCAGCTTCGAACATGAGATCGTAAAGCTCTGAATATCGTTCGACAATAGCACACTCGATTGGCATAGATGTTAAAGTTATATTCGTTTCTTCTACATCTTTAGGCATAGTCAAGGCGTAGTTGTTCAGCTTAGACAGCTCATTCAACACAAAGACATATTCCTCCTTAGTAATGTACATTTCCAGAGTGTCATCATTTAAAGAAGTGTGCATGCTTGGAAAGATTTAAAAGAAGTAGATTTTGCACTGTCTTTGCTCCAAGAATGCTTGGATATAATTCAAAGCAGTTTACAGTTTTCATCTCATTCACCTCCCTTCCATGCCTATTATAGTGAGTGGAAGTTGTCTTGTACTCGACCAGAATGACAAGAACGGTCGGTAAAATGAAAAAGTGCAAGCGAAAGCATGAAAAAAGCAGGACCTCTATTATGAGATTCTGCTTTGAATGTTTTATGAGTTATTTTACGACTGAGTAGTTGACTTGAGATAAATCAACGACGAAAGCGGGACGCACGTCCTCAGGACTCCCCGTGATATTGGTATTTATGTTGTTGTCGTAGGCAGACAGAATCATCGTATGGTCGGTATCACACTGATAGCTGTCTCTTGTCTGAATACTAGCACCATTCAAAAATGCTTTTACTTTATCTGGATTTTTTAAATCCACAACTTTACCAAGTTCGCTTACGCTTGGTAAGAACACATGACGTCTGATTGTGTTATACACTTGACCATTAGGCCCAGTTTCCTGTTTTGCATTTGGGTCATTATATGTTGTATATGAAACCTACTTAATATTTGCAGGCTGAATAGCCACTTTCATTTTAGAAGATAAACTGTTGTACCATTCATTTTCTAAGTAGTTATCAATCGTACTATTTTCATAGGTACTATTATTTTTACCATCGTGGCGAGCAATGGGTTCTCCATATGGACCCAAAGTTGTTTGGAATTCTCTACTTCCAATATTACTAGTTGTCATAACCAACGCTTGGTTATTTTCACGTTCTTCCAGAACAACATATTAAGTTCCTTCAATATCCAACGTTTTAAGTTCTGATGGAGTCATTACAGTTCCTCCTGAACCCTTGACTGAAATGTTCAGATACTTGCCTTCAGGAATGACATTTTTCAAAACCTTGACCCCATTACCTGTGCGATCAATGGTTTTGTTTGTTCCTGCGTCTTCACCAAAGTCGATTGTGCTGTGAATCATCCAATCATATCTTGATGATACTTCATAGTTTAGCGTGTTCGACTTGCTATCTGGTTCAGCAGCAAACACCGATGTAACACTAAACATCATCATTAAAGCGGACAGACCTGTTGCAATTACTTGTTTTGTTTTAAGTTTACTCATTTTGTTCTTACCTCGTTTCTTTAACAAATACAATAAGCCTTAGGTGCTTGCCCCTAAAACCCCATTCTACCATTCGACATCGAGTATGCGACAGATGTTCTTCTGAAAAAGAACCAAAGCGCCGTCTAAAACCAATCGGTTTGCTTTTTGACACAAGCCCCATTACACAAGAAGGACCAAAGGCTCTTTGGCAAATATTCTCGAAAAAGGAAAACTCTTTCTCGACAGAGCCCATCAAAAGTCCATTGAAACGATCATACAATTTTCACTGATCAATAAATACTTCACTCGATTGCTCCGAGAACGCCCTCTTCAAAATAAAGAAACCAAAAAATATGAGTTTTTTCGTTCTTAGAAAATCATAGACAAAACAAATGCCGAAAACGCCGAAAACTAATTTGACAGAAAAGAGCTTTTCTGAACGAGTAAGCATAATAAAAGGATTCCATTGCAAGAATCCTTTTTTTATTGGATTTTATAGGCTAACTAAAGTTAGATGCTTTACGATATACATAGTAATAAAGAAGAACAACAAACCCTGTCAAAACCGTCTGTTCTATATTATGTTGAACGGCACACTTGACCATATCAATCAAAAGCGCTAAAGTCACTAGTCCAAGGGAACACACTCTTAGCTGTCTCTTTTTAGAAAAAGCCATTGGAAAACCGATGCATATTAAGATTACAAGTATAACATTAATCGAATTCATCACAATCACTCCATATAATCACATATCTAGCATACTTGATTTTTGATATCAACTCAATTAAAGGAGTGGCTCTCGATTACTCTGAACACGCTCTCGTCAAACATTTACCAGCAGGCAATATAATAATCCTTCATTTGGTAAATGGGAAGGTGAGGAAGAAGTTGGAGTTTTATCCGAAAACGTTGTGGCAGGATTCAAGAAAAGCAGAATGGTAAAAAAGGACCGGAATCACACCAGTCCTTCGTTTTATGGATAGATTTAAATTAAAAATCTTTTTAATATGCGAGTCAATTCTATAACATCGATTGGCTTTGCAATATGGGCATTCATACCGCATTCCAGACAATGCTGTATGTCATCAGAAAAAGCATCTGCACTCATAGCTATAATTGGAACAGATAGGGCATTAGGATGATTCAGTCCACGGATAGCTTTTGTGGCCTCATACCCTATCATATGCGGCATCCGTATATCCATAAGAATGGCATCGTAATATCCCTCTGGTGATCTTTGAAACTTGTCCAGACAGATCTGGCCATCTTCCGCCCAATCCAGTTCCACACCTAAATCGGAAAGTAATTCTTTAGCAACTTCCCAGTTTAGTTCATTATCCTCAGCAAGCAGAATACGACGTCCGGATAGATCGATATTGTGGTTCAATGTCTGATCATTTTCTGTTTCAGCGTCCATATACTGACGCAAAGCATGATACAGAGTGGATTTAAAAAGGGGTTTGGAAATAAAACCACTAATACCTGCTTCACGAGCTTCCGCTTCAAATTCACTCCAATCATATGCAGAAATCAGCAAAATCGTTACTTCATCTCCCAAATTACGCCGGATTTCTTTTGCAACTTGAATCCCATTCATACCAGGTAGTTTCCAATCCAATAGAATGATTTGATAATCATCTCTCTTTTGGTGGTGTTGGGTAACCAGTTCTATCGCCTTTTCTCCACTCAATACCCAGTCGGCATTAATGCCGATGGCTTTCAGCGTGTCTATCGCTGTCCTGCAGAGTAATTCATCATCATCAACTACCAACATATTCCAGGAAGGAAGAACCATATCCATTTCCTGTTCAACCGCTTTTTCAAAATCAAATGTAAGAGAAACCTCGGTACCTTTATCAAGTTCACTTGTTATATTAAGGGATCCTTCCATTGCATCCACAATGTACTTTGTAATCGCCATTCCCAAACCAGTGCCTTGCGTTTTACTAACCCTGACTCCATCAGCACGGCTATAGGGTTCATATATTCTTTTCAGAAAATCTGACGACATACCAATTCCATTATCTTTGACCTTGACATGGATTCGGATATAGTTTTCTCCTTTCGGAGATTTTTCTTCAGAGAGGGATAGTTGTATCGCCCCCCCCTCCGGTGTATACTTCATTGCATTCGATAAAAGATTTAGCAAAACCTGATTCAAGCGTACACCATCGCACCATATATTTTCTGTTAAGATATTTTCCACATGTATGTCAAAGGTTTGCCTTTTTGCCTTAAGCTGTGGCTGCATAATACTAACAATTCCTTCAACAACTTCCTTTAATGAAATTTGTTCTGTTGTTAAAGTTAATTTCCCACTTTCAATTTTAGACATATCCAAAACATCGTTTATCAGCCCTAATAGATGTTTACTTGATAATGTGATTTTTCTAAGGCAATTCTGTACCTGTTTCTGGTCATCTATGTGGGCTGTGGCAATCGCGGTCATGCCGACAATTGCATTCATGGGTGTACGAATATCATGGCTCATATTTGCTAAAAATTCGCTCTTTGCTTTACTTGATTCAACCGCTTTTTGGCGGGCATCCTTTAACTCAAGCATCTGAGAACGGGTTATTGATAAATACCGAAGAAAAATTAATGTAAGAATGATCAAAATAGAAGCACAAGATAACAATGTCATAAACATACGCTGGTTGCTCAGATTATTTATGGTATCGTCCAATATACTATAAGGCATTTCCGATACCAAATACCACTCAGAATAAGGTAATGGTATACCGTATATCTGATGCTTAATACCATTTACGTCAACAGTTGTAACATATTCTTCACGTTTTTTTAGTGCAGCACCAAATTCTTTAATTGAACTTTCTTCAGATAACTCATTTGCTGTAGAATCAGGATGCTTTTGTAGTCGTTTAAAGAAATCCTCCAACTCCGTGTGGGGGTTCTGTATTACAAAACTACCGTCCGGTCTGATAATATGGTAATACATCAGATTCTCTTCATCCTCTAAAGAAAGGAAATTGATGATGTACTCCAGTGGGAGTGCTGCTACCAGTCCAGTGCTCATGCTGCCATCCTGCATAGGGTAAGTCGTAATGCCAACGCCAAACAATGCCACTTCATTGCCGGCAGAATCAATGCCTACAGCGACTCTTTGTTCTCCTCGTATTAATGCTTCTACAAAGGGCTCCGGGTTCAGTGGTTGTACTGATTGTCCATAAAGAGTCTGAAAATTTCCCTCAGCAGAACAAAGTGCTAAATAGTCAAAGTTCCTGACCTGTGCCCTGTAAACAAGTTCCTCATATAACTTTTCTTTATTTTTATTATCCGCTGAGACAACAGAAACAATGCCACTGACCTGATTAAAACACAACTTAATAACAGTTTCAAAGTGTTTGGACATTTGTTTATTCATTCCAGACATATAAATTTGACCAACTTCGTAAACGGCCTTTTCACTCTTTCGACTCATATAGATTCCGAGCAGACTAAACACACTGATACTAAAAATTAAAAGCCCAATGAAACTGTATATCAGAAAACGTGTTGTAGAATCCTTGGTTTCACTATTTCTCATTGATGTTATTCCTCCCTGGAATTCTTAAAATCTTTAATAACATTGATGGTTTCATAGTAATCCTTTGATAATTTCGGAATCATATCGACAGCCTTACTCCAATCGTTTCCTTTTAATGCGTTAGTTACCAAACTACTACTTTCAAACAATCTGGTAAATGAAAGATTTTGACAAATTCCTTTGAGTGTATGAACGGCTCTTAGAGCCTCTTCATATTCCTTATTCTCCATAGACGCTTCAAACAAATGAAAGCTTTTATCATCCAGAAACTTATACATAAATTTCTGAACACTTTGCTCACGACGCAGTCTACTCAGCACTTCATCAAAATCGCCGCCAAATCTTATATAACAATCTTTTAGATTCATAATTACAATTCCTCCCTTTAAATGCTGTCTGCGCTGCCCAATATTTCGTTTAGAAGACAAAGGTTCACTTGATTTTTTTGTTTTTTTGATTGATACATCATATTGTCTGCAACTTTGAACAGTTTTTTTGCGGTTCCGCTTCCATATGCCCCACCTATGCTTACAGACATATGTAGTTCGGGATGTCCATCAATTATCAAACTATCAACAGAATGCCTGATCCTCTCCAGATTTTTCTCAAATATCTCTTGGGGTATACTGAAAAAGATGATTACAAATTCATCGCCGCCATAACGGATAACTACATCTGTTTTTCGCACACAGGATAAAACGGTTTGTGCAATGCTCTGCAATACAATATCGCCAACATCGTGGCCATAATTATCATTGATGTGCTTAAAATTATCTACATCTATTAAGACCATTGCCTGAATATAATCTGCACCTTGAAAATGCTCGTCATAATAGCGGCGATTGTAAATACTGGTTAAGGAATCAATATATAATAATTGCAGTTGTTGCTGTTTGCGAGACAAGACGGTGTGTTTTTCATAGAAAAACAACCTGTCGTAATCTACTTCATTTCTTATATCTTGAATGCTTTTCGTCTCCTGTTCAGAAGAGGTATCCATAAACTCACTTTCAAGTGTCTCAGCAATTTCTTGTAGACACAGTAAAAGTGTAGGATTAAATGCACCACATTGTCCTTCTAAAATCATTTTCAAAGCTTCTCCATGTGAATAAGCTTTCTTATAGCAGCGCTCACTGGTCAAAGCATCATATACATCGGCCAGCGCAACTACCTGAGCGGCAATGGGAATTTCTTCTCCCTTTAATCCGTCCGGATAACCATTGCCATCATACCTTTCGTGGTGCCATCGGCAGATCTCAGAAGCAAATTTAATAAGCGGATTTTCGCGCTGCTCTATGGATAGGTCTAATAGCATGTTAGCACCGATCACTGAGTGCGTTTTTATCACTTCAAATTCCTCTGCCGTAAGTCGGCTGGGTTTATTTAATATTGCATCTGAAATTGAGATTTTCCCAATATCGTGCAGCGCAGAAGCAGTGCTGATCAAAGAAATATCTGCTTTAGACAAAGGATATTGATCTGTCAGTTGAACCAACTGCTTCAGCAAATATTTTGTAATTGCATTTACATGCAGGATATGTAGGCCGCTCTCTCCATTACGGAATTCCACAATATGAGACAGAATTGAGATCATCAGCTTACTATTCTTTTCCTGCTCGTGAAATTGTTCTGCAATAATTTTTTCAAGGCGCTGCTGCTTTGCGTATAAAAACATCGTATTAGAAATTCGACGCTGGACAATGGTTGAATCAAAAGGTCGGTTGATATAGTCAAAAGCCCCTAAATCATAGGCCCTCTTTATATTAGCAGGAGTGTCATCAGTAGAAATCATAATAACAGCGAAGGTGTCATTCCAATGGTATTTGTTTATGTAAGCTAATACTTCAAATCCGTCCATTTCAGGCATCATAATGTCCAGAAGCAAAAGGGAGAAATCTGCGCTTTGCTTTGAAAGGAGAGAAATTGCTTCCACACCATTCTCAGCCTCTACCACATCATAGCGCTCTTCCAAAATATCTATTAAAAGAGCTCGATTCATTTCTGAATCATCCACAATTAAGATTTTTTGTTTATCCATGATACTTAAACTCTTTCCTATTCATTTGCATTTTCATTATAAATGTCATCCATACATACTGCAATATCAACATTGGTAAGGTGTGCAAATAGGTGAGCGCGTTTTTTTGCTGACAAAATAGACACTCCATGATTTAATCCAGACAGCAAGGAGGCAAGTTATGAAATCACAAGAGACAAAATTTGAATTTGTATATAATGAAATTAAGCAGTGTATTTTAGATGGACAGATACCTCATGGAAATGCCTTGCCATCTTCAAGGATGTATTGCGAACAATTCCATGTTAGCAGATATACGATTAACCGTGTTTTCGAAGCATTAAGGGCGGAAGGACTGGTTGATATTCAGCCTCGCCTTGCGCCGATTGTTGTTTCAAAAAAAGATACCTGTAGTTCATCAAATATTGTTTTGGAGATTCTAAAGCAAAAGGAAAGCATTTTACAGGTATATCAGACTTTTGCTCTAATACTGCCTTCCCTTATAGTTTTTGCTTTGCAGGGGTGTGATGTGGAGATAATGCCCCACTATAAGCAGGCTATGAAAGCATTGCGTTTGAGACATGCCCCCGGTGTATGGCGTTCCTTTTCTAAATTAGGATATGATATATTGAGAATAGGTGGTAATTCCTTATTCAGCGAACTCTACTCTACGTTTGGCCTTTATAATAAGCTTGCATTTTTTACAGAAGAGTGTACTTGCTTCTCTAAGCATTTTTCACAGGAAGCGGTATCTGTAGCCAATGTCATTCCAGATGTCTTAAAAGACGATGATCCACACATAAAGTACAACCTACTCTCAAATATGTATCAGAAACTTACGGAATTCATCGAAAACACCTTAAATTATCTGTCAGAGGCCGCCCCAAAATGTTATTCACAAACTGGTTTGAGGTTTTCATGGAATCCCATGCGTGGTCAGGATTATTGTTACTCAAAAATTGTTGATGACTTGAATCTAAAAATCGGTCTTGGAGAGTATTCTGTTGGAATGTTTCTTCCATATGAAAAACAACTGGCCCACCAGTATGAGGTCTCTATATCGACGGTCAGAAAGGCATTATCAGAACTCGAGCAAAGAGGTTTCATAAAGACATTAAATGGTAAAGGTACTATAGTGATAGAACCGGATGATACGAAACTTCATCAGCTGGCTCTTAATTCTGGATATGTAGAAAAAGCACTACGTTACCTTCACGCTTTGCAGTTAATGGTACTAATTATTCGTCCTGCCGCTTTAGCTGCTGCTCCACAGTTTACTAAAGAAGAACTGGACGAGCTGGCAGATAGATTTACTTCTTCTGACTCTATTTATTTGTCGGATATTTTGAAAGCCATAATGAGAAATACCACGTTAGAACCTTTATATGTTATATTGTCTGAAACCAATCATCTTCTTGAATGGGGACACCATTTTGCTTATTATCCGTCCAAGAAACATACACTTTCACATCTCAATAAGCAAGTTATTCTTGCGCTTCAACAGTTAAGGGAAGGTAATGCAGATTCCTTTGCGGATGGCATAGCAGACTGTTATCGTTACAATTTGAGTCGTATGAAGAAGCATATGGTAGAAAAACATAAATTTTATTATGTAGCTAATATTCGGGTTCCAGAAAAATACTAGTTAGCACGCAATGGAAAGAGATATCCTTTCCCGCTTGATGGTGAGTTCCCCAAGCCCCTGGCCCGACACAAAACGTGCGGGCCGAACACCACGCGAGCGGGGGGGCTTGCGCGTCCTTTTGGACGCTTCCATGCCAGGGGCATAGCAAAAGCCGGAAACGGGGTCAAGGGTAAAATAAATGCGCTACGCGCACCCCTGACGCCGCTTCCGGCCTTTGCTTTTTGGCAATAGGGCAAACTGGTTTTTACAGCCTTGGCCGCATTGATTTTGGGGAGTTTTTTCATCTCGCCACCTCCTGTTGCTTATTCCTAGAACCATACAACTCCGGGGAATCTACGGTAAGCACCTTCGTCAAGATAGGGATATCGTTGTATTTCGCCATCAACCGAAAATGCGAGTAAGCACGGAAGAAACGGGCCTCAGCCACATACCGCTCGATCTCCGAGGGATCGCCCTCGTACGTCTGGCTCTTCTCGATAATCATATTGCTCTGAC
>ERZ507028.697-NODE-697-length-12324-cov-5.082892_pt1 | contig 12324 bp, 4 predicted proteins | sample MGYA00512875_ERZ507028 | MGnify/ENA metagenome assembly ERZ507028 | reverse complement strand
GCGAGTGACTGGAGTTCAGACGTGTGCTCTTCCGATCTAAACGGATTGCTTTCGGCAACCGCGCGAGATAATTTTTTGACGACGGCGACAGAACTTCGGACTGCCACCGGAACACGTCGATACGCGGATCGCCGTTATTCCACACCGACAAATCGAGCAAAACTATCGCGTCGTGATTGCCCTTGACCGCCTTTATATCTCCGCGTCTTCTGAAAACCGAAACCGTTTCTTCCGGATACGCTCCGTTACCGACTATATCGCCGAGACAGACGATTTTGTCGGGGCGCAGAGCGTCGATCTCTTTAAGAGCGGCTTCGAGCGCGAAAACGTTACTATGTATATCCGAAATTACGCAAATTCTCATCGTTTCAAGTATACCCTAATCGGGCTATAAAATCAAGCGTTTGCGGGCAAAACGCTGTCGATGAGAAATTAAAACGGCACTTTTTGGCATTATGACGAAAACGACAAACCCGTAATATGGTAGAAACATTATAAAAACCAAAATGGCGGCGTGGAGTTAAAAAATCAACTCCACACCGCTGTTTTTATTAAAATCAAACGTTTCGGAATTACGAAATTCTTTATCTATTTCGATACCGATTACTTCGTTTTTAGTTTTCTGCCGAAAGCATTGATTTTACTTTCATAAGGCGCGTAGTGGCGGCGCGTTCGTTTTCGTCGAGTTTACTTCTGATATACGCTATCGTTTCTTCGATTTGCGGAATCATTATATATTCGAGCGCGTTTACGCGGCGTTTGTTTCTTTCGATTTCGACCGACAGCATAGCCGCCGTTTTTTCGATTTCCTGCGCCGTAAAAGCGGTGCAGGAAGTTTTTGTTATGGCATCTCCGGATTTTCCGCCAGAGAGACGGTGTAGGGCTGTGCCGTCGCGCCTTCCGGCAGCAGCTTCGCCATGACCACCAGACGCTGGTTGCCGGTTTTGGCCGTGTCATACTTCCGGCAGCAGGTGGAGAGGGTCAGAACGGTGTCGTCCTCCGAGAAGGTCACGCCGTCAAAGTTCAGCCAGTTCTTTCGTGCGACCGTCCGGAAGAACTCCGTCAGCTCGCTTCCCGTGGGATTGGGGACAATGTAGTCGAACTCAATGTCCGTGATGAACAGCGCCGTGATCTGGAAAACCAGATCTTCCCCTGTCACGGAGAGGTAAATGTAGGGATGATCTTTCACGTAGTCCGCGTCCATGTACCGGTAGAGCTTGGTGAACTTGGGGCCGTTGGGGTCGCAGTTGCTGGCGGAGTGGCCGAAAATCGTGGTGTTGGTGTCCAGCTTGTCCCGGCCGCCGAAATGATTTTCGCAGTGAGCGTAGTAGCAGCCCCAAGTGCTGTACTCGCCGTCTTCGCCCAGCCACAGGTAGTGGCCGTTGTCCTCTGCCTGCATCACGGGGTCGTCCACCTCCGCGCCAGGGATGTACAGCCACGCCACGGTGTAGGGGTTTTTCTTTCTGGCCGCGGCCAGCTCCGGCTGCTTATCCACGGTGGGGATGACCTCCCCTACGGGAACCGTGGGGGGCTGGGTCTCGGCTTCGGTGGGGACGGTCTGGGTGGCCGGGGCGGTGGTGGGAGGGACGATTGGTTCCTCCCGGTGGCAGCCCCTGACCACTATCAGCAGAGCGGCAATGACCGCAATGGCCAGAACCGCGCAGCAGATTTTCATGACATTTTTCTTCATAAGCTTGTCTCCTCGCGCGCCCAACGGACGCGCGAAACGCGGTGGGCGTTACCCCACATAGTACTCGCCGGTGACTTCGTCCACCATTACGCCGGTCTGGGGGTTGCCGTTGGCCTTCATGAAGGTGACCTCAATGGTGTGGTTGCCGGTGACGTTCTCGAAGGTGTAGGACTTCACCGCGCCGATGCTCACGCCGTCGATCTTGACGTTGGAGATGGCGTAGCCTCTGTTCGCGGCGATGGTGAAGGTCTGGCTGCCGCCGTGGAGGACGTCAACGTCGCCGGAGGGCGTGATGGAGCCGTGGATGCCCGCCGTGGCCTTGATGGTGTAGACCGGGCGCTCGTCGATGGTCAGCGTGCCGTCCACGAAAACGACGGTGTAGTTGCCGTTGGGGGCGGTCAGCCCGCCGGCGCGGATAATGACCTTGCCGACCTTCGTCGTGTCAGGGGTGATCTCAGTGCCATTCGCGTCCACGCAGGCGAGCTTTATGTCGCCGGTCAGCGCATCCTCGCCGAACATGGCGCTGATGGTGTAGTCCTTGTCCAGTACGGGCTTGCTCAGATTGGGGGCCTTGTCATCGGTGTAGATGCGCTTGTCCAACGCCTTGACCGTGACCTTTGCCTTATCGATGGTGACGGTGAGGCTCTGCACCTCCGAGTCGCGGTGGTTGACGTCGCCCTCGACCATGCAGTACACGGTGTAGGTGCCCGCGTCCGTGGCCTTGGGAAGCGCTTCTGTGAACTCGCCGGTCTCGCCCAGACGGTATTTCAGCTTGCCGCCGAGGGCAGTTCCGGCTGTGATGAGGGTCTGCTCACCGCCGTTGTAAACAAGGCCGGTGTTCGCCCCGGGGGCGGTCCTGACCTCGGAAGCGGCCTTGCCGATCTCGAAGGTGGTGCTGCCGCTGACGGTGTAGTTGCCGCCTGCCTTGTTCCTGACGGTCACGGTGGCGGTGCCCGCGTTCACGTTATCCCTGTAGGAAACGTCGTATTCCTCCGGGCTGATGACCGTGTCGCCGTCCTTCACGATGACATCGGGCTTCAGCGGGTCGCCGGTGTAGGTGAGGGAACCGCCGCTGACCGTCACGGTGGCGGTCACGGTCTTGGGAGCGATGGTTGCGGTGACGGACCCGGGCTGGGAATCCTTATGGTTGCTGTCGCCCTCGACCTTGTACCAGACGGTGTATTCCCCGGCGTCCGTGCCGGTGGGGATGATCTCGGAGTAGGTGCCGTCTTTGCTCAGGCTGTAGAGCAGCTTGCCGTGGGCGGTGGAGCCTGCCCTGACCAGCGCCTGCACGCTGCCACTGTAGGTCAGGCCGTCAATGGCAGCGGGCGCGGTATAGTCCGGCGCGACGCGGGAGATGATGACATAAACCTCGCCCTCCACCGGGTGGTAATTGACCAGATCGGCGGGGGTAAAGACAATGGTCTTACTGCCGGTGTCGGTCGCGTTGGTGATCGCCTGACCGGCTTTCCAGCTCCATGTACCCGGCACATCCTTGCCGTCAAAGGCGGCGCTCTTGCCGGTGACCGCGCTGACGGGAATTTCCGCGCCGGTGTAGTCCACGGTGATGATGTCCGGCAGGGTCAGGATGGGCGCATCCCGCTCCGTCAGGGTGAGGATGACCGTAACGGTGGCGTCCTCGTAGTTCTTGGAGCGAACCAGAAGGGTGAAGGTGATGACGTCGCCAGCGGCGGCACCGTCCGCCAGAGCGTAGGTGATCGCGCCGGTGTTCACGTCAATGCCCCAACCGTCCTGAATCCTGCCTGCGGGAGAATAGGACCCGCTGTGGAACGCGTTCGTGTCGGATACCTGTGCGTCATCGGGCATTCCCAGACTCTTGAGGTCGGGGAGGGTGATGGTCTGCTCTGTTTTCAGGCTGTACTTCCGGGTGACCGGATAGGCAGTCAGCGCGGGCGCGGCGGCCTTGTTGATCGTGAAGGTCGTGCTGGCCGTACCGAGGACATAGTTGCCGCCTTCCTTATCGGTGACGGTCACGGTGGCAGTACCCGCGTTTGTGTTATCGCTGTAGGAGACGTCGTATTCCTTCGGGTCAATGGTATTGCCGAGGTCGTCTGTGAGGGTAACGGTCGGCTGAACGGGATTTCCGCCGTTATAGGTGCCGTCCGCGACGGTGATCGTGGGTGTCACTTCTCTTGGCGTGATCGACCACGTGAACTTCATCTCGCCGGTGTAGTTACCCAGACCGCTGAGAGAAAAATCATCGTAGTATGTGCCGACCTGCGGCGTTCTGTTGCAGGAAAAGCCATAATCTGTGCCTCCGCCAATGCCTGTCAGTGTTACGCCGTCCAGAACGACACTGATTATCTGGGGACATTTTTCCGTCCCGTCATACACGAAGGTGTCTTCCAGCGTGACGACCGCGCCTACAATGGACTTGGGATTGACCGTAACCCGCACCTTCCCGGTGGCCGTCGCGTACTCCGGCGCGTCCGGGGTGAACGTCCATTCGGCCTTACGGCTGCCCGCGTTGAACATGAGCGTGCCGTCCGTCCATGTGAAGGTGCCGGGAACCTCTTCACCGGTGGTGGGGTCTTTCATCTTGCCCGTGATCGTGCTTGCATTCAGCGGCTGACCGTAGGTGATCTCGCTTGCGGTCACCTCGCCATCCGGAACGGGCGTGATCTTGTTCTTTGCGAAGATGTTGACGGTCAGGGTGATGTCCTCGTAGTTGCTGGTTGTGACAATCACCGTCACCGAGCCGACATTGCCCTCCGTATTGACCGGGTTTGCCAGAATGGGCAGAATCAGCTTGCCGTTTTCGATCTTCGCAGTGGCAGCGTCGCAGTAGCCGGCATCCACGGTGATGGTCGGCGCGCCATAGGCAATGTCGCCGTAGGACTTGGGGCTTTCCAGTGCAGACAGCAGCGCCGCCAGATCGACCTCGTAGGTTCTTTCCAGACCGTCGATGATGGTCAGCGTACCGTCTGTCGGCACGGGCGCGTCGGCCTTGGTGATGGTGAAACGGGTCGTATCGTCGGTTGCAAAAGTGTAACTGACCGTTTTGGTGCCTTCCGGCTTGCCCTCAAACACATAGTTGTCGTTCGCAAGCGTCATGGTGAAGGAAAGGGCCTTTCCGTTTCCGACGTCCGGCGAGGGCAGGTAGCTCCCGTCCGCCTGCTTCATGGTAAACTGGGCGTCAGAGAAGGTGAGCGCCGTATCGGGAAGTATAATGCCCGAACGACTGGCCGTCTTGCTGAAGAACGTCAGCCTGCTCGCGGTAAGCGTGACGTTTGCGGTGCCGTCGTAGGACTTGGAGATTCTTTCGACGGAGAAAAGGCTGATCGGCAGCGGGGCAATGGTCACGGTGAACGTACCGGTAGCCGTTTTGTGGTTTGCTGCTTCCGCTTTGTAGTAAACGGTGTACGTGCCTGCGTCGATGAAAGTCGGTCCGTCCGAAGTATAGTCGCCGTCTGCCTTGTCGCTGTAGGTGAACGTCACGGTAGTGCCGTCTACACTTTGCCCAAACGCGATTCTCGATGCGTGCTGCGGCTTGCCGGTGTAATACGTGCTGGGTGCCCTCACGGAAACTCCCGCCAGCTCTGCCGGTTCGACTGTGACGGTCACGGTGCCGGTCGCGGGGGCGTATTCTTCGTAGCCTTCCGCCGGGGTGAACGTCCATTCGGCGTCATAGCTGCCCGCGTTGGGCTTGATGGTGCCGTCCTTCCACGCGAACGCACCCGGAATCACGGCCTGTGTGCGGGGGCAGATCATCGAACCCGTGGCCGTGAGTGTGCTCTCTGCCAGCGTCTGGCCGTAGGTGATATCCGTCGCGCTGACGCTGACGCCCGATTGATCGAGGGGGATCCTCTGGCCAATGACGACCTTGATGGTCAGCTCGAACGGCTGATAGTTCGTGCTTACAATCGGGACGGTCAAAGTGCCGATCTGATCGTTCACATTCGCGCTGTGCGCGGCCACGATGGGCAGAGTCAGAATGCCTTCGTTTGACACGAATATACAGTTGCTGCTGTCGAGGTAAGTACTATCCGTAAAGTGGTAATCGCAGCCCCGATTATGGATCTTGCCATACTCGCAGCCCTCAGACAGCTCCGGCAGGAGCGCGGCCAGATTGAGCGTGTAGGTCTTTGCCAGATCGTTGAAAACAAGCTGCGTGATCTCACCCGGCGATTTCACAGAGGCCTGATTGATCTTGAAGGCCTTATCCTCCAGCTCCGCGCCGTTCAGCGTAAAGGCCTTTTCCGTCGTGCCGTCTTCAAAGGTATAGTTCGTATCTGTCAGCTTGACGGTGAAGGAGATGTTCTTTTCTGTTTCGCTTGCGTTGGCGGAATCATACTTGGCGTCGGTCAGCTCGAAACCGTTGCCCTCCGACAGAGGAAGCGGCAGTCCGGCCTGATAGCCTGCGGAGCCTGCTGCGCTTACAAGCGAAATCTTGCCGTCGGGCAGATCGGTCGTGCCGTCGTAAGCCTTGATCACGTCTCCGACCTTGACCTTCGCCTTGTGCGGAACGATTCTCCATTCGGCGGTTTTCGAGCCAGTGTAGTCGCTGCCTTCGACTGCCTTGATGGTCAGCGTCTGGGTGCTTACGCCAGCAGAGGAAGCAGTGCCGCTGGCGGTGTAATCAACGCCCAATTTCAGCGTCTTGCCGTTGTACGTTACGGTGAAGCCCGGCGCGGTAGTGGTGGAGCGATAAGGCTCATAGGTGCTTTCGTTGCTGCTGCGGAAGGTGATCTCGGCATTGCTGAGGTTCGGCTTGGTGACGGTCAGCTTTTTGGGGGTGCTCGTCACCGTATAGCCGTCCTTGGTGGCGGTGAAAGAAATCGTGTAGCTGCCGACATCGTTGAAAGCATACTCCGCGACGTAGAATTTGGTGGTGCCGGTGCCGACTGTCGTATATTGCACATCGTTGCCCGACAGCGTGATGGGCGTTGTTTCGCCCGTCTTCAGGATGGAGAACGTCACCGTCACATCCTTCGCATTGCAGTCGGCGCAGAGCTGGACGGTCGTGCCGCGCTCCGCCTTGTTGCCTTTCACGTTCGTCCCGTTGACCTTAAACGCCAAGTTCTTGCGCGTGATGGGCAGTCTATTGATGATAACATTGTTCAACTGCGAGCCTTTGACATCATCCCGGGCATACCACTTGTGGGTGCCGTCCGCGTTGAGCACCTTGTATCCAAGTGCTGTGTCATTCAGAATCGTTTTCCACGTCGCGCCCTCTGCCAACGTCAATTCGCCGATCACAGCGGGATATCCCGACCCGGCGAGTTCCGCACCATCGAAAGCAACGACTTTATCAATGCTGGCTGTGGTCGTGTTTTGCGTATTGCTCAAAGTGGTGGTGATATAGTCACCCTTGATGCCCTTGACCGTCACCGTGCCCGTGATGGAATGGCCATTCAGGTCAAGTCCCGTGTCCTGCGTGCCGTCGATGGTATAATCGCCGGTCACGTCGGCCAGCAGCTTGAATTCTGCGCCGCCGTCTCTGTCTGCGTCAAGGGCTGTCTGCAAATCAGCAAATCTCCGCCACGGGCGGTTGCCCTCGCCATTGTTCAAGGCTGTTTCAGCCACCGCGGGCGCGTTGCAGTAGGGACAGTTGGTGCCATCAAAGCCGTTCTTGCCGCCGTGGCTGCACAACTTTACCACCAGGTCGCAGGTCTGGGAAGCGGCTTCCTCCAGCGTGAGCTGCGTGTCGCCACGGTAGTAAGCAAGCCCCGCATTCCCAGGAAGCAGATTGCCCAATGTGATGTTATTATTCAGCCGCAGACCGCTTCTCGAAATCTTTCCGCCGTACAGCTCGACTGTGCCGCCCCAAACCTCCAGCTGGAGCAAAGTGGTATGGTCATTCTTCGGATCAAATACCAGCGTACCGCCGTCCCGCACGGTCACTCCCACCGCGCCGTTGCCGCCGCTGCTGTCAATGACCGTCAGTTTACCGGTGCGAACCTGGCTCATGGCCGTACGACCGCCGACATTCAAGCTGTATCCGCTCAGACTGTGTCCGTCCAAATCCAGCGTGAGAGTCTTGCTGACATATATGCCGTCAGGCAGCATCTCGTTTGCCAGCAGCTTGACGGTCTGACCGTCAGCTGCCGCATCCAGCGCGGACGGCACATCGGTATAATAGGTTTCGCCGATGCCGGCCGCAAACTGTGTCCCGCAGACCGTGCACTTGCCGTCTTTGTCGATGGTGCTCGCGCCCTCGGTGTTCGTGTGGGCGCAGGAAAAGCCGCAGGCGCACTTGTTGTTCAACATGGTGTGGGTGTGCTCCTTGACGGTTACGTCGGCCAGCTCCGTTGCATTGCCGTCCTGCACGTCGTTGCCCTTGTAGAAAGCGTGTACCTTCTGCGTATCCAACAGGGACATGAGCGGCTGCAACTCTTCTGCGATTTCGCTCTTAATGCTTTTGAACGTGCCGCCGCTGATGGCGATGGTTCCGTTGCGCGTGAACTGCACCTCGCCAAACGTGCCGTCCGTAATTTTCAGCGTAGCGCCGGAATCGACAACCCATTCACCCGCGTGATTGGAACCGCCGTTGACGGTGACGGAAGCACCCTCCAATACGGTGAGGCCATACACCGTGCCGTTGCTGACGGTCACAGAGCCACTGTTCGCGTCGCAGAGAAGTCCCACGCATCCTGAACCGCCAATCTCGCCGCTCCGGATGTCCAGTGCGCCGGCCATGAACATGAGATTTGAAATTCTGCCGTAAGCGGCCTCGCCTGTAACAGTCAGGTTGCCTGTCGCGAGAGTTTCTTTTTTCTGCGTTTCCTCGTTAGTCTCTGAGAATCCAACCTCGAGGTAGTCGACCGTCTTGTGGTTCAGATCGAGCGTCAAGGTTTTGGTGACAACGGGTACGATGGAAGCATACTGTTCGAACGTAAAATCTTCACCGAGCGCATTGAGGGCGTCTGCATCCGTCACATGGTTGGCCAGCAGCCTGACGGTGTCGCCGTCCTGCGCCACGTTCAGCGCCGCCGGGAGGGATTCGTATGTGCCGCCATCCGTGCCGTCCGCTCTTGTCACCGAAGCGGCCTCAACGACAGCCTCGTTGACCGTGAGTTCCACGGTTGCTGACCTTTCCTCTTTGTAGTTCTTGGTCTCGCCGGTCTTGGCATAGACGTAATATGTGCCGGGTTCGCTGATTGCGGTGTTCTCGTCGATCTTGGGAACTGCCTCACTGCCTTCAAACTCCAAATATCCAGAATTGATCGGCGCATAGTAATATGTCACCTCGGCGTCTTCCGGAGCACCCTCGACAGACAGAAGCGGAAGAAGCTTTTCGCCCACCGTGCAGGTCGTCTTGGAAAGAGATACGGTCAAATCGGGATAGGCCTTGTTGATGTTGCCGCCGATCTCAAATTTTTCTTCGCCCGCCTTGAGCTTGTACTTTACCGCGGCTTCGCCGATCAGCGCGATTTCCACAGTGACGGTATGCCATCCCGCGTCCGCGGAATCGAACGTCTTCTTGGCGGTAAAGCCCGTTCCTTCTTTGAGTTTGATTTCATTTGTGCCGTCTGTAAACGTCAAGTCGATTGGAATCGTGCCGCCGTCCGTCGTGCCGTCATAGCTGCGGCCAATGGAATCGGGCTTGCTCACGCACCAGATCTCCGTCCGCGTGTCTTCTTCGGGGATATACGTGCCGCCGCCCCCTTCTGCCGGACCACTTGGGGGCGTATAGATCCCACCACCTTCGCCGGTCGAACCGCCGGGTGGTACAAGGACTCCACCGCCCTCGCCACCGGTCTCACCGCCGCCGATGACACCGTCAGAAATGCTCACATCCCCACCCTCGGCAAAAGCCGATGTCGGCAGGAGCGTCAGGCAGAGCGTGAGCGCCAAAAACAGACTCAAAATTCGTTTTTTCATAAGATCCTCCTGTGTGAAAAAGTGCAGTTTTCTATCGTCAGCCCGGTAAAATCCGGGCGGGGGTTTACCGTTCTTCCGGGATAAGCCGCAGACGCTTCGCGGCGGTTTTCGCTTCGCTTCGCCGCCGGACGTCCAGCTTATCCAGAATGTGGCTTACATGGGTCTTTACCGTGGGCAGCTTGATGTCCATGATCTGCCCGATCTCCGCGTTGCTCTTGTCGGCGCAGATCAGGTGCAGAATTTGCAGCTCCGTGGGCGTCAGGGCTTCCCCCGGCGCGAGGCGCGGTTCCAGAAAGCGGGGATAATACGCCGCCTGCAAGCGCACGTCGTCCATCAGCTGCTTTTTCAATCGGGCGCTGCCGCTCCAGTCAAGCTTTTCAAGCAATGGCAGCACCGCCGCGCCGTAGACGCTGACGGTTCGGATGAAGTGGTATTCCGCCGCGGCGTTCAATGCGCCAATCAGGCGCTGCCGCCATGCTTCGTCCCTGCTTCGGTACAGGGCGATGGCGGCGAGGATGTTCAGATGGATGCCGTCGATGTGCCGCCCGCAGCTGCGGACGTAATCTTCCAGCGGGGAGAGGGTCAGCATCGACGCCCCCGGCTTCCCGTCCGCCAGCTCCACCATGGCCTGCGTGAGATACTGGTAGCGCTTCATGACGTTTACCCGCATGGGGTCTCTGGGCGCTTTTTCCCGATACCATGTGTCGGCGTAGTCCAGGTCGCCGGTATGGAGGGAAATTCGGACGAGCATGGCGTCCATATTGGGCAGGAACCGCTCGTGTCCCTCCTCGGCGAATTTTTCCCGGAGGGATTCGATCGTCCGATAAGCGTCCTCGCTCTGCCCTGCCGCAAGAAGGCTTCGGGCCAGCAGACCGTTGATGGCGAATTCCATGTCCGGCGTGCCGCGCTGGCGTATCTCGCTGACGCGGGGGATGATGGTCAGCATCCGGCCGGTGATGTTCTCGCCCTTTTCAAATTTGCTTTCGGCGATGGCGCAGTCCGCAAGGCCAACACCGTCCCGCCCCAGCACGGCCTCCACCGGGGCGCGGAGCGTCTGGTAAAGCAGGTCGTCCCGTTTGCTCCAGACGGAAAAGTCCTTGCCGCCGTTCATGACGCTGGGCAGGGCGCTGGTGACGGAGAAGGACGGGAGGGAAACCTCCTTGCTGGTCATCAGCCGGAACACGGCGGGAATGGTCTCCGTCAGCCCTTCCACGCCCCGCTGAGGCAGGGAGATGTCCAGCCACGCCAGACGGCTGCGGGTCTGCTTGCCTGCGGCGTCGTCCCTGCCGCACCGCTTTCCGAATTCCTGCAATTCGTGATACCAGCGCTCAGAGCCTTCGTAATCCATGGCCAGAGCGCACAGCATACTCATGCCCTGCATCAGCGCGGGGGAAGCTGCGATCTCCGCTTCCGGGAGACTGCGGTAGTATTTTTCCATTTCGCTGTAATGCCCCATGCCGGGGTGCAGCTCCGCGTTGCGGATGAGAAGCTCGGAGACCTTGGCGTGGTCGTCGCATCGGGTGTAGCATTCCAGCGCGTGGGCGTAATCCTCTTTCAGCTCGTAGTAGAGCGCGCCCCGGCTGAAAAGCGCCCGGCGCTTTTCCTCGCTGTATTCCCGTTCCATTTCCCACAGCAGGAAGCTGCGGAACTGCGGCCAGAAGCGGAAATGCTGCACGTCGTCATAGCGGAGCATGGTGGTGTGGCTCAGGAGCCAGTCCAGCCGGTCGCCCGCGTGGGGGTCGCCGCTGACCATCCGCGCCATTTCCAGATTGAACCGTTCAAAGGGCGCCAGCTCCAGCAGAAACCGCCGCACGGGAAGGTCGAACCGCCGGTAGATCGCAGCCTCAAAATAGGAGAACACCTCCCGGAATGCCCGCGCCACGACCTCCGGGCCGAAGGGCCTCCCGCCGGACATGCACCGGGCGGTGACGGCGATGCCCAGAGGGTAGCCGACGGATTCTCTCAGAATACCGCCGATCTCGCTGTCCGTCACGGCGACGCCGCAGCCGGAAAAGTATTTGCAGATATCCTCCCGGTCAAAGAGCAGGTCGTCGGCCTCCAGCGTGGTCATCAGGCCGGAATACTGGAACGCCGTCAGATATCCGGGCGGCGCGCCCCGGGAGAGAAGCAGGAAGCGTTTGCCCGGGTCGGAGCGGATCAGCTCGCACAGCGCCTGCCCGCCATCCTCCGCCGGTATCATCTGAAAATCGTCAATGAGCAGGATATCCCACCCATCCGAAAGGGCGGGAAGGGCAAAATCCGCCGCGCCCGCGTTCAGCCGCAGCACATCCCGTCCGGAGAGCAGGGCATCGGACAGCGTGCTTTTCCCGAAGCCGCAGGGCGCGCTGAAAAAGAGGACGCGCCCGCGCTCCATAAAGCTGTCAAACCGCTGCCGGACAGACGGCTTCACGATAATATTCCCGGTCACGTTCTCCCTCCTTTTCGCCGGCAAAGGGACATACCCCGTGCCATACGCATTCCAACACCATTTTATCTTTATTATACATAACCGCCAGAAAATGTAAATCATGCCAAAGTATGATACGGAGTGATTTTTGCTGTTTCCTTTCCGCAGAAACGCAAAACAGACGGATACACTTTTGCCTTGAGAGGGCGAAAAACAGGAACCCCCGCCGGAAACTGTCAGACTTTGGCAGTCCCCGGCGGGGGTGAAGGTATGATGGATGTGATCTATGGAGCGATAATACCGCGCCCGCATCATGGCGGAAATGAGTCATACTGAACTCCAATTAAAATCTTTAAAAAAGATTTTAATTGCCTGAAGGGCA
>ERZ507028.694-NODE-694-length-12363-cov-4.309636_pt1 | contig 12363 bp, 9 predicted proteins | sample MGYA00512875_ERZ507028 | MGnify/ENA metagenome assembly ERZ507028 | reverse complement strand
CTCTTTCCCTACACGACGCTCTTCCGATCTTCCAACAGCTTCAGCTGCTGGCGGTCGGCAAGATCGCCGGAAATGGTGCCGTCCTTTTTCACGCTGTAACACATCCGCTTGGGCGCGTCTCCCGGCTCCATCGCCTGTAAGACATCTTCATCGTTCAGAAGCAGTCCCTTTCGCTTCCACTTGGAGATTCGCTCCTGCTCCGCTTCCTCGGCGGTCAGCTTGCCGTCGGAGGTCAGATAGGGCGCGCGGGCGGGAAAATACTGCACCCCGGCGGCTACCGGGCGGTCGCCCAGAATATCGCTTCCGCTGCTTTTCAACGCGAACATGTACAGCAGCATTTGCAGCCCCACGCCGTTGAACACGTCGCAGTAATCAAAATCCTTTTTGCCGGTTTTGTAGTCCACCACCCGGTAATAGCGGCTGGCGCCGTTGTCCCAGATGTCCACCCGGTCGATAAAGCCCCGCAGGACTGCGTTCATGCCGCCGCCCGGAATCGGGATGGGCGGCAGACCCTCCCCGTCGCCGAAGCCGACCTCAAAGCCCGCCGGGGCAAACGCCGCCTGGCTCAGCTCCTGCCACAGCTCCCGAACCACCATGTCCAGCTCCTGAATATGGCGGCGGAACAGGTACGTCACCCGCTCCGACTCGATCTGGCTGAAATGCTCCCGGGCGTATTCCTCGCTGAAGCCATGGGCGATTTCCAGCGTTTCTTCCAGAGAAACCCTGTGGAATCCGCCCAGTTCCCGAATGCGGCGGGCGGAATTTTCCAGCACCGCATGGACATAGGTTCCGAATTCCGCCGGGTCGATGGCGGCTTCCTTCCGCTCCTGCACCCGAAGGCCGTACTTGAGGAAATAGGACAGGCGGCATTCCGCTTGCCGGTCGATCTGAGAAGCGGAAAGATTCAGCGTCGAGCCGTAGAGTTTGCCAATGGTTTCCCGCTCCACCTTTCCGAAGCGGTAATCCCGCCGGCGGCAGGTTTCCAGATATGTATCCCGGACATTCAAACGTCCGGCAGCGTCCCCGGCGTCCCACCGGGCGAGGTACGCCCCCGCTTCCAGTCCATCCGCCGGGGCAAAATCCAATGTGTTTTTCACCTGCTGTTCCCCGCCCGCAAGCTCGCACAGGCGGCGGTAGACAAAGGACGGCTGGTCGCCGGAGCAGAACACGCTCACCGACGCCATGGCGCCGCAGAAGCAGCCGTAAATTTCCGCGAACTCCGCCTGCACGCCCTCCATCGCGCCGCCGGTGAGGGGCACGCCCAGCTCCCGGAGGGTGACGCGCTCCTGATCGGTCAGGACACCGGCAGAGCCGGAGTAGCCGGGGAGCTTGCCTTCCTCCGCCCCCAGCACGATCAGATGCTTTTCCTGATGGCAGCGCATGGCGGACACAGGGCCGACCTGCACCGCGTCCAGCACCGGTGGGATGGTTCCCACGTCGTACTGGCTCAGCAGCAGCCGGAAAAGGCGGATAAACTGCTCCCCCTCCCAATGGGTGTCCCCCAGCATGTCGTACATCTGCTCCAGCGCACCCAGAAGGATTTCCCACAGCTGGTTCAAAATCTGCGCGGCCCGGTTGTCCCCGGCGGCATCCAGCTCCTGTGCCATGCGGGAAAGCCGCATTTCCAAAGAAATGTCTTCCAAAAAGCCATACAGCGTCAGAATCTGTCCCCGCAGGTCGGAAGCGTCCCGGAAGCCCTGCCAGAGCCGCGTCAGCGGCGCGATTGCCAGTTCCCGCGCCGTGTTCAGTTCCTCCAACCGATGTTGGTCTTCCTCCGTCCACACGCCGCTGAGGCCATCGGGATGGTTTTCCCAGCTCTGCGTCCACTTCTGCCCGCGAATGCCCCAGATGATGGCGTAATTCTCGACCCGGTCGCAGGTATCCGGGTCAACGGGAGACAGGGCGGAGCGGAGATAGCGCAGGACGCTTTTCTGGTCGAATCCGCTCAGGGCAGCGTCCAGCGCCATCAGCACCGTGGCGATGACGCTTTTTTGCAGAATATCCTCGGTTCCGGACTGATACACCGGAATATGGAGCCGGTGAAAGACCAGATTCACCAGCGGCTGATACACCGTCATATCGGTGCAGACCACTGTAATGTCCCGGCAGCGGCACCCGGCGGCGAGAAGCTGACGAATTCTGTCTGCTGCCCCCATACATTCCAGATACGGCGATTCCGCCCGGACCACGTCCAGGCACCCGCTCGCCGCGCCCCGGCTGATCGCGCCCTGAAACAGCCCCTCTCGCACGGGGGAAAGGGGCAGGCGCTTTCCGGGAATGGTCTCGATCCTCACATCCACCCCGGCGCGGAGGGCGCAGCGAAGCAGCTGGGACGCCGTGTCCCCCGCTTTTTCAAAAGCAAGAAGGCGGGAATCCTCCCGGTCGCAGTTCAGGCTCACTGTCACGTCGGGGGACGCCTGAATGAGATGTTCCAGAATCGCCAGATGCTGCCGGGTAAAATCCGGAAAGCCGTCTATGTAAAACACATGCGCCCGGGCAAAGTCCCCCTGCTCCATCTGTTCCAAAAGCCACGTCATCTGGTCTCTCGGGTCGCGCTTGCCCCGGCTGCACAAAGCGTCGTAACTCTCCATCAGAAGCGACAGTTCTTCCAGCTTCTGCGCCAGACTGCCCTCCGTCTCCCCGGCGGCGCGGCTCAAGTCGGCCGAGGAAATGCAGCAGCGCTTGAATTCGTCCACGGCGTCGATAAGGCCGGTAAGGAACTCCGGCTTCGTCTCCACGGCGGCATAGGCTTTCAACCGGCTGGACAGGTTCTTTGCCGCAGCCGCCATGGCAACCACCCGGCCGCCGTTGTCCAGACATTCCTCTGCGGCGCTTCCCATGGAATCCGCCACCCGTCTTGCCAGCCGGGTAAAGGACAGCACCTCGGCGTACCGGCTGGCCGTGTCCCCGGCTGTGGCGCACAGCCGCCGCTCCGTTTCATGGCTGATGAGTTCGGGAACCATCAGAATGCGGTTCCCCCTCCTCCCGGCAACGTCCGCCGCGATCCGCTTCATAACTTCGTCCCGGTTGGCCGTCCAGTCTGTGCCAAGCAAAAGGTGCAGCATTTGCCCACCCCCTTCTCTTTTTTGTCCATGATACCACAAATTTGCTTTCATGAACAGAGCGGGATTCATCCTGCATATAAAAATTTTTCCAGTTCTCCCAGCGCGTCCAGCAGGAAAAACCGCACCTCGTATTTTTCTTCCCCGTCCAGCGCGCCGGTAAGGCTGTCCGGAAAGCCTGCCCCCGCCGCCTTGTCCGCGAATTCCTCAGAAGTCGCGCCCAGGCACAGGCTGGGAAATGCCACGCACCACCAGTTATGCCCCACTCCCTCGCCGATGGTGATCCGCAGGGCTTCGTAGATACCGGCGGGCAGGGTGAAGGTGTCATAGTAGCGGGTATCAAAGGCTTCCTTACACAGCGTCACCACCGCCTCACAGTCGCACCCCGTCGCTTCCAGGACGCTGTTGGCGACGGCCTGAATTTGGGGCAGCTTGGCCTGTAAGTACGCCCTTGCCTCGTTTACGTCGGCGATTTTGTTCAGGTCGCTTTGCAGGCTATTTAGCACGGCGTCCCGCACCTGCAATTTGATGGACTGATCTTCCTCGCTGTCAGAATTTGCGACCACGTGGAAGCGGATCAGCTCGTCATTCAGCCGCTGCCGGTCGGCCAGCAGCGACCCGCACCACACGGACGCGGCAAGCACCAGACAGATACCGATTCGTTTCAAAAGTTTCTTCATAAAAAACACCGTCCATACGGAAATACTTCCAGTATGGACGGTAAATGCCAGAATTATACAGGTTTGGCAATATAGATATTCGGATAGTTCTCTTTCAGCATACTGCACACCACGGCGGCGTACTCAAAGTTCGGCAAAATGGCAAAAATCGCGGAACCGGAACCGGTCATCTGCTCCGTCAGAGCACCGTAGCTGTTGCAGATGGACTTGATATAATTCAGCTCCAGATGCTCCGACGTGACCACCGGGTCAAAGACGTTGTATACGTTCTCCGCCACCTTCCCTAAATCCCCGGCCAGCAGGGCGCTTTCCATGGCCTGATTGTCCGGGCGATGGGGAATCGCCACGGTGTCGATTTTCCCATACAGCTCTGGCGTGGACACGGAGAAGTCCGGCTTGCACACCACGAACAGGCAGTCGGGCATATCCGGCAGCTTTCTCAGGCGCTCGCCCCGGCCTTCCACCATGGCCGTGCCGCCCACCACGCAGAACGGAACGTCGCTGCCAACCTGTGCGCCCAGCTCCGCCAGCGCCAGAACGGACAGCGGGTCGCCATAGTGCCGGTTCAGCGCCCGCAGCACCGCAGCCGCGTCAGCGCTTCCGCCGCCTAAGCCCGCCCCGGCGGGAATGCGCTTGACGATGCGGATCTCCAGGCCCTCCGGATCTTTGTCCATGGCGTCGCAGTAGACCTTCGCCGCCTTCCACGCCAGATTCTTTTCGTCGGTGGGAATGCCCTCCACAGAACACAGCAGCCGCCACGGCTTTCCCGTCCCTACATCGATCTCCACATCGTCCCGGACGGAAACGGTCTGCATCACGCTCTGCAAATCATGGTAGCCGTCCGCCCGCTTTCCCAGAACGTCCAGTGTTAAGTTTATTTTGGCAAAAGCGCCTTCATATAATGTCGTCATTGCAAAATTGTCCTTTCTGTGCATCTTTTTTTATTATAACGGAACTATTGGAATTTTGCAACTTCTTCGTGATAAAATCCGAAAATGCGCATATCCTATCAGCATCCGGGATGTGAAATGGAGGTAAGAATATGGATACCCTTGCGCTGATTTTGTCCATCATCGGCTGTGTCAACTGGGGACTGGTAGGCATTTTCCAGTTTGATCTGGTAGCCTGGCTCTTCGGCGGCTCCGGCTCCCTGTTCAGCCGGATCATTTATACCATCGTTGGGTTGGCAGGTCTCTGGTGCATTTCCTTCCTGTTCCGCAAGAAGACGTTTGTGGATGGGGAATGAATTATGGGCAGCTCCGGAAAGGAACTGCCCAATTTTTACATTCAGTTGTGGCACCGCACAATGCACTTGACCGTCTGGTCGCCGTACTTCGCGGTGATCTCCGTGGTTCCGCTTTGCAGCGCCGTGACATAGCCGTTTTCCACCTTGGCAATGTAGGCGTGCTCCACGCTCCACTCCACGTCCTCAGGCTTGAGGTCGCCGCAGTCCACCAGCTTCAGCTGGGTGCTGTAGCCCACCTGCAAACGCATGTCCGTTCTGTCCAGCTTCAGCTCCACCTGAGGCTTCGTCTCCACAGGCTCGGTCTGGATGGTCGCTTCCGTCTGGGCCGCCACGGTGGCCTCCGTGGACGGCTCCGTCTCCGCTTCAAACTGGCAGGTCACGGGGCAGGTCAGCTGCTTGTCGCCGCAGGTGATGTAGATGACCGTCTTGCCCTCGCTCACAGCGGTGATACGGCCGTTGGCATCCACCGTTGCGATGCTCTCGTCGCCGGAGGTGAACACCAGCTCGTCCGTGGTATTCTCCGGGATGACAACTACATTCAGCAGAAAATAATACCCGGGCTGGGTAAGCTCCGCCGCGCCGCCGGGGAGAGACAGATCCTGGCAGGGGATCCGCGGTTCGGTAGTCGCGGCCTCCGTCTGGACGGGCTGCTCGGTCTGGACGGTGGGCGCGGTATCCTTCACGCCGTGCAGATTGGGCAGCAGATACCGGAAGAACAGGAACGCCGTTCCCGCCAGCAGGATCACGATCAGCGCCGTCAGGATCACCACAACGGCGGTGTTATGCTCCCGGGGCTGCTCGTCATAATTGTCTTCGTCATCCTCCGGGTCAGAGGAATATGGCTCATTCTCCGGCTCCGGGAAATCGTCGCTCTGCTCGTCAAAATCGAAAATTTCCTTTTTCTTTTTGCCGGACGAGTAGCGCCCGCCCTTGTTCAGCGCGGGCATCTGATCCATGACAAAATCATCATCGGAAACATTGCCGGACATATCCCGGGGGCAGCCGCAGATGGGGCAGCACTCCGCTGTGTCCTGGTAAGTTGTTCCGCAAATCTCACAAATTACCTTGCTCATATGATACCTCCTGACAAAAATACACGTACTGTACCATTATCAAGCGCCATTATAACACTCTTTTCCAAATAAAACAACTACAAAGTGGTTGCTTTTTTCAGATTTTTATTTTATGATATAAAGGTTAAAGGAGGCGATTACGATTGACTGAACTTGCCGAAACCGAACTGATTTCTCCTTTGCTTGACGGATTTGCCATGGGAAACCCCATGAGCAGCCATGACGGCGTTCGCTGCTGTCCTGCCATCAAGGAAAATTCGGACGAAAAATACATAGTCAAAATCATTTCCGTACCAGCCGCGCAGACGCAGATGGATGCGATGCTTCTGGCTGGCGCCTATAAGGACATGGCGGGCGCCATGGACTACTTCAAGGGCGTAGCCGACGACGTGGAAAAGGAAGCGGAGTTCCTGCAGAAGCTTTCCAAGCTGGAGGGCTTTCTTCCCTACGACGGCTGGCAGACCGTGCCCATCAAGCGCCGCCGCTTAGGCTACGAGGTCTACCTCGTCAGCCCCTACAAGCATTCGCTGGCAAAGTACATCCGCCGCAATCCGGTCACCCATCTGGAAGCAATCAATCTTGGTCTTGACCTGTGCTCCGCGCTCTCCGTCTGCCGTCAGGCGGGATGCCTGTACGTGGACTTGAAGCCCACCAACATCTTCCTGACCGAGAAAAAAAGCTACCGCATCGGCGATCTGGGCTTCATCCCGCTGGACACGCTGCGCTACACGTCCCTGCCGGACAAGTACCGCAGCCCCTATTCTCCCCCGGAACTGCACGACGCCATGGCCACGCTGAACGAAACGGCGGATACCTACGCCGTGGGCATAATCCTCTATCAGCTATACAATGACGGCAGTCTGCCCTTCAAGGACAAGGCGCCCGACGAAGCGCTCCCCTCTCCCGTCAATGCCGACTACGAGATCGCGGAGATCATCATGAAGGCCATTGACCCCGACCCTGCCAAGCGCTGGCAGGAGCCGAAAGAACTGGGCAAGGCGCTGGCCGCCTACATGCAGCGCAATTCCATCAATGACACCCCCATCACCATCTACACCCCCATTGAGGCAAAGCCGGAGGATGTGGTGCCGGCGCAGCCCGCCCCTGCTCCCACCGAAGCGCCTGCCCAGCAGGAGGAAACCATCGCGGAGGATACGCAGGATGAAACTCTCCCGGAGCCTGCGGACGCGGCCGATCTTCTGCCCCACCAGATGTCTGAGGAAGTTTCCCAGATTATGGACGAGGCCGACGCACTGATTGCCCACGAGGTTCCCCAGACGGCGGTCACGCCGGAACCGGAGGAGGATTCCCCCGACCGCTTCTCCTTCGCACAGGACGAAGAGGACAACGAGCCGCTGCCCGACAACAGCAACGAACCCTTTGCCGACGCGGAGGAAGAAAAGCGCCTGCAAAAAGAAGCGAAGAAGCAGGAACGCAGACAGAAGGCGAAAAAGGCCGCAACAGCCGTCATCACGCTGGTGATCCTCGCTGCCATCGGCGCGGGACTGTTCTGGGCGTATCAGAAATACTACCTGCAAACCATCAACAGCATTTCCATCGAGGGCGACCAGTACCAGCTGGTTGTCAGCGTGGACACCGAAGTAGACGATTCCAAGCTCAGCGTCATCTGCATGGACAACTACGGCAACGCCGTGACCCGGGGCGTGGTGGACGGCAAGGCGACCTTTACCGACCTGCTGCCCGATTCCCTGTACCGCATCCAGCTGGATATCAGCGGCTTCCATAAGCTGGTGGGTCAGACCTCCGACATCTTCACCACCAAGGGTTCCACCAGGATCGCCAGCTTCTCCGCCATCACCGGCGCCGAGGACGGCTCCGTCATGCTGAACTTCGCGGTCAGCGGCGCCGACCCGGAGGAATGGGTCGTAAGCTACTCTGCCGAGGGCGAGGAGACGCAAAGCGAAAGCTTCTCCGGCCACACCGTCACCGTCAGGGGGCTGACCGTGGGGAAACTGTACACCTTCACGCTGGAGCCTGCCAGCGCCGCCTCCAAGGAGACCTTCACCGGAGAAAATACGCTGGAATTCACGGCTTCCCGTCTGGTTCTCGCGGAAAATCTGACCGTCGCCGCCAGCAGCGGCAGCGATATGACCGTCCGCTGGGACGCCCCCGGCGATGTGGTCGTGGAGAGCTGGAGCGTCCGCTGCTACAGCGACAATAACGGCTACGACAAGCAGCTCACCGTCACCAATACCGAGGTCTACTTCACGGACATCGACCCCTCGGTCGCCTACACCATCGAGGTCACCGCTGCCGGCATGACCCAGCCCGCCCGCACCAGCGTCACCGCCAATCCCATCAACATTACAAGCATGAACGTGGATGACAGCGCGCTGGATCAGATCGCCGTGACTTGGGAATACACCGGGACCGCCCCCTCCGGCGGCTGGCTGCTGATGTACCAGATCGACGGCAGCTCGACGCCCAACGTGGTCAAATGCACCCAGCCCTCTGCGGTTATCTCGCCCCTGATCCCCAGCGCGAAGTACCAGTTCACCATTCAGGCGGCAGACGGCACCTCCATTTTCGGAAACGTCAAGACCCAGACCATCCGCAATGCCAGCGTGTATGACGACCACGGTCTGTCCGCGGATCACATCACCACCCATCTGGTCAAGACGCCGGACACGGAGGATTGGCATTTTGAGTCCATCGGCACCGCCGCCTATACCAGTGAGTTTGCCGTGGGCGACAAGATTTCTGTAGTCCTGCAGGGCACTACCAATTTCTACGTCCCCGAAGATCCGCTGGACATCCTCTTTGTCATCCGGGACGGCTACGGCAATGTCATCCCCAAGTACATTTCCGAGGCAACCGGCGACTGGAAAGAGATCTGGTACGCGGGTGACTACCACTACGGCGAGCTGGATGTTCCCACCGCCCCCGACGCCCCCGGCGATTACTCACTCAGCATTTACTTTAACGGTCTGGCCATTACGGTCATCACCTTCACCGTTACCGAGTAATTTTTCCACAGGACAGCCCCGTCTTTATTGGGTGGTCGTAAAGCAGTGAATGGAGCGCATCGGCAAAGATGCGCTCCATTTCTCATTCCAACACATGCAGCCCCTTGACTTTCCCTCCGGGAGAGCTGTCACCGTAGGTGACTGAGAGGGCTTTACCCCCCCATTTCCCCTCTCCGTCCTCGCACTACCTCAGTTTCTCGGAAATTCGTCGATGGGCTTGAAGTCTATCTCCACATGCGGATACTTCGCAATGATCGTGGCGGCCTCTTCTTCTGTTATATCCACAACCGGATCGTCCCCACTCCCCCAATCACCTTGCTTATACCACTTGTCCTGAGAATACACCACAGACTCTAATGTATGTTCCTTTGTAAAATAGTAGTGGCTGTTGCTGTCCACAAACGCATTATCAATTACGCCTTCTTCGCACAGATATAAATTGCTTGCCTTAGCAATTACCCAAACCTCTCCATCCTTCATCGTGAACAGGCTAAAAAAGCTGTTTTTGTTTCCGTCATATCTGGGAACGTGCTCACACTGAAGCAGCAGTTCTTCCACACCGTCTCCATCGACATCGATCAACGCATATTTCAGGTCTTCGTAGTTTTCCTCGTTGACCATGTAATCAATCCACTGCGCATATCCGCTGCAGAAGGCCGGGTCAATCACGCCGTCTGAACTTTGGGTATTTTCCCCATTCGCTTCCCGCTCCAGTTGGGCTTCCAGCAGAGCATCCGCTTTGGAAGCGTCCACGGGATGCGTTTGGTAGGAGAAGTCGAAAATATCACACACAGCATTCAGAAACGCCCGGTCTGTCGGTAAATCACCGAAATAGCTTCCGTTCGCAAAAACGCCCGAAATGCCGACCGTAACAAAGCTGTCCGCCTTGTCAACGATAATCAGTCCCCCACTTTTCTGAAGTGCCAGAAGCGCGGTCGTTCCGTCCTTCATTTTGTATTCCCACTGGTCGTACTCGTTCACGTCTCCAATGTTTCGCGTTACGCCGTCGAAGGAAGTTTTCTGAACGCTCCGGTAGTCGAAGGTTATCTGCTTGTTCCATTCTCCCGTGAGCTTCAAAAAGCCCTCAAAGGAGAAGGAGCCGTCCTGATAGCAGTAGCCGGATAAGTTCTTATCCCGTATCTGCGCGTCGGGGGCAAATACATCTCCAACGCCGACGGCCTCCAGAATATCTTCCAGCCGGTCAAAGAACCAGGGCTTTCCAAGGGGCTGCAAATTGTATTTCCGGCAAATTTCGTCGATTTTGTCCACCATTTCCTGAGAATAACATCTGTAGGAAAAGTACGCGTCCGGCTTCTGGAAATCGTCGTTTGCGTGCAGGATCTCGTTGTCCGGGTCATAGGTACTTAAAAATTCCCGCCATTCCCGGAACGCGGCATAGGAGTCTGTCCCCATGTACCCCTGTATGGAGATCGGGTTGAGTTCCTCGCCGCTGAAATTTGTTTCGCGGGGAATGCCGGACGTGTCCTCCGGAATCGTCAGGGCTTGCAGCCGAAGCGCGACCGCCACGGAACACCCAACCAGCAGCAGCGCCAGCGCAATCACCGCCGCGATCAATAAGGGGCGCTTCCATGATTTCCTGCGCACTTCGACGCGGGGCGCGGTTTGCAGCTGCTCTGCTCCTGACAGATTTCCGGCGCTGATGCAGCCCAATGCCTTGAATAATTCAAAATTCGTCATCTGAGTTCCTCCTTTTCCAGCTGCGCGGAGAGCTTGCCCCGCGTCCGGTGCAGCATGGACTTAATCTTGCCGACGGAATAGCCGGTTTTCTCCGATATCTCGTCCAGAGAGTTTACATACCAGTACCGGCAGAGGAAAACCAACCGTTCCTCCTCAGGCAGAGCCGCGAGAAACCGATTCAGGAATGCGATCACCTCTTTCCGCATGATCGTATCCTCCACGCTGGGCTGGCCGGAAACGCACTCGGTCAGCTCGTCCAGCGCGACCGCCGCTTCCCCGCCGCCCCGCTTTTTCGCGTTGGCGGTGCGCCAGCGGTCGATGGAAATGTTTCGGGTCAGCTTGCCGAGAAACGTCGCCAGCCGTGCCGGTTTCCGCGGGGGAATGCTGTTCCACGCGGACAAATATGTATCGCTGACACTCTCCTCGGAATCCTGCCGGTCTGCAAGAATGCCGAAGGCAATTTTATAGCAATAGCCGCCGTATTTCCGGTCTGTTTCCTGAATCGCCGTCTCCGATCTGGCAAAGTAAAGCTCCAGAATCTGGGAATCTTCCATTGGTCATCCATCCTTTCTGTGTAGGTCCCTACACCTATATACACGGAAATCCGCCTAAAAGGTTCTGAAATTTTCAAAAATATTTTACCATCCACATGTAACAGTTTCAAGGCAGCAAAAAGAGCTGACCGTTTGATGGAAATGCGGGTACAGCCCCGTGGCTCTCCCTCCGGGAGAGCTGTCACCGAAGGTGACTGAGAGGGTATTGCCGCCTTATTTCCCCTCTCCGTCTTCGCTTCGCTCAGCACCTCTCCCAATGGGAGAGGCAAGGGGTGCCGTTTATGATCCCACTGCGCCTGTTAACTGTCTGATGCGCCCCGCCATTGGGGCGGCTTTTTCGTGTTTCTGGAAAATCCCCATGTATTTTTGTCCAAAAAGCACATGCCGTTTCCTAAGCACCTTATGATAATCGCCGATTTTTGGAATTGTTCACACATTTTCCCCGGAGATGTGTTATACTTCCTCGGAAACCTCAAAAGGAAGGAGCTGCAACATGCGCGGAAAAAGTCACCGCTGTCTTGGAAAATACCTGGTGCAGCACTACATGAGCGACACCCCGGAGCGGTATGTGAAGGCGTTTCTGCTGGGGTGCATCGAGCCGGATCGGAATCCCGCTACATACCTGAAAGGCTCCATCCGCTGCCAGTGGCTGCGGGGTCACAATTACCGCAATGCCCGGCGCTTCATGCGTGCCATTTCCGCCCGGCTGGAAAAGAAGGAAAAGCTCGGCCTGTTCGACTACTATACCCTGGGCAAGCTGATCCACTACACCACCGACGCGTTCACCTACGCCCACAACGACACCTTCCCCACCGCCCTGAGCGATCATCGGGAATATGAAGCGGCGCTGCAAGACCATTTTCTGGAATACATGAAGCAAGACCCCAAGGTCAACCCGAAAATCGCCGGAAGCGTGATGGAAGCCATTTACAGCTACCACCGGGAGTATGAAGCCCAGGCGGCAAACATCTACACCGATACCCGCTTTGCCCTGAACGCCTGCTGCTGTGTGCTGGCCGTATTGCTGACCAACCCCATCTTCTGAAGGAGGCTGCCGATGTAC
>ERZ507028.673-NODE-673-length-12638-cov-6.085353_pt1 | contig 12638 bp, 9 predicted proteins | sample MGYA00512875_ERZ507028 | MGnify/ENA metagenome assembly ERZ507028 | reverse complement strand
GACGTTCACGATGCCGTTGGCGTCGATGTCAAAGGTGACCTCGATCTGCGGCACGCCGCGGCGGGCAGCCGGGATACCGGTCAGCTGGAACTTACCGAGCGACTTGTTGTCGCGAGCAAGCTCGCGCTCGCCCTGGAGCACGTTAATCTCGACACTGGTCTGGTTGTCGGCAGCGGTGGAGTAAACCTCGGTCTTGGAGGTCGGGATCGTGGTGTTGCGGTCGATCATCTTGGTCATGATGCCGCCCATGGTCTCGACGCCCAGCGACAGCGGGGTAACGTCGAGCAGCAGGATGCCCTCGACGTCGCCGGTGAGCACGCCGCCCTGGACGGCAGCGCCGTCAGCAACGACCTCGTCGGGGTTCACGGACATGTTGGGCTGCTTGCCGGTCATGGTCTTGACGAGCTCCTGAACGGCGGGCATACGGGTGGAGCCGCCGACGAGGATGACCTCGGTCAGATCGGAGAGCTTAAGCTTGGCGTCGCGCAGGGCATTGGTGACAGGCTGCTTGCAGCGCTCGAGCAGGTCGCGGGTGATCTTCTCGAACTCGGCGCGGGTCAGCGTGTAGTTGAGGTGCAGCGGGCCGGACTGGTTCATGGTAATGAACGGCAGGTTGATGGTGGTCTGCTGGGCGGCGGAGAGCTCCTTCTTGGCGTTCTCGGCGGCCTCCTTCAGACGCTGCAGGGCCATGGGGTCCTGACGCAGATCGACGCCGTTCTCCTGCTGGAACTTGTCGGCCATCCAGTCGATGACGCGCTGATCCCAGTCGTCGCCGCCCAGGTGGTTGTCGCCCGAGGTGGACAGAACCTCAAACACGCCGTCTGCGAGGTCGAGGATGGAGACGTCGAAGGTGCCGCCGCCCAGGTCGAAGACCAAGATGCGCTGGTCGGTGCCCTGCTTGTCCAGACCATAGGCCAGGGCAGCAGCGGTCGGCTCGTTGACGATACGCTTGACGTTGAGGCCGGCGATCTTACCGGCATCCTTGGTGGCCTGACGCTGGGCGTCGTTGAAGTAGGCCGGGACGGTGATGACGGCTTCGGTGACGGTGCCGCCGAGGTAAGCCTCTGCGTCGGCCTTCAGCTTCTGCAGGATCATCGCGGAGATCTCCTGCGGGGTGTACTTCTTGCCGTCGATATCGACTTTATAATCGGAACCCATGTGACGCTTGATGGAAGCGACGGTGCGGTCATGGTTCGTGACAGCCTGACGCTTTGCGACCTGACCGACCATACGCTCGCCGGTCTTCGAGAATGCCACAACGGACGGGGTGGTGCGGTTGCCTTCCGCGTTTGCGATCACGACGGGCTCGCCGCCTTCCATAACAGCCACGCAGCTGTTGGTCGTACCAAGGTCAATACCAATAATCTTGCTCATAATAAATTTCCTCCTATATGAATGCCTGTATTTACAAATTTATATCATACCGGATCTCCGGCGGGGATGCGTGTTAATTTGCGACCTTTACCATTGCGAACCGGACGACCTTTTCGCCGACCTTGAAGCCCTTCTGGAAGACCTCTGCAATGACGTTTTCACCGAGGCTCTCGTCCTCGATGTGCATGACCGCGTTGTGCAGCTGCGGATCGAAATGATCGCCCGCCGCGCCGAAGCTTTCGACGCCCAGCTTTTCCATCACGGAGACAAGCTGGTTCATCGTCATCTCCACGCCCTTTTTAAAGGCGGCGTCCTGCGTTTCCTGGGCCAGCGCCCGCTCGAGATTGTCGTACACCGGGAGGAATTTCTCCACGGTCTCGGACCGGATCTCGGTATAGAGGTTGTCTTTTTCCTTCTGGCTGCGCTTGCGGTAGTTGTCGTATTCTGCGGCCAGCCGCAGGTAGCTGTCATGCTCCTGGGCCAGCGCCTGCTGCGCCTTTTCAAACTCGGACGCTTCCTGCTGCTTGGCGTCCTCGGGCTTTTTTTCCTCGGGCTGCTTCGCGGCTTCCGCTTCGGGCTTGGCCTGCGCGGCGGTCTGCTCGTTCTGCTCGGCTGCGGAAGCTTCCTTTGCCTTTTCTTCCGAAGCCGGGCTGCTGTTTGTTTTCTTACTCATATCTTCTATGCCTCCGGATCATGGTGCTTGTTGTCCGGCTCCTCCAGAGCCGGGGTCTGGTTTTTCTGGAACATCCGGCTGAGGTTCTCAGCGAAATAGCTGAGCCGGGCGGTGATCTGTGCGTAATCCATTCTTGTCGGGCCGACCACGCCGATCAGTCCCTGCATGCCGTCGCCGATGTCGAACTTCGTCATGACGACGCTGGTGTCCTTGAGCTCCTTCGAGACGTTTTCCGGACCGACCAGGATCTGCGTCCGGCTGTCGGAGGAGAGCGCCGCGGGGAGGTTGGAGACCACATCCTCATCGAGGGTGGTCAGCATTTTCTGCGCCTTGTCGATGTCGTGGTATTCCGGCTGACCGAGGAGCCTGGCCTGGCCTGTCATGTAGACCTCGCTGCGCTCCTGATGCAGCAGCGTCGTCACAAAGTCCATGATGACGGGGACGAGGCTTGCCGCGTTCCCGGCGCTTCTCGTCACGCGGGACAGAAGCTCCGGCGTCAGCTGGTCGGCCGTCAGCTCCGTGACGCTTGCGTTCAATACCGCGCCGAGCAGCTTCAGATCCTGCTCCGTCAGCTCGACCGGGAGCCGGATGAGCTTGTTCTTTACGGAGCTGTCGCTCAGCATCACCACGAGGATGAAGCTGCCGCTGTCCGCCAGGATCAGGTCGAACCGCCGCGCCGTCAGCCCCGCGGGCCGCGCCGCCATGGCGTAGGCGGGCAGATTCGTCATCTGCGAGACGAGCTTGCCGACCTGGGAGACGACCTTGTCGACCTCCTGCATCTTGAGCTCCATCGCCTGGTTGATGGACTTGGCCTCGTCGGTGGACAGGCGGTAGTCCTGCATCAGCTCGTCGACGTACAGCCGGTATCCGGCAGGGGACGGGATCCGTCCGGCCGAGGTGTGCGGCTGCTCGAGATAGCCGAGCGTGGTGAGGTCCGCCATTTCGTTGCGGATCGTTGCGGAGGAAAAGTCCATGTCCGGCATCTGCGCGATCGTCTTGGACGCGACCGGCTCCGCCGTGCGGATATAAAGATCTACGATCGCCCGCAGGATCTTCTTTTTCCGATCGGAAAGCTCCATGTCTGTTCCTCCTTTTCGTCTTAGCACTCCATTTCCCTGAGTGCTAACCGAAGTGTACCACCGCCTGCCTGCAATGTCAAGACCTGCAGACTTAAATTATTTGTGAACAATTCATATCTTATGTATGAAGGCGGAAAAACACGCCGCAGCGGCCGCTGCGGCGTGTGAAAAACCGTTATCCGAACAGAAGCTGCATCATCAGCGGGATCGTCAGCATACACGCGAGTGTGCTGACAAAAACTCCGGCCGAGGCGACGGATTCGTCCGCCCCGTACTGGTAGCTGAGGATGGTGGTATTGGTGGCGACGGGCATGCACAAAATGACCATCAGCACGTGGAACGTGAAGTCGTTCGTCAGCACGTGCCGCAGCACGAAAAACGCCGCGAGCGGCACGAGGACCATCTTGAGAATCGTCAGCGCGTAGATCCGCCAGCTGCCGAATATCTGCCCGAAGCGCATCTGCGCGAGCGAGCAGCCGACGATCAGCATGACGATCGGGCTCGTGATGTCGCCGACATACTTGACGGCCTGGTGCAGCAGCGCCGGAGGCTGCCAGCCGGACAGATAGATCGCCAGCGCGGCCAGCGACGCCGCCACGCACGGCTGCCGCAGCACCTGCCACTGGAACCGGAACCGCGCCTCGCCGCGGATGAGGCTTGCGCCGTAGCTCCAGCAGAACAGCTGGAAAAACAGCACGAACAGCGTCACATAGAACGTCGCCTGATACCCCAGCAGCGACTCGACGATCGGGTAGCCGAGGAAGCCGGTATTCGAAAAGATGAACATGAACCGGTAGAGCCCCGCCTCGCTGCCCTTGACGCGCAGCACCTTTGCCGCCGGGAAACTCAGCGCGATCAACCCGAGGTAGATCAGCACGATCAGCCCCGCCAGCCGGAGCGTCTCGCCGTTGGAGAGCAGATGCTCGCCCGTCAGCGCGGAGGCGAGGATCTGCATGGGGTTGGCGATGTTCACGACCAGCGCGGAGAGCTTTTTGTTGCTCTGCAGGTCCATCGCGCCGCCCTTGGCGGCGGCAAAGCCGGTAGCCATACAGAAAAACAGGATGACCATCTTCCGGCACAACGCAAGAATATCCATCGCAGCCTCCTCAGGAACCGAAGCAGTCCGGGCACGGCTCGTAGCCGCCGGCCTCGGCCGTTTTCCGGCTGTAGATTCTGCATTGATCCGGCTCGAGCCGCGCGCAGCCGTAGCGGTGATAGAGCATCGAGCCGTCGTCATTCACACAGACGGCGTTGCGGTCAAAAAACGCGGTCTTCTCCTGCAGCCGGTCGATCTCGGCCTGCTTTTCCTGCAGCTTTCCGTCGAGCGTCACATAGCCGAAGGCCCCGCCCGCCAGCAGCAGCGCACAGAGCAGCGCCAGCACCGCGGCAGCGGCCCGGCCGCCGCGGGACTTTTTCTCCGGCGCCGGTGCGGGCTGCGGCTTTCCGGGCCGCGGCTCGCGTTTGACGGGCGTCTGCATTCTCCCGACGGGCCGCAGCGCGGGCCGCGGCTGCGGCACCTCGCCGTTCAGCCCGCAGCTTTCGCAGAACAGCTCCCCGTCCGGGATCGGCTGCCCGCATTTGATACAAGTCGTCATAGGTGGTCGTTCCTGCTTTCTCTCTCTTTGTCAACTGATGCTAGTATAGCGATTCCTGCCCAGAAAGTAAACCAAAACCCGGCCTTGCGGCCGGGTTTTGCAAAAATAATTCTTATTTGCCGTCGCCGCGCAGCGCCTTGATGTCGTCGCCGCGGATGTACTTGCCCATCGGCTTCCACAGGATCCAGCCGACCAGCAGCACCAGCGCGCAGTCGAGCACCATGTAGGAGCCGTTGTAGAGCGCGGAGTAGAACCACGGAGAGGTCATCGTCATGCCAAAGAAGGTCTCCGGCATGTACTCGCCCCAGACCGTCGCGCCGACGACATAGTGGACCAGGAAGCGCAGCGCGCTGCCGAGGAGCGTGCCGTAGAAGAAGCCGAAACGCTTCTTGCTGAACAGGCCCGCGAAGCCGAGGACCGTAAAGGCAAAGATATAGTCGCCCAGCATCGACTGCCAGCTCCAGGCGTATGCGCCGTCCAGAAACAGCTGCAGCAGGCTGAATGCGAAGGACGCGAGCATGCCCGGCCCGAAGCCCCAGCGGGAGCAGAACAGGAAGATCGGCAGCATCGACAGCGTGATCGAGCCGCCCTGCGGCAGCTCATAGAGCTTGAGATACCCGAGGATCTGCGCAAGCGCGATCATGATGGCCGCTTCGCACAGGCAGCGAAGCGTCAGCTTGGATTTTTTCATAAAAAATCCCTCCAGAAATAAAAAAGTACCGCACACAACCGGATCTGTTGTCGTGCAGTACGCAGCGTATCGATACGAGTCCATATACGAAGCAGCTTCCTACGCCGGCATTACCCGGATCAGGTTTGAGGGACATGCGAAAACGCAATCTCAGCCGGTCGCCCAGCGCCCCTGTGTTCGATTGTCTGTGGTCTGCCCACATTATACCGTCTGACCGCCGGTGCGTCAAGAAAAAAATAAGCGCGATCCCTCTTGCAAATTCGGTAAAAACCGCTAAGATAGTAGGGCTGACATTCCTTCCGGTAAAAGAGGTATCACCCGTATGAAACACGCATCCTCCCGGGCGCCCGACCTGCTGCACGGCCCGGTTTTTTCGAATATGACCCGCTTCTTCCTGCCGATCATGCTGGGCTCGCTTCTGCAGCAGCTGTATTCCATGGTCGACGCCGTCGTCCTCGGGCGGCTGGTCGGCAAGACGGCGCTGGCCGCCGTCGGCGGCTCGGATCTGGCGATCATCAATCTGGTGGTCGGCTTTTTTGTCGGCCTGGCCTCCGGCGCGTGCGTCGTGGTCTCGCAGCATTACGGTGCGGGGGAAGACGGCGCGGTGCGCCGCGCCGTCCACACGGCCATTCTTTTCTCTGTCGTGATCGGCGCGGTCATGACCGCGCTGGGCATCGGCCTGGCCCGGCCCATCCTCGTGCTGCTGGACCCGCCGGCCGACACGCTGGAGGATTCCATCGTGTACCTGCAGTGGTACTTCGCCGGGATGATCCCCTCGATGGTCTACAACATGGGCGCGGGCATTCTGCGCGCGGTGGGCGATTCGAAGCGGCCGTTATACTTCCTGATCGTCTGCGCGCTGGCCAACACGGCGCTCGACCTGCTCTTTGTCGCCGGCTTCCGTCTCGGCACGGCCGGCGCGGCCATCGCCACCAGCCTGTCGCAGCTGATCTGCGCGGGGCTCGTGGTGTGGACGCTGGCGCGCATCCCCGGCGCCTGCCGCCTGCAGCTTTCCGAGCTGCGCTTTGACCGGGCGCTGCTCGGGCGCATAACGGCCATCGGCCTGCCCGCGGGGCTGGCCAGTGTCATGTACAGCGCGGCGAACGTCATCATCCAGAAGGCCATCAACCTCCTCGGCACCGACGCGGCGGCCGCCTGGTCGATCTTCTGGAAGCTGGACGGGATCTACTGGCCGGTCTCAAACGCCATCGGCATCACCGTCATGACCTTCACCGGGCAGAACTACGGCGCGCGCCAGCCGGAGCGCATCCGTAAGATCATCCGCACGGGTCTTGGCATGCATCTTGGCTTTTCCGCGCTGTTCAGCCTGACGCTGTTTCTCACGCGGTATCTGACCGTGCGGTGCTTCACGGACGATCCAGCCGTCATCGCCGAGGGCGTGACGATCATCTGCATGCTGGCGTTTTTCTACCCGGTATTCTGCTGCGTGGAGGTCTTCTCCTCCGCCATGCGCGGCTGCGGCAACAGCGTCATGCCGACGGTCCTGACCCTTTTCGGCACGTGTCTGCTGCGTCTGGCGCTTTTGTACACGGTGACCTTCCCGCACCTGAGCAACTGGACCATCGCGATCTGCTACCCCGCCACATGGGGCGCAACGTCGCTGCTGTTTCTCATCTACTACCGCTTCTTCCGCTGGATGCCGTGCCAGAAGCCGCAGACATAAAAAGATCCCGCCCTCACCGGGCGGGATCTTTTTATCTGCAGCCGCAGTACGGGATCGTTTTCCGGTCCGCGAAGCGGTAGGTGCGCAAAAAGGCTTCGGGCTGCAGGCCCTTTTCCAGATAGTTGAGGAGCAGAAGGGCGCAGGCGCGGCTGTCGCTGCCGGCCTTATGATGGTCGAGCGAGAGCTGCAGGTGGTCGCAGAGGGTATTCAGCTTGTGGTTCGGCAGGTAGGGGTAGGCGCGCTTTCCCATCTGGCAGGTGCACAGATACGCCGCCTCCGGCTGCCAGTCGATGTGGTAGTCGTGCAGGCAGCTGGCCAGCACGCGCAGGTCGAACGGCGCGTTGTGCGCGACCAGGATGCTGCCGCGCAGCATCGGCTCCAGCAGCTGCCACAGCGCGGCGAACGTCGGCTGGCCGCGCTCCATCTCCGGTGTGATGCCGGTAAGGGCGACGTTGAAGGGGTCAAAATGCGTCTCCGGGTCGACCAGCGTGTCGAGCTCCTGCACGATCTGGCCTTGCTCGATGACGCACACGCCGATGGCGCTCATGCGGCGGTTCTGCGCGTTCGGCGTCTCCACGTCGAAGGCCACATATCGTTCGTCCATGCTTATTGCCCTCCGTCTTCCCGTTTTCTTCTGCGCAGTGGGCGACGTCCCTGCGAAAGACGCGCCTTGGCCGCGTTCAGCCCCTTCCGGCACACGAACATGACCGAGAACGCCAGCAGTCCCAGAACCACCAGAATGAGCAGCGACGGGTTATCCAGCGCACTGAGCGTAAACAGGTTCGGCAGGAAGAAATAGCACAGGGCAAACACCGCCGTCAGGCCGATCATCATCGCCTTGCGCAGCTTGTTGAACGGCTGCGAGGTCTGGTAGACCATCAGCAGGCCCACGACGCCCATGATGCCCGTGCAGATCGTCGAGAGCATTTCCTCCCGGATGTGGAAGGCCAGATAGAACAGCATGACGCCCACCACCAGCACGAGGTCCGTCAGCGCCGCGGGCAGCGCGCGGAAGATCACGTTGCGCATGAATTTTCCGCTGATGCGGTTCTCGTTCGGCTCCATGGCCAGAACGAACGACGGGATGCCGATCGTCAGCGCGTTGACCAGACTCAGCTGCGCCGGGGTATAGGGATAGGGGAGCGTAAAGAACAGGGTAATGAGCGAGAGCACGAAGGTGAAGATGTTCTTGACCAGATACAAAGAGGCGCTGCGCTCGATGTTGTTGATGACCCGCCGCCCCTCCGCCACGACGGAGGGCAGGGCGGAGAACTGCGAATCGAGCAGCACGATATGCGACGCCTGACACGCCACGCCCGAGCCGGAGGCCATGGCGATGGAGCAGTCCGCTTCGCGCAGGGCCAGCACGTCGTTGACACCGTCGCCCGTCATGGCGACGGTATGCCCCGCCCGCTTCATGGCCGCGACAAGCTTTTTCTTCTGATCCGGCGTGACGCGGCCGAAGACGGTCATTTCCTCCGCCGCCTTTGCAAGCTCCGCATCCGTTTTGAGCGTGCGCGCGTCGACGAACTTTTCCGCGTCGGGGATGCCCGCGCGGCGGGCGACCTCGGAGACGGTCAGGGGATTGTCGCCGGAGATGACCTTGGTGCGCACGCCCTGCTGGGCGAAATACGCGAAGGTCTGCGGCGCTTCGGGTCGAATCTTGTTGGACAGCAGAATGAGCGCGAGCGGCATCATCTCCGCCGTGAGCGCCTCGTCGTCCAGCTTCCCGTCGTACAGGGCCAGCAGCAGCACGCGGCAGCCCTTGGCCGACCATTCCTCGGCCTGCGGCAAAAACCGGTCCTTCTCCGGGCAGGCGGCCAGCAGGATCTCCGGCGCGCCGAGCAGATACGTCTCGTCCTCATGGAACGACACGCCGCCGTATTTCTTTGCCGACCGGAACGGCATGGCCGCGATGGCCGTCTGCATGGACTGGCCGGTAAAATAGCGGCGCAGGGCGGCCATGGTGTCGTTGTCGTCCTGCATGGCGCAGACGTAATCGGCCATGATCATGCGGATGTCGTCCGCGATATAGCGGTCGGGCTGCAGGGGGACGATGTCGTCGACGGTCATCTTGGGCTCGGTGATCGTGCCGGTCTTGTCGACGCAGAGCGTGTCGACGCGGGCCAGCGTTTCGATGCAGCCCATATCGTGGACCAGCGTGCGGCGGTTGGCCAGCCGGATAACGCTCGCCACGAGCGCAAGGCTCGTCAGCAGATACAGTCCCTCCGGGATCATGCCGACGATCGAGCCGACCGTCGAGGTGACGGCGTCGGCGACCGGGCTTTTGAGCCACAGGTATTCCTTGATGAACATGACCGCCCCCAGCGGGATGACCAGAAAACCGATCCACTTGATGAGGCTCGTCAGCGAGCGCATCATCTCCGACTGCGGCTGCGAGCCGGTCTGCCGGGCCTCGGTCGTCAGGCGGGAGACGAAGCTGTCCGCGCCGACCTTCGTCAGCCGCGCGCGGCAGCTGCCGCTCACGACAAAGCTGCCGGAGAGCAGCGCATCGCCCGGGCGCTTGACGATCTCGTCGGCCTCACCGGTGACGAGCGCCTCGTTGACGCGGCACTCGCCCGCGGCCACAACGGCGTCCGCCGGGATCTGGTCGCCGGGGCCGAAAACGGCGATGTCGTCACGCACCAGCGCGGCCGCCTCGGTCTGGACGATCTGCCCATCCCGCACGGCGCGGCATTTCGGCGCGGACATGATCCGCAGGTTATCGACCTTTTTCTTGACCCGCAGATCCTGCACGATGCCGATGAACATGTTGCAGAAGACCGGCCCCAGGAACGTCAGGTTCAGCCACTGCCGCACCGCGATGACGCAGCCGGCCAGCAGGAAGAAGAGGAAGTTAAAATACGTGCAGACGTTTTTGACGATGATCTGCTGCACGGTCGCGCCGGGAGGCTCCACGGGGCGGTTGTCCCAGCCGCCCGCCAGACGCTCGTGCACCTGCCCGCCGGTAAGCCCCAGCTCCGGATCCGCTTCCACAGCCGGGATCTCCACCCGCTGCGGCCGCTCCGGCTCTTTCGGTTTTCGCTTCAGGAATGACGCTGCCACAAATGCCGTCCTCCTTTGAATGATTGCTGATATCATAACACATCTTCGGCAGAATTTATCAACAAAGTGTATATTTTCAGAAAAACATAAGAAACGGCCGCAGCGAAAAGAACAAACGCACTGGCTTCCCCTATGAGGGGGAGCTGTCGCCGGAGGCGACTGATGAGGTGGACTGCGCCGCGTAAACGAAACTGCCCCACCTCATCCGCCACGGCTTCGCCGTGCCGCCTTCCTCTCATAGGGGAAGGCATTGGGGGTGTGCAAATAAAAAACTCCCCGCGAAAAGGTGCAGACCAACAAACTTGGCCTGCACCTTCTATTGACTGCAAATATTCAAAGGCAACTGCCCGCAAACCTGGTTCCCGCGTATCAGGCGGCGCGTAGTAAGAAATTCGTAAGGTGACCACCGAGTGGAACGACGACTAAAACATTGGGATTTACCTAAATTCAGAGGCAGCATGCACCCCGTATCCCCAAGCGCCCTTTTCTCCCCTATCTTTTCCCGCGCGAGGGAAAAGATAGGGCCGCCGGAGGCGCGTCAGAACCGGCCTCGACGGAACGAGCCCCCGCTGTTCGCGGAGTCTCTTTTCCTCTGAGCCCGTTTCTTCCTTTCCAAACCGCAAACTAAATTTGCGGTTTGGGTTTTCATGCGAATCTGCGACGACCTCTCAGTCAGCCTTCGGCTGACAGCATCCCTGCCTCTTTTGTCCCTTCGGGACATTTCCCCCTGATAGGGGGAATCGGCCCCTGGAAGGGGAGCCCTGGGGGGCGCTGCCGGAAGTACAGCTTGTTTATTCCACGATCTCGCCGCCGAGGTAGACAGCCTTGGGGGTCAGGTCCGTGGCGCAGACGACGAAGTCGGCGAGCTTGCCGGGCTCGATGGAGCCGATCTCGGCTTCGCGGCCGATCTGGCGTGCGGGAATGATGGTCGCGGAGCGGATGGCCTGCTCCATCGGGATGCCGAAGGAGATCGCCTTCTGCATGCACAGATACAGGTTCGTGGCCGAGCCCGCGATCGTGCCGTCGGCCAGCCGGGCCAGATTGTTTTCCAGCCACACGTCCTGCCCGCCGAGGGTGTACTGCCCGTCCGGCATGCCGCAGCAGCGCAGCGCGTCGGAGATGAGGCAGATCCTGCCCGGGAACAGGCGGAAGGCCATGCGCACGGCGCTCGGGTGCACGTGCTGGCCGTCGCAGATGAGCTCCGCGATCACACCCTCCCGCTCGGAGGCCGCACCGATGGGGCCGGGATGCCGGTGGTGGATGGCGGGCATGGCGTCGTAGAGATGGGTCAGGTGGACAGCGCCCGCGTCAAACACGGCGGCAGCCTCCTCATAGGCGGCGTCGGTGTGCGCCACGGAGACGGTACACCGCGCCGCCGCACGGCGGGTAAAGTCCGCCGCGCCCTCCAGCTCCGGCGCGACATCCACGATGCGCAGCAGCCCCTCCGATGCGTCGTACAACTGCGAAAATGCCTCATAGTCCGGCAGGCGGAGATAGGCGGCATTCTGTGCGCCCTTCCGTTTCTCAGAAAAAAACGGCCCCTCCATGTGGATGCCTGCCAGCCGGGCGCAGCCCTCCGGCGAGGTGCGGTGCAGCCGTACCGCTGTGCGGAACGCCGTCTCCAGCACGTCATAGGGCAGCGTCATGGAGGCGGGCGCAAAGGATGTGACGCCGTTTCGGGCGAGGTAGGCGGCCATCTGCACAAGGCCGTCGTAATCGCCGTCGGAGAAGTCCGCACCGGAGTTGCCGTGGGTGTGGATGTCCACCAGACCGGGGATGACATACGCGCCGCCCAAGTCGACGGACGGCGCTTCCGCCGCCTCCCCCAGCACGCGGGCAAAGCGCCCGTCCTCCACGGAGAAGCCGCCGGGAACAAAGCGCCCGTCCACAAAAATATGGCCATTTACAAATTGCATCTCACACCTCCGGCAGACTGGCTGCCGCCATGGACTGTCCCACCCGGCGGAACTGCTCATCCGGCAACGTAACGGATACCGCCAGCGCCGGGTATTCCTCCGCCAGCACGCGGCGGCACGCCGCCGCGAGCTGCTCGCCGCCGACGCCGGAGGCCACGCGCCCCAGCACCAGCAGGTGCTTCAGGTCGTACACCGAGGCGTACAGCGGCAGGGTGTGTCCCAGATACACGCCGATATCCCGGAAGATGGCAATCGCCCGGCCGTCGCCCTGCTCCGCCAGCCGCTGCACCGCCGCCAGCTTTTCCGCCGGGGTCGGGGCATCGTCCAGCGGGATGTCGGCGGCGGGCGCCAGCTTGCTCACCGCATCCTGCGAAAAATACTTGCAGCCCACGCCTACGTCGCCGGACCACTCATCCTGCGCCGCGTGGGGATTCAGGTCGACAGGGGCGAAGGCCAGCTCGTTGAACCAGCCCAGAATGTTGCCCTCGCGGTTTACATAACCTGCCGCCTCACTGGTACCCATGGCAAGCCCCATCACGCCGGTGTCCCGGAGGCTCATA
>ERZ507028.665-NODE-665-length-12745-cov-3.725768_pt1 | contig 12745 bp, 7 predicted proteins | sample MGYA00512875_ERZ507028 | MGnify/ENA metagenome assembly ERZ507028 | reverse complement strand
CAAAAGCAGCACAGGAAAGCGGGTTCGCAGAATACAGCACTTTTTCCCGGGCATACCGTAAACAGTTCAAAACCAACCCCAGCGAAGAACTGCCTCATTATAGCAATCCTCTAAAATAATGCATCCACTACCTTTACACAACAATTCCATAACACAAAAAAGATGTAACCATGTCTGAAAGAATCTTTCTTCCCAGACATAATTACATCTTTTATTGTTCTCAGGTCGGGCAGATATTCGCGCTCCGCTTACTGTTTCACTTTCTTCTTCGCTGTCGCACAGTAGAATACGAATCCCAGCAGTACCAGTGCCACGATCATCCATCCGGCCAGTGCTGCTGTTCCCAGACCTGCAAATTTATCATAGTAACCTTTCAGATAGATCACAATGATAATCGCCGGAATTCCATAGGCAACATAATTTTTCAGACATTTCGGAAATTTCATGCCTGTACCGGCATTCACCTCTGCAATAAAATTGTCCCATCCCCATCCGTTCTTTCTGGTACAAAACAGAAGGTAACCAAGACTTCCAAGAGGAAGAAAGTTATTAGAAACAATAAAATCTTCCAGATCCATGATGTTGCTTCCATCTCCGAATGGCTGGAATCCGGAAAGTACATTGAATCCAAGTACACATGGAATGCTTAAGATCACAACAAGAACTGCGCAGACAACAACACTCTTTTTACGGTTCCAGCCAAACAGTTCCATATTAAACACGATCAGGTTCTCAAATACAGCAATGATCGTTGAAACCGCAGCAAATGTCAGAAACAGGAAGAACAGACTTCCCCACAAAGCCCCTCCGCTCATCTTTGCAAAAATATTGGGCAGAGTGATAAAGATAAGGCTTGGACCTGCATCCGGCTGGATTCCATAGGAGAAGCATGCCGGAATAATGATAAATCCTGCTGTCAGCGCAACAAAAGTATCGAGTACGGTGATGCTTACCGCCTCTCCGGTAAGGCTTCTGGATTTGTCCAGATAACTTCCGAAGATCAGCATGGCACCAATACCAATGGATAATGTAAAGAATGACTGACTCAATGCCGCAAATACTACATTACCAACTCCTGCTTCCTTAATCTTCTGAAAATCAGGAACCAGATAGAAGCGGATTCCTTCTCCCGCACCTTCCATCATTACTGAATGAACCGCAAGGATCACCATAATGATAAGCAGTGCACTCATCATTACTTTGGAGATTTTTTCAATACCATTCTGCAATCCCATGAAACAGACTGCAAATCCGATCAGACAGATGATCACCATCCATAACATCATCGTCGGTGCATTTCCCAGCATATCGGAAAAAGACTGTGTTACTGCTTCCGGAGTCGCTCCAACGAAATCTCCCCGCAGACTCTTCACACAATAGTAGATCATCCATCCTCCTACTGTTGTGTAAAACATCATCAGCATATAACATCCAATAATACCAATAAATTTCAATGGCTTCCAGCAGCTTCCTGCAGGTGCCAGTTCGTCAAAACATTTCGCAACACTTGTGTGGCTTCCCCGTCCTACCGCAAATTCTGCTACCAGAACCGGAATACCGAGAATAACCAGAAAACATAAGTAGATCAGGATAAAGGCCGCGCCTCCATATGCCCCGCAGATATACGGAAACTTCCACACGTTTCCAATACCGATGGCACATCCTGCCGACACCAGGATAAAACCAAGGCGTGAGCCGAAAGACTCTCTTTTCATACTGTTTTTCCCCCTTTATGGAATTATTATGTGACTGTTCATCAATCATAATCACATAGCTGTGGATGTACTGAACAGTTCAGACAGATATTCACAATCTGCCAATTCAACGCGCTAACGTGTTTTTGCGCACGATAAAAGGGCCTCATGATTCAGCCCTTTTATTTTGAAGCAGACATGATCTGCTCACAATGTTCTTTTTACAAAATCATTACTGCCCGCTCTGTAGTAATGAACTCACCACATACAGAAATGGGAGTCTTCTCAACTGAGATAAACGAGTCAGACCTTATTCTTACGTCCACAGCACTGTTTGTATTTCTTACCGCTTCCACATGGGCAGGGATCGTTCGGATATACTTTGATTTCTTTTCTCTGAACTGGTTTCTTAGGACCGGCACTGTCATCCTTGTTTGTTCCGGTAACTTTAGCTACCTGTTCACGCTCGATCTTCTGCTCTACATGTACATGGTACAGCATACGAAGAGTATCTTCCTGAATGGATGTGATCATTTCGTTGAACATATCAAATGCACTCATTTTATATTCAACAACCGGATCTCTCTGTCCATAAGCAGCAAGTCCGATACCCTGACGAAGGATTTCCATATCATCAATGTGATCCATCCACTTGCTGTCAATGCATTTCAGAAGTACAACTCGCTCTAATTCACGAAGCTGCTCCGGTTCCGGGAACTCTGCTTCTTTTTCTTCATAGAGCTTCACTGCCTCTTCTTTCAGTTCATGTCTAATCTCATCGCGTTTCTTGCCTTTTACACTCTCAGCTGTAAGCGGTCTGATCGGAATGATCGGAGTAAGAACACCGTTAAATTCATTCAGATCCCACTCTTCAGAATCTACATCATCAGAGAAACACATATCAACATAAGTATCCACTGTATCCTGGATCATCTTATAGATTGCTTCACGCATATTCTCACCGTCGAGAACCTGACGACGTTCTTTGTAGATGATCTCACGCTGTTCATTGTTTACCTGGTCATAATCAAGAAGATTCTTACGGATACCAAAGTTGTTAAACTCAATCTTCTCCTGAGCTTTCTCAATTGCATTGGAAAGCATCTTGTGCTCAATCTGTTCATTCTCTGCAACACCAAGAGATGTAAAGATCTTCATCAGTCTCTCAGAACCGAACAGACGCATCAGGTCATCTTCCAGGGAAATATAGAAACGGGATTCACCCGGATCTCCCTGACGTCCGGAACGTCCGCGAAGCTGATTATCAATACGTCTGGACTCATGACGTTCTGTACCGATGATCATCAGACCACCTGCATTTCTTGCCACATCATCCAGCTTGATATCTGTACCACGACCAGCCATGTTAGTGGCGATCGTAACTGCTCCTGCCTGACCTGCCTGTGAGACAATCTCTGCCTCAAGTTCATGGAACTTGGCATTCAATACATTATGTTTGATTCCCTGTCTCTTCAGCATACGGCTGAGAAGCTCGGAAGTTTCAATCGTAATGGTACCGACCAGTACAGGCTGCTGTTTCGCATGAGCTTCCACTACAGCATTGACAACTGCGTTGAATTTCTCTTTCTTTGTCATATAAACAGCATCTTCATGGTCAACTCGGATAACCGGTCTGTTAGTCGGAATCTCTACAACGTCCATTGCATAGATATCACGGAATTCTTTCTCCTCTGTGACAGCTGTACCGGTCATACCGCCCTTCTTATCATATTTATTAAAGAAGTTCTGGAAAGTGATGGTTGCCAGAGTCTTGCTCTCACGTTTGATCTTAACATGCTCTTTCGCTTCGATTGCCTGATGAAGACCATCTGAGTAACGGCGTCCCGGCATGATACGTCCGGTGAATTCATCAACAATAAGAATTTCATCATCTTTAACTACATAATCCTGATCCTTATGCATCAGGTTATGGGCACGAAGTGCAAGTGTAATATTATGCTGAATCTCCAGATTCTCCGGATCTGCCAGGTTTTCAATATGGAAAAATTTCTCAACCTTATGAACGCCCTGCTCTGTAAGGTTTACGATCTTATCTTTTTCATTTACAACGAAGTCACCTGTCTCGATAACTTCTTCACCCATGATGGCTGCCATCTTGGTCATCTCATGGCTGGCTTCACCGCGCTCTAACTGCTGAGCAAGGATATCGCAGGCCTCGTATAACTTGGTTGACTTACCGCTCTGTCCGGAAATGATCAGAGGGGTACGTGCCTCGTCGATGAGAATGGAGTCGACCTCATCGATGATACAGTAGTGCAGATCTCTCTGTACCAGCTGTTCTTTATAGATGACCATGTTGTCACGCAGATAATCGAAACCGAGTTCGTTGTTCGTAACATAGGTAACATCACAGTTGTATGCAGCACGACGCTCATCCTGCTTCATATCATTTAAAACAACACCGACTGTCAGGCCAAGAAACTCATGGATCTTTCCCATTTCTTCCGCATCTCGTTTAGCCAGGTAATCGTTGACTGTTACGACATGCACACCTTTGCCTTCCAGTGCATTTAAATATGACGGAAGTGTAGCGACAAGTGTTTTACCTTCACCTGTTCTCATCTCTGCGATACGTCCCTGATGGAGAATGATACCACCGATAAGCTGCACACGGAAATGTTCCATTCCAAGAACACGCTTGCCTGCTTCACGTACAACCGCAAATGCCTCAGGAAGCAGATCATCCAGTGTCTCTCCCTCTTCAAGACGTTTCTTAAATTCTCTTGTTTTTCCTCTGAGTTCTTCGTCGCTTAACTTCTGCATGTCCGGGCGCAGGCTCTCAATTTTCTCAACCAGAGGCATGATACGCTTACCCTCTCGCTGGCTGCGGGTCCCGAATACTTTTGAAAACATATTCATATTAGGTTTTACTCCTGTTTATTTCTTTTTTATACAAGCATTGCTGCCATATAACAATTGCTACTGTGCGGAATAATTTCTGTTCACTCCGTCCACAGCAGACATGTCAGCAGCATGCGAACATTACAAACGCTTACTATAATACACAATACTTATATATTCTAACACTTTCCGTTATGGAAAACAATGAATTTTTCATGAACAAACCAAGAAAATTACGGAGTCACCAAAATTTACGTTACTGTTCACTCCGTTCACAGTAACGTAGCCAAAATTCATTCCAGATTGCCTGCGGCAATGGAATTTTGGCTTGTATGTCTCGGGATTTTGGCATATTCATACCAAAACACCTCGCGGGATAGTGGTGTGTGAACAGTAACAAATTTATCGCTTTGTATCCACGATCAGTCTGCCAAATTTCTGCAGTTCCTTTTTGGCCTGTATAAAATCCGGTAAATGCCACTCCCAGTTCGGAGAACCAATGGTTCCCGGTGTGTTGATATGGCCCTCTTTTCCAAGTCCAAGAATATCTGCCAACGGAATGATCGCATATTCTGCCTGATTCTGCATGGTATACTGCAGGAATCTGTCCTTGACAGAGCCCTGTGATGCTCCCGCCTTCTTTAACATCCTGCGGATTTTTCTTCTGGCTGCGGCACTCATATTTCCATACCACTGCATGATCGTATCATTGTCATGCGTTCCTGTGTAGAAAATCATGTTTTCCACATCATGGAAGGTATCTCGGGCATATTTTCCACCTGTTTCTATGGAGAAGATCAGAATCTTCATTCCCTTCAGATGATAATGATCTTTCAGCATCAGAACCTCCGGACGAAGCAGCCCCAGATCCTCTGCTACCAGATCTAATCCCGGAATTTCTTTCTGAAGTGTATCAATGACCTCATATCCCGGTGCCTCGATCCATTCACCGTCAATAGCAGTCGGGCAGTCTGCCGGAATTTTCCAGTATGTATCAAATGCCCGGAAATGGTCGATCCTTATAATATCAAACAATTTGTTGCTATAGCCGATTCTGTCCACCCAGAATCTGTAATCCTGTTCCTTCATATGCTCCCAGTCATAGATCGGATTTCCCCATCTCTGCCCTGTAGCACTGAAATAATCAGGCGGTACTCCGGCGATGAAGATCGGACGTCCATCTGTATCAAGAAGAAAGTTATCTTTTCCACCCCATACGTCTACAGAATCCTGTCCCACATAGAAAGGAACATCTCCCATGATCTGGATTCCAGCATCGTTTGCAGCCTTCTTCACCTTCATCCACTGTGTGTAGAAAATATACTGAAGAAACATCTGATACTGTGCCTCTGTCTCCACCTCTGCCGGTAACTTCTGTCTGTTCTCCGGCCAGGTTCTATATTCTTCCGGCCAGTCATTCCAGCATTCTCCGTTATTTGTTTTCTTTAATGCGCGGAACACACCATACTCATATACCCATTCCTGTGAAGCAAATTCTTTATATGCTGTTTCTTCCTGTCCCTTTTTCTCTGTAAAAACATCAAACGCAGTTCTTAAGAAAGGCTCTCTGTACTGGCGGACAGCCTCATAATCTACTCTTGTAGCTCTCTCCTGAAATTCCTTTGGATGTTCCTTTAACAGACCTTCCTCTGCAAGCGCATCAAGACTGATATACAACTCATCCCCTGCACAGGAGGAATATGGCTGGTATGGGGAATTACCATAGCCAACCGGATTCAATGGCAGTATCTGCCATATCTTTACATGATTCTCCTTTAATAACTCGATAAATTGGAATGCAGATTCTCCAAGTTCTCCGGCACCAATACGGGACGGAAGTGCGGAAACTGGCATTAATACTCCGGCTTTTCTCATGATTTTTGTGCTCCTTCCTTCTTTTTACACTTCTTCATTTATAAAATTTCGGTAACTATTCTTCGGCAATCCATTCCAACAGAACATTCCAACAGAATATACAAGTCAATATTCCATTGCCGCAGGCAATCCGGAATGAATTTCAACTTGTAATTTTTTAACTGCTGATCAGTTACAAATTTCATAATATCTTTTGATATTTTAACATATTTAGGCCACTGCGTCAAAGCATTCCTTATGCGCTAAAGGTATATATTTTTCCTGACAAAAAAGCTCCCTTACAGGGTGGCATTTTGTCTCTCTGTAAGGAAGCTTTTCTTTATGAAAACTTTTTTATGGCTGTCTATGTTTCATATTTTTGATCTTATAAGCAGATTTAGAATTCCGGTTCGATCAGACCGTAAGTATTGCCTTTACGTTTGTAAACTACATTTACCTGCTCTGTCTCTGCATTGTAGAATACAAAGAAATTATGTCCGAGCAGTTCCATCTGTACGCATGCATCTTCCGGATACATTGGTTTGATTCCAAATTTCTTGGTACGGATGATCTTAACTTCTTCATCCTCATCGTAGTCTTTGTCCAGATATGCTTTCTGGAAGTTGGCTGCTGCCTGCTGTTTGTCTACGATTTTATTTTTGTACTTGCGAAGCTGACGTTCAATGACTTCCTCTACCAGATCGATTGATACATACATGTCATTGCTTACCTGTTCGGAACGAATGATATTTCCTTTTACAGGGATTGTCACTTCAATTTTCTGTCTTTCTTTTTCAACACTTAAAGTTACTACAACTTCGGTGTCAGGAGTGAAATACCTTTCCAGTTTACTGAGCTTGTCCTGGACTGCTGTCTTAAGACCTTCTGTAACTGTAATATTTTTTCCGCTGATGATAAACTTCATGCTTCCATCCCCTTTGCTGTTTGATGAACCTATTATAACACACATTTTTGAATTTTAACACTATTTTATTAAAATTTCACATTTTTTCTGTTTACTTCAGAAATAACTTTAAAGTTCCTTTGTCATTATGGGGAAATAGCAAAAATTCTGTAATTGTTCTGTACATTCTCACTGTGATTCCTGAGATTACTATAAAAATTAGTTAAAGTTTAATCAGTTCTGAGAATGAAATATTTCCGCCAAAAAGATCCAATGCACTGCCTACTGTGACATCCAGTCTGTCTTTTCCATATTTTCGCAGATCCTCAATATCCTTCATGGAGCCAACTCCCCCTGCGTAAGTGACCGGATTTCCTTTATATTCACCCAGCAGAGATGCAAGTTCTGTTTCAACTCCGCGTGCCTTTCCCTCCACATCTACTGCATGGACCAGAAACTCATCGCAGTAACTTCCCAGTTCTTTCATAATATCCAGTGTCATAGTGACATCTGTAAATTTCTGCCAGCGGTCTGTCACAATATAGTATTTTCCATCTTTTCTGCGACAGCTCAGGTCAAGAACCAGTTTCTCTTTTCCCACAGTCTCTTTCATTTTGTTCAAATTTTCCCAGGAAATCCTTCCATCTTTAAATACATAAGATGTAACGATTACATGACTGGCACCTGCACTAAGATATTCCCCTGCATTTTCCGGGTTCACTCCTCCGCCGATCTGTAATCCTCCCGGATAAGTATGTAATGCAAGAATCGCCTGTTCTTTTGTTGATTCATAGTATGGGGAGTCATGACCATTTAACAGAATTACATGTCCTCCTTTTATCCCTGCCTTTTTATATAATTCTGCATAGAAAGATGCATCCTGCTCAGATACAAAATTCTCACTTGCCTGGTCCTGTACGTCCGTAAGGCTTCCACCTACAATCTGCTTTACTTTTCCATTATGTATATCAATACATGGGCGAAATTTCATAAAATCCGTACCTCCATATCCGTTATATGTACTCTCAGAATATTTTTGTACTTATAGCAAGCCTCTTAAATTAATGCATTTGAGACAGTTCAGCAGAGTGCGAAAGACAAGGAAGATATCTGCAGGCGTGCTGACGCACGGCAAAGATATCTGACGCAGGATTTCACACTCTGATGGGCTAGATTAAGATGCATTATTTCAGAGGATTGCTATAAATTGGGACATAATGTAGCATTTATTGGTAAGGTTGGTAATGTTTTTTTGGAGATCAGTTGAGAGCAGCCATGATGCTGAATAAAACTGAGATTTCCGAGGATATTCTCAAGGAAACAGAAATGCAAATAAGTAAAAAACTTTAAATTTGTAATTCTTGCCAAATAGCAAGGAAATCGCAAGACTTTGGTCATGTGAATTTCCTTGCTTTTTTTTCTCAAAGTGTCAGGTAAGGCCCTTGTTTATGGAAGAAATCAGCTCTGCCAGTTGTTTCCTTTTGGTGCGTGTATCACCGTTGATCATCAACTTGGAATAAATCTGGTTGATATATTGCTTCACAGTGCCTTCAGAGAGAAATAACCTTTCTGCAATTTCGCGGTTGCTCAGACGGTCGGTGATTAAAGCTGCGATTTCTGCTTCTCTGCTGTTCAGCATATTTAGGATCTCAGGTCTGGAATTACGGCTGGACAGGCGGAGGCAGTGTTGTTCATAAACAGAACCAAGGGAAAGGATCCGGTCTGTGAAAGGCTCTGATGCTATGGAATTAATACTGCCCAGCACGTCCTTGATATAGGTATAATTTTCTACAAAAGGAATCAGAAAGCCATCCGGCATGGCGTGTCCTAAGGCTTTCTGCAGAAGCTGTCGTGCATCATGATGTTTGCCCAGCATTGCGTAAGCAGAAGCAGTCTGAATCTGAACGTGGAGAGACACAAGTTCATAGTGCATTTTCTCACAGAAGGGCAGAAGCGTTTCGCTTCTGCCTATAACTTTTGCGTACATTTTCTGTGAAAGAAAGACCTGATTCTCGATCATTTCCATCATAGGTCTGCAGGGAGAAAGAAAGCTGACAGTGGATAACATATGGTCTTTAAATAATGCAGGAATCTTTTCCGGCATTCTAATTAATGCATAGTAGTAAGCATAAGTACTGTCAAAAATATTCAGCCACATCATATTGTGGAGAGACAGAAGCTCCTTACGCTTTACTTCAGGGTTCTTCACAAAGGTGACACCCTCCTGAAAAAGGGAAAGCCTTGCAGCAAGGAAATCACAGCAGAGCGAAATATTGTGCTGTCCGTTTGAGGCAATGGTGGAATAAGTCTGCTCCAGCAGAATCTGTGCATCTGAAAAATTTCCCTGCATAAATGCTGCCTCTGCATTCATGAGCAATTCCGCACCCTGTCCATGCCCCTGGGTGATCTTGTAATAATGGGGCATACACTCATCCATCTCTGCAAGCTCGCTTTGCAGCTCGCCGGGCGCGCGGTAATACATCATCAGAACGGATGGCGAGCCGAAGGTCCAGCCGCCGCTCGAGCGGATGCTGATGGCGGGACGGGACATCTGCGCGCTGGCACTGCGGTGCAGACGGCTCATGGCGCTGATGTCGTTGTAGCAGAGAAAGCTCATGATAAGGTCGCATTCGCCCAGCAGGTTGCCGCGCTCCTCCGCGGGCAGCTCGGGATGCTCCTCCAGTGCGGCGAGCAGGAGCGCCTTGAGCTCCAGCATTTTCGGGATATTGCGCCAGTTGAACATACTGCGCATCAGCACCAGAAGCGCGAACGGGTGCGCCTTCAGAGCATCGGCGGGACATTCGTCGAGAGCGGCCGGCACCTCCGACGGGGGCAGCGACGCGAGCAGGATGCCCGCATCCTCCTGCACCACGCGCAGCAGCGCGTCGTAGTCCCCGCAGCGCCGGTAGGCCGCCATGGCGTGAAGATACTGCCCTCGCCCCTCGTACCATGCGCCGTAGCGCTCCCGGCAGCGCCGCTGCGTCTCCGCGTCCAGCGTCCGGAAGGTGCGCTCCGCACATTCCTTCATCATGTGATGGAAGCGATAGGTCACGCCGTCCGGCAGACGCTTGACAAAGGCGTTCTGCGCGGTCAGCACGGCGAGCAGCTCCTCCGCGTCGGCGTCCCCGGTGACAAAGCGCGCCATTTCCGCGGTAAATTCGTCGGCAAGACCCATCACCGCGAGAAATTCCTGCTGCCGCTGCGGCAGAGGCTCGATCATGGCGGCGGTGAACATGGTGAAAATATCGGAATCGCGTTCGGGCAGCGCCCCATGCTCGGAGAGCGTCCGCAGGTTCAGGTAGACGGCGGAGAACCAGCCCTCGCTGGAGTAGAGCAGCGATTCCGCCTGCGCGTCGGAAAGCTCCGTGCCGCAGCGGTGCGCGTAAACGGCCAGCTCCGTATGGTTCAGCCGCAGCTGCTCTGTGCCGAGCCGGTAGACCCTCGCCCCCAGCCGGACGATCTCTGCGGCGGGCAGAAAGCGGTCGCGGCTGGCGATGATCAGGTGGACGTTGGCGGGCAGGCGGCCCGCAAGCATACAGAGAAAGGCGGTCACGCGTTGGTCTGTGAGCAGGTGAAAATCGTCGATGAACAGATAGCAGGGCGTTTCCCCCGCCAGCTCATGGCAGAGATCGTCCGCCAGCAGCCCGCCGCCCGCTGCGTCCGTGGGGCAGGGATACTCCCGCAGGAAACCAAAGCCGGCGCGGGCAAACGCCTCCTGTACGCTTTTCCAGAAGATCGCAAGGTTATCGGAATACACGCTGATGCGGACGACGCGCAGCGGCCCGGCCTTTGCGCGCTCCTCCAGATACCAGTTCACCGCGGTGGTCTTTCCGTAGCCCATCGGGGCGACCACGGTGGTCAGCGCGCAGCGGGAGATCGGCCGCAGGCTCTCCTGCAGCCGCTCGGATATATAGATGGTGTTCAGCTTCCACTTTGGCTTCGGCATGGCGCTTCCTCCGTGCGGCGATGTGCTCTGAGCATATTTTATACGAAAACCGGCCCGCTCGCAAGCGGCAAAAAGAAAAGAGGAATGCGCGGCATCCCTCTTTTCTTCTCTGCTGTTTTATGCGTTGATGGCCTCGTCATAGACGGCGGCAGCGGTAGGATAACTCGCCAGGAGCTTATCGCGGAAGGTGTTGACCAGCTCCTCGCTTCCGTACACGGAGAGCACGCTCTGCCCGACTGTGACGATGACCAGCTTATCCGGGAAGCCGCACATCCAGCGCTTGGCCTGAATGGTCGTGCGCAGGTCGTCCGCGAGCCTGGCGACGTTGTTCGCGTCGGCGACATGGAACGCGCCGCAGGTGAAGGTGTTCAGATTCATCATGTGAACGAGCGAGGCGGCGCTGTCGATGAGCGAAGCGTCGTCCGCCGGGAAGGTGAGCAGATAGCTGAGGCTGTCGGCATTGCTCACGTCGAAGCTGCCGGGCGCGCCGTCTACGGCGTGCTCGGAATCCCCTCCGGCGGCAGGGAACTTTTCTTCATCGCTGTATGTATTCCAGATCGCATTGAGGATCGTCAGCGCGTCGTCGACAGCCGCGGCGGGCTTATTCACCGCCGGGTCCTCGGGCTCGGGCGTCTCGGTCGGCGGCTCTGCGCTCGTTCCCTCCGCAGGCTTTTCAGCCGGCTTGGACTCGGGCTTCTGCTCGGGCTGCTTGGCAGGCTCCTGCTTGGGCTTGCTGTTGTCAGCCGGCTGCGTCTGCTCCGGCTTGCTGTCCGCCGGCTCCTGCTCTGTTGGCTGCGTCTGCTCGGGCTGCTCCGGCTCGTCGGGCGTCCCGGTCGTTCCGCCGGACTGCTCCTCTCCGCCGCCCTGCTCCTGCGGCGGCGCGTTGTCATCGTCGGTCGGCGCGGTGTCCTTGCTGCCGCAGGCGGCGAGAGACAGCAGCATCGTGAGGATGAGAATGAGGGAAAGCGTTCGTTTCATGCGAATGGTTCTCCTTGATAGATCGTTCTTTTGACCGCGTGCCGCGGCCCTGCATGAATAGACGAAGGAAAGCAGAAAAAGTTCCGGATTTTTCGATGTTTTTTTTTCGGGCGCGTTTTGCTCAGCCCACGCGCAGCTCGTAGTTGACGATATCGAGGTAGCGGCCGAATTTCAGCCCCACCTCATGCAGGGTGCCGGAGTAGGTGAAGCCGAATTTCTCGTGCAGGCGGACGCTGGCCGCGTTGCCGCCCGCGATGACGGAAACGACCGTGTGCGTGTCCGCGTCCTCGCGCGCCAGACGGAGAACGGCCTCCATCAGCGCGCTCGCAATGCCGCGCCCGCGGCTCTCGGGCGCGACGTAAACGGAAAGCTCAACGGTTTGCAGATAGGCGTCGAAGTCGCGGTAGGGCGAGAGCGAGGCGTAGCCGAGGACCTTACCGTCCTCCTCCGCCACGAGCAGCGGATGGTTGCCGGGGTTGTGCGCGGCGAACCACGCCTCCCCCGCCG
>ERZ507028.655-NODE-655-length-12846-cov-5.091861_pt1 | contig 12846 bp, 8 predicted proteins | sample MGYA00512875_ERZ507028 | MGnify/ENA metagenome assembly ERZ507028 | reverse complement strand
TTTTTCTTTACTGAAAAGAAAAAAAGAAGCAAAAAAAGAAAAGAGTTCGCGTTTCCCTTGTGCTACAAGGTCAAATATCACACGAAGATTACACATCAACAAAACTCCCCCGGAGGGGTGACAGGCGGCTTGTCCGCCGTAACACTACCCTTTTTACATTTGAAATTGGGGCGTAAGGTCAGCGGCGACCCGCCGCTTTCTTTGCTGAAAAGAAAAAAAGAAGCAAAAAAAGAAAAGAAAAGAGTTCGCATTCCACTTGTACTATAAGGTCAAATATCACCCGAAGATTACACGTCGCAAAAATCCCCCGGCGGGGCGAACAGGCGGCTGCTGCCGCCGTAACATTACCCTTTTTACTCTTGAAATTGGGGCGTAGGGTCGGCGGCGACCCGCCGCGGCGTAAGGTCAGCGGCGACTCGCCGCCCGCGAAAGGATATGATAATTATGATTACTGTTTCTAACGTTAGTCTGCAATTCGGCGGCGATACGCTGTTCAAAAATGTAGACCTGCAATTCAACCCCGGCAACTGCTACGGTGTTATCGGTGCAAACGGTGCCGGAAAATCCACATTTCTGAAAATTCTCTGCGGTCAGCTGAAACCCACTACCGGTGAAGTGACCATTCCGAAAAATCTCCGCATGAGTGTCCTCAAACAGGATCACTTCGCCTATGATGCCTATACCGTTCTGAATACCATTATTATGGGCAACCAGCGGCTGTACGACATCATGCAGCAGAAAGATGCCCTCTATGCCAAGGAGGATTTTACCGAGGAGGACGGCATTCTGGCTTCTGAACTGGAAGCGGAATTCGCTGAACTGGACGGCTGGGAGGCGGAATCCAACGCTTCCAAGCTGATTCAGGGGCTGGGTCTGCCGGAAGAACTGCTCTATCAGCAAATGGCAGACCTCTCCGGTAATGAAAAGGTGAAAGTCCTGCTGGCACAGGCTCTGTTCGGTAATCCGGATATTATCCTCATGGACGAGCCGACCAACCATCTGGATATTGATGCCATTGCGTGGCTGGAGGACTTTTTGTCCGAGTACTTCGGTACCGTTATCGTGGTTTCCCATGACCGCCACTTCCTCAATGACGTTTGCACTCATATCGTGGATATTGACTATACCAAAATCAAAATGTACGTGGGCAACTACGAATTCTGGTACGAATCCAGCCAGATGATGCAGCGGCTCATCAAACAGCAGAACAAAAAGGTTGAAGATAAAATCGCCGAACTGAAAACCTTTATTGCCCGCTTCTCCGCCAATAAGTCCAAGTCCAAACAGGCGACTTCCCGCCGGAAGCTGCTGGACAACCTGACTGTGGAAGAACTCCCTGCGTCCAGCCGCCGCTATCCTTTTATCGGCTTCGATATGGATCGGGAACTGGGCAAGGAAGTGTTGCAGGTCAGCGGCATCTCCAAGACTGTGGACGGCGTGAAGCTGCTGAACAACGTCAGCTTTACGCTGGGACGCACCGACAAGGTGGCGTTTATCGGCGAGAGCGAACAGGCGATCACCATGCTGTTCAAGATTCTCATGGAGGAAGAACAGCCGGACGAGGGTACGTTCAAATGGGGCGTGTCTACTTCCACTTCCTATTTTCCGGTGGATAACTCCGCATACTTCAACGACAACGATGATTCCATTCTGGACTGGATCCGCCAGTATTCCACATCGGACGAAACCGAAACGTTCCTGCGGGGCTTCCTGGGCAGAATGCTGTTCTCCGGCGATGATATTTATAAGCCGGTCAAGGTGCTGTCCGGCGGCGAAAAGGTTCGCTGCATGTTTGCCCGCATGATGCTGTTCCACTCCAACGTACTGCTTCTGGACAGACCTACCAACCACCTCGATCTGGAGAGCATCACCGCTGTCAATAACGGTCTGGTGAACTTCAAGGGCGTAGTCATTCTGTCCTCTCACGACCACGAGATTCTGGAAACTGTGGCAAACCGCATTATCGAGATTACGCCGGAAGGCTGCATCGACCGGCAGGGCACTTATGAGGAATATCTGGAGTGGAAAAAGGAAAACGGGAAATAAGGCAACACCGCACAAAAAGCGTCTGGCGACTTTGCACGCAATTTGCCGAAAAATCTGACAACGCACCTTACGCACAAGCTTTGTGCGGTGTTGCCATAACTGTTCTTGCCCATGAAATCCAAGGAGAACCCTATGATCTACTACTGCATCAGCGATATACACGGCTGTCTGTTCGCATTTCAAAATGCTTTGGACATCATCACAAGCCACTTGAGCGAGGAGAACACTGCCCTGATTCTGCTGGGAGATTATATTCACGGCGGCAAAGAAAATGCTGCTGTGCTTGACAAAATCATGGAACTGCAAAACAGATATGGAAGCGGCAAAGTCATTGCCCTGCTGGGAAACCACGAGGAACTGGTTTGTGAGGGTATGGCATCGGTCGATGCATGCGGCACAGGCAGCGGTGACGATGACAGGTATGTCAGCTGGCTGCGTGGCCTGCCGAGATACCACGCTGCCGGAAAGACCATATTTGTCCATGCCGGCATTGATGAAGAAGCAGAAGATCTATGGAAATACGGCACCATGGATCATATCTTCACGGAAAAATATCCTGCCCAGACAGGACACTTCTTCGAGGATTACAAAATCGTTGCCGGACATATCAGCACTTCTGCGATCGCTGGAGATCCGCACTTTCACGGGATCTATTTTGACGGCAGTTCTCACTATTATATTGATGCGGATACGGTGGCGACTGGCTTCTTGAATATTTTGAAAGTGAATACAGAAACGCAGGAGTACTTTGCAGTTACAGATGCCGGAGAGTTTCCTGTTTTGCCCTATGATGAGGAGCATTAAGGCTTTTTACAAATCTTTCCTGCATAACTCCGCCCGCTTCGGGCATACTGAAAGTGTACCGTTCGCCGGAACCTGCGGCGGTAACTTCTTTCAGAACTGGAGCGATCATTATGGAGATCAAAAAGAAAAACAGCAACATTCACTGTTCCGTGACCCAGTGCAAGCACAACATGGTCAGCGAAAACTACTGCGGTCTGGACTGCATCTGTGTGGGCACTCACGAATCCAACCCCACTGTACCGGAATGCACCAACTGTGATTCCTTTGTCAAACGCTGCGGCACAGAGTGCTGAACACGCGTACCGGAGGATTTTTCCTCCGGCTACATAGGGAATCCTTTGGGGAATCGGCTGTTGATTCGTCATGTTGCACAAAAAACAAGGTGCATTCAAATGCAAAACGGCAAAAAAAGTGGGAATCCCTTGTACATTTACGAAAATTCGGGTATAATAAAAGAGTATCCAAGTTCCGAAGGAGGTAGAATTTTCATGTATGATAAAACAATGACGTTTTCCGTCAATGACGAAAAAGAGATCGAAATGAAGAAAACGCTGATGCTTGTATATGATGCACTCACGAAAAAGGGATATAATCCGGTGAATCAGATTGTAGGCTACATTCTCTCCGAGGATCCCACCTACATAACCACATACAACAATGCAAGAAGCCTGATCCGTCATATCGATCGGGACGAACTGTTACAGGCTCTGGTAAAGTCCTATCTGCACCAGTGAGCTGTCCTTTAAACAATTCGAAAAAAACCGCACCGCAGGTCTGCGTACAAGCAGAAAGCGGTGCGGTTTTTTTGTACGTTGCACTGGAAAATGTCAATATTGTATCCCACAAATCCGCATAAGAAATACACGAATCAGCGAGGTTCTTTTATCCATTCCGTCAATTGACAGAACATGCAGGGTATGGTAAACTAACTATAAAGAGGGAAATCCACCAAAAAGCACCAAATACACAAAAAGCGAATTCGGCATTTGTACATTCATACAAATAGACTTGAAATCCGTTGACAAAAATGTATAATAGTGCTATAATATTGGATAGAAGGTTCTGTGCGTTTTCCGATTTGGCAATGAGAGGAAGGATACACGATGAAACGCATTTGGAAAAAAATGATGGCGATTTTAATGGCAGTATTTCTGGTATGCACAACATTGGTGCTTGCGGGCGGAGCCGAAGCTGTTTCTGCACTGGCAGAGGCAGACGGGAATACACCGGAGGTAACGGACGGGGCAGATGCACAGCAGTTCGCCGACAATTCCGGCGATATTATTATAGGGAACATTTCGATCGAGCTGGATCAGCTGATCAAAAACCACTATATGGTCACTGTGCCGGTCACCATGCCCAATAACCCCGGCTTTACCGTTCTGCAATTTGGTGTAAAATGGGATGTGACACGCATGTCCGTGCAGGGTGCACGTTCTACCGGCAACATGAAGCTGCCGATTCTCACCATTGCCAATGACAAAAGGCAGATCTGGATGATGTTCATTGAGAACGACTGCAAGGAAACCAATATCAGTTCCCTGACAGCAGAGATCAATCCGGATGTCAAGGTGGGGGATACATTTGTGCTGGAAGGGGCTTATGCGGACTATGCCGACAACAAGGCTCTGTACAAAGACAAGACGATGAAATCACATGACCTGAATATTGTTTCCGGTACGATCACCATTGTGGACAGCGTTGTGCCGGAAGTAAAACTGCAGATCGGAGAAGTCAGACCTTCTATGCGGGATCTGGATGAGAACGACTATATGGTAGAAGTGCCAGTGACCGCAGAAGCGAACAATGGCTTTAGCGACATGGTGTTTGGCTTCCGCTGGGATGCCAGCAAGATGACAGCAGAACCGCCGTCCGGCAATATACCGGAAGGGCTTTCTCTGATCCCCACCATTGACAACCAAAACGGTGTCGGGTGGATCCATGTCATTGCCGACAGCACCTATACCGGCAGCGACATCTGTACGCTGCGGTTCACAGTACCGGACAATACGAAGCCGGGGTCGATCTATGACATTACCGGTTGTAGCAGTGATGGAGATACAAAGGCATCGGTTGCCAACCACTCCGGCACTGCGGGTACGCTGACCATCAACAACGGCAGAATTTTTGCCACTTCCACCCAGGCGGCGAATTCTTTTGCATTCGGTAAGGTGACGATTCCGGACATTTCCATTTCCATGGAAGATCTGGAGCAGAGCGATCACCTGATCTCCGTGCCGATTACGATCACGTCAAACAGCTGCTTTACCATGCTGGCGTTCGGTGTCAGCTGGGACACCAACGATTTGAGCATTGTCAGCTGCACCTGTGATGATACCAAGAATCTGGGCATGATCGAATCCTATTCCGATGACAACAACGGCATCTGGATGCAGTTTCTCTATCGCGGCCCCTATGATGCTTTTACAGGAACGGCACTGTGTACGCTGACGTTCCGTGTGCGGTCGGATATATCGCTGGGCGACAAGATCATGCTGAATCCGCAGGAACTGAGCCCCGACGGCGACAGCATGATCATCGTCAGCACCAAGGGCACCTTTGGTGACCTGAACATGCAAAAGGGCACCATCAGTCTGGTGTCGGCAAACGAGCTGACTGCGGCGGCAACCGTAAAGATCAGCGATGTGGAAATTGATACCTATCATTTGTGGCTCAAGAGCTATGTGGTAGATGTGCCCATTGTCCTGAAACGGAATACCGGTGTGTCCTATCTGTCTATGGGCGTTTTCTATGACGAAACCATTGCACAGGCGAAGGAACTGCAAAGTGTGAACATCGATCAGATCGGTGTAATGGACGACTTTAGCCGGCGGTCCGGTGAAGTGGTAAGCTCCGGCTGGCTGGAATTCCACAGCGTAGACCCCAGCAGCGGGTATGTCTACAGCGGCACCACGCTGGGCGTGCTGAAGATCAAGCTGGACGAAAGCGTCAAGGCAGGCGATGTGATCGACCTGTCTGCGGTATCGCTCTCGCCTACCGGTGCAGTAGCCACGGTAGAGATCGCCGACGGTTCCCGTTCTTCTCCGGCACTGGTTTCCGGCTCGATCCGCATCACGGAAGCCGCAACCACAACACCGGCGGAAACGACCACTTCGGCGGAACAGACTACCGAAACGGAAACCACTGTGACAACGACCGCCGCGACGGAAGAAACGACGATTTCGGAAACAGAAACCACTACTGTTACGGAAACGACTTCTGCCGAAACTACAACAGAAACGACTACGGAAACCACAGAAACTACCACCGAAGAAACCACCACGGAAACGGTGACAGAAACCACTGTGACTTCTACAGAAACTACAGCAGCGACTACCACAGGATATACCGCTGCAATCAAGACTGACCACCTGAACCGGACAACACTGCGGGTACGTGCCGGACAAACCAGCCGCCTGCAATTTTATCCGGCAGAGGGCAACGGGGACGACTGTGTCTGGATGAGTTCGGATACAGATATTGTCAAGCTTGCTCCTGGAAACACCTCCGCGGAAATCATGCTCACCTGCAACCGTGTGGGAACGGCAGAGGTGTCTGTGCTGTATGACGGGCAGGTGCATACCTGTAGCGTCAGTGTGGTATCCGGCGACAGCGAAGCTGCCGGCGATGTCAACGTCGACAATCAGACAGATCTGTCTGATCTGGTGATGCTGAATCACATGCTGCTGGGGCAGATTCCCACAGGAGATGCCGCATCTCAAAGTGCTGACATCAACGGCGACGGGTATCTGGACAACTGTGACGTTCTGCTGCTGATGCAGATGCTCCTGAATCAGGGATTGCTACAGTAGGCTTTTTGAAATTTAGAACAAGAAAAGCGGTACAGAATTTCTGTGCCGCTTTTTTGGTTCTGTAAAGGGAACTCTGCATAAAACAATCAGGCGGCTTCGTGGGGTGTTGCTGTAGATCTGCCTCTTTATTATGCAATTTATGAGTGGAAAAAATGGGGCTGGGCGTGTTCATTTTTGCGGTTGCATTGACTTCTGGTAAAAAATATGCTAAACTGAACAGGAGAACATTTGCGGCGGCATGGTATCAAGTCCGGCGGTGCTGTTCGGAAAAGGAGGGACTTCTGTGGTACAATTCTGGGTTGGCATGCGGCGGCTGACAGCACACTGGAAACCGCTGATACTGTTTGAAATTCTTTGGAAACTGGTGACGCTGCTGGTGATTGCACCGGCATGTGCCGGCTTGATCCAGCTGGCGATCCATCTGGCGAAGCTGAAATATCTCACCACATCCAACCTGTTGCAGTTTCTCCGTTCCCCGTGGACGATTCTGCTGCTGGCAGTGCTGTTGCTGCTGGCGGCGTTGTATACCCTGTTTGAAATTGCGGCAGTCTGTACCTGTTTCCGGCAGTCCCGCTTTCAGAAAGTCCGTACCACGCTGGGGCGAATGGTGCGTTCCGGTTTGCAGTCGGTGCTGCACTTCTTTCGGGGCGGCGGACCGTTTCTGGTGCTGCATCTGCTGGTACTGATTCCGCTGATGCAGTTTTCGGCGACTTCCGGTATTTTTACCGCAATGGGCATTCCGGATTTTCTCGCCTACTATATGACGAAAAAGGAATTCCTGCTGCCGATTTATGTGGCAGCGATCATTCTGTGCTGTCTGCTTTCTGTTCGCTGGGTCTTTTCCAGCGTGCTGTTCACTCAGAACCAGTGCAGCTACCGCAGTGCCAGAGCCACCAGCGTACAGCTGGTGCGGGGGCGTTTCTGGCAGACGTTCTTCTCCGTGCTGGTGTGGAACTGCTGCTATTTCGCCGCTTTGCTGGTGTTCCTGTGTATGATTACAGTGGTCGTGCTGATGGTGATTCGTGCCACCGGCAGCAATGATCTCATTATGTCGCAGGCAATGCGGATCCTGAAACTGCTGATTCAGATCGTGCTGTGGAGTTTCTCGTTTTTTGCCACGCCGATTTGCATGGCACACCTGACGGCCCTGCTGGAGAAACGCTGTGTGCAGATGCCGGAGGTGGTGCTTCCGGAACCGGTTCCGTTGAGCCGGAGTGCCAAGCCGTTTCGCCGGAGCACGGCAGTTCTGACGGCATGCTGCTTTACGGTGGCGGCTCTGGGGCTGAACCTTTCGTATGTGTACAGCGTTTTCACCGGCAAGGCGAATTTTCGTCTGGCACTGTTCCAGAATCCCACCGTTATGGCACATCGGGGACTTTCTGCCGATGCACCGGAGAACACCCTCTATGCCTTTTCCGATGCCATTTCGGCGGGGGCGGATTTCATTGAACTGGACGTGCAGCAGACCAGGGACGGCGTGCTGGTGGTGATGCACGATTCCAATCTGAAACGCACTACCGGTGTGAACAAGGACATCTGGGACGTGGACTATGCGGACATTCAGGATCTGGACGCAGGCAGCTGGTTCGATCCGGCGTATGCCAACGCCAGAATCCCCACGCTGGAAGAAACGCTGCAATTCGTGGACAAGCGGGCGAAGCTGAACATCGAGATCAAGCCCACCAAGCACGGTTCCGATACGCTGGAGCAGGACGTGGCGGAGTTGATCACCCGGTATCAGTACACCGATGCCTGCTATGTGACATCGTTTTCCTACGGCTCGCTGAAAAAGGTCAAGGAAGCCAATCCGGAGATTCGTACCGGCTATCTCATGAGCGTGGCATACGGACAGTTCTACTCCCTGAAGTATGCGGACGCGTTCAGTCTGAACAAGGTGTTCGTCACCAGTCAGGTAGTCAACGCCGCCCATCAGCAGGGCAAGCAGATATTCGCATGGACGGTGAACGGCATGTCCGAGGTGCGGAGCCTGTGCAATCTCCACGTGGACAGCATCATCACGGACGATCCGGTCATGGTGCAGAATGTGATCTCGCGGGACAGCACCGGCGAAACGCTGCGGTCTGTGCTGGACTATTTTATCAATTGAGGGGTACGCAGAAAAAATTAGATGAATTAAGGTGGTATGATGAAAAACAAGGCATGGTATGAAAGATTTCACGATGAATTGTTCAATGAGTACAATTCATCTGGAGAAGCGGTTGCTGTTCATATTGTCAGAGATATTGTTGACAATATTGATACAAGGAGAAAATGGATTGACGTTGTTTCTATGGATACATACGGTGCATACAACCGTGACCATATCAAATTCAATTGGATTATCATAGAGTTGTTTCCCAGAATCACACACCCGAAATATAAACCATATGTAGAGATTTATCCGACCGATGATAAAGAAATAAAGCGAAAAAAGAAAGAGCAAAATCGCATGATTCGAGAAGATAACCGGTATATCACATGGCACGCTTCGCACGAAGATATTGAAGTGCATCGAAATAAAAATCATCATGGCGAAAAATTTATTGTTCTTTGTCATTTGTACAATAAAAACAGAGGAAAAACAAGGAAGTATGTGCAGACAATTGTACGTAAAGCGACAGATCCCATGGCAATTTGGTGCGGCGGCGAACCTGTTCCGGACGGATATATTCCGGAACAAGTGACAAAAACGGAACCATTAGCTCCGTCTTATGAATATAGAATCACAGCAATCAGCAAAATCACACAAGAGCAAATCAATTATATCACGCAGAATGAAATGGAATTAGTTGATAAAATTTGCAGGAACGGCAAGCCGACACTGGACATTCTACTAGCAGCTTCCAAACGGCATCAGGCAAAGAAAAAATAATAGAATTAGATGTTGTTGTGTATGAGAAAAAGCTGGAACACCCCACCTCACGAAAGGAGAATCCCCATGCACCTATTCGCCGCCCCCGTTCCCGCCGGCAAAAAGGCTCTGGAACACGAAACCGCTTACCGGCTGCTGGCGTATGCGGTGCAGGAGGTTTACGGGCTGCCCCTGCCGGAAATTGCCTGCGACTCCCGCGGCAAGCCCTTTTTTCCACAGCGGCAGGAGATCTGTTTCAACCTTAGCCACTGCCGTGGGCTGGCAGTCTGTGGCATCTCGGCGTTTCCGCTGGGGGTAGACTGCGAAAGCATTCGCTCTCTGCGGGAGGGGGTGCTGCGGCGTTCCTTTGCACCGGAGGAGGTGCTCGCTGTCATGGAAAGTCCCCAGTCGGACGAAACTTTTTTCCGGTTCTGGACGCTGAAAGAAGCGTTTGTCAAGGCTCTGGGCGTGGGCATCTCCTACCCGCTGCACACGGCGGTGTTTGCGTTGGACGGGGAAGATGTCACTCGCCACCCCCAGGGCTGGCAGTTCCGGCAGTTCCGGCCGGACAGCGGGCATGTGGTGTCCTGCTGCGGAGCATCGGAGGACACGCTGCCGGAAGAACTCTACGTTGTGTCATTCTAAGGAAACACTGCATAAAGCCCGCCTGACGGCTTTGTACGCAATCTGCTTGCAGATTTTCCGTCATATTGCCCTAAGCAATCTGCCGAAAAATCTGACGACACATCTTACGCACAAGCTTTGTGCGGTGTTGCCATAAGACAAAAAAGAGCAACAAAAACAGAATGCAAGAAATAGGAGGGAGTTCTCATGAACACACAGAAATTGACACAAAAGTCTTTGGAAGCGATTCAGGCTGCAAATGGTCTTGCAGTGGAGAACCAGAACCAGCAGATCGAACAGGTACACCTGTTGAGTGCTTTGCTGGAGCAAGAGGGCGGTCTGATTCCGCAGCTGTTTGAGAAAATGGGCGTGTCTGTCGATAACGTACAGATTCAGCTGAAAAACGCCATTGATAATCTGCCGGCAGTAACCGGAAGCGGTCGAAAAGTAGACGAGGTCTATGTATCTCAGGACGTAGACCGTGCATTGCGGGAGGCAGAAAAAGAAGCTGCCCGCATGAAAGATGATTTCGTATCGGTAGAACATCTGGTACTGGGCTTGTTCGATGCCATGGGCAAAGAACTGCAAAACGTGCTGAAACCTTTCTCCGTGACTAAGGATGCATTCCTTGCGGCATTGATGAAAGTTCGCGGCAACCAGCGTGTTACCGATCAGAATCCGGAAGAAACTTACGATGTGCTGGCAAAATACGGGCAGGATCTGGTGGAACGTGCCCGTGCCGGAAAACTGGATCCGGTCATTGGCAGAGATAACGAGATTCGAAACGTCATTCGAATCCTTTCCAGAAAGACGAAAAACAATCCGGTGCTGATCGGTGAACCGGGTGTCGGTAAAACGGCAATTGCCGAGGGTCTGGCACTGCGAATCGTTCGCGGCGATGTGCCGGCAAATCTGAAAGACCGGAAAATCTTTTCGCTGGATCTGGGTGCACTGATCGCAGGTGCCAAGTACCGCGGTGAATTCGAGGAACGACTGAAAGCCGTTCTGAATGAAGTCAAGAAAAGCGAAGGCGGCATTATCCTGTTTATCGATGAACTGCATACCATTGTTGGTGCTGGTAAATCGGACGGTGCTATGGACGCAGGCAACCTGCTGAAGCCGATGCTGGCACGGGGTGAACTGCACTGCATTGGTGCTACAACGCTGAACGAGTACCGGCAGTATATTGAAAAAGATGCTGCTCTGGAACGTCGTTTCCAGCCGGTTCTGGTAGACGAGCCTACTGTAGAAGACACGATCTCCATTCTGCGTGGTCTGAAAGAACGCTATGAAGTATTTCATGGCGTTAAGATTCAGGATCAGGCTCTGATTGCAGCGGCTACATTGTCCAACCGATATATCACAGATCGGTTCCTGCCGGATAAGGCGATCGACTTGGTAGACGAAGCTTGTGCAATGATTCGGACGGAAATGGACTCCATGCCTACAGAGCTGGACGAAATTCGCCGGAAGATCATGCAGCATGAGATCGAAGAAGCTGCCCTCAAGAAAGAGGACGACAAACTGTCGCAGGCACATCTGCAAGAAGTACAGCAGGAACTCTCCCAGATGCGTGACCAGTTCAATGCCATGAAGGCAAAATGGGAAAACGAAAAAGATGCCATTTCCAAAGTGCAGAAACTGCGGGAAGAACTGGAGCAGGTCAACGCCGAGATCGAACGTGCTGAACGGGACTACGATCTGAACAAGGCTGCCGAACTGAAATATGGTCGTCTGCCGCAGCTGAAAAAACAGCTGGAAGACGAAGAAGCCATTGCAGAAAAGCAGAAAGAGAACAAGAACTCTCTGCTGCGGGACAAGGTGACCGAAGAAGAAATCGCCCGCATTGTCGGCAGATGGACCGGCATTCCGGTAACGAAATTGATGGAGGGCGAACGGGAAAAACTCCTGCATATGGACGAAGTGCTGCACCGCCGTGTAATTGGTCAGGACGAAGCTGTGGAAAAGGTCAGCGAAGCCATTCTGCGTTCTCGTGCAGGCATTCAGGATCCGAACCGTCCGTTGGGCTCGTTCTTGTTCCTTGGACCGACTGGTGTCGGCAAAACCGAATTGGCAAAGGCACTGGCAGAAGCTTTGTTCGATGATGAGAACAACATTGTTCGTATCGATATGAGCGAATATATGGAGAAATTCAGCGTGAGCCGTCTGATCGGAGCTCCTCCGGGATACGTGGGTTATGAAGAAGGCGGTCAGCTGACAGAAGCCGTTCGCCGGAAGCCGTATTCTGTTGTTCTGCTGGACGAAGTGGAAAAGGCACATCCGGATGTATTTAATGTGCTTCTCCAGGTGCTCGATGATGGACATATCACCGATTCCAAGGGAAGGAAGGTCAGCTTTAAGAATACGGTTCTGATCATGACTTCAAATGCCGGGGCACAGCGCATTATTGCACCAAAGAATCTGGGCTTTGGAGTGGCAGAAACTGAAAAGCAGAACTATGACCGGATGAAGGAAGGGGTCATGGAGGAAGTCAGAAGACTGTTTAAACCGGAGTTTATCAACAGGATTGACGAGATCATGGTATTCCATCCGTTGACCAGAGTGGATATGGAAAAGATAACCACACTGCTGTTTCATGAGCTTTCTGCGAGATGCGAGAAGCAGCTTTCCATTCATTTGAGCGCATCAAGAGCGCTGAAGGAGCATCTGGTAGAGAAATATGCAGACTACAAGATGGGAGCAAGGCCG
>ERZ507028.646-NODE-646-length-12948-cov-4.686574_pt1 | contig 12948 bp, 9 predicted proteins | sample MGYA00512875_ERZ507028 | MGnify/ENA metagenome assembly ERZ507028 | reverse complement strand
AAGCCTTCACCACAACTTTGGAGGAGGCAGAGAGACTGATGCACCAGGATGTCCAGTACCGCAAAAAGATGAAGGAGGAAGACGACTATCCGCTGGATACCTTCTGCTATTATATCTCGGAGATTCCGCTGGGACTGTTGCACTACGACCGCGAATGTCTTTCTGAAAGAGTGTATGACGGTGAGGGAAAACTGATTGACCGGTCTTACTGCTGTTCGCGTTTCAGCATTTACTATCCCGGAGTCTGCGATTTGCCTGCATACGACCGTCATCCTGACGAGACCTTCCGAGGCAGAAACGCAGAACAGATCAGATTCCAGAAAGGTGACATCGTGGAAGTATATCGTGGCGATGAGGTGAAACTTGCCATCGTTGTCGGAACTCCGCTTACCACCGAATGGATCTGGGAGAGAAACCAGGCTGCCAAGGATAAAAGGGGATTGGATGAACTGCCATACGATGAAACGGACGACAGCTATACCGTGATAGATGGTCCCGGCTACGAATACCACGACCACGTTCCGTCGCTGTATGTCTTCGCCCCTCACTATCATGTGCCGCTCTATCTTCAGAGACGATTCAAGGGGTATTTGGAAAAGGCTGAGAAAAAGCAGAAAGAAGAGGAGGAGAAAGACAGGATCTTCCGCCAGGCTCACGATTGCTGCTTCAGCAACAAGGAACAAATAGAAAAATCTGAAAAGTGCGGCTGTTTCTTCTGCGGCGAAATCTTCTCGCCATCCGAAATCACGGATTACCTCCCTGATGAGCCGCCTACAGCCGAATGTCCCTTCTGTTATACCGACTCCGTAATAGGTGATGCCTCCGGCTTCCCTATCACCAAGGATTTCTTGAAGAAAATGAGGAAGAGATATTTCTAGGCAAAATAAGGAAAATCGCCCTAATCCCTAAATTTATACCTATTTTGAGGATTACAATCCCAAAAAACATAGTGATTTTTGGGATTAGGCGATTTTTCAACGTTTTCATCTATCTTCCTCCCCTATCTCATGGGGGCAGTATCAGTTTTGAAAACGGACATTAAAATACAAGAACTCCGCCCTAAACAACCACGAAAGGGGAGTTAGGGCGGAGTTATCTACAAATATCACTTCTTTTCTTCCAGATGCTTCTTCACGGCATCCTCGATATCAGCCTTGTAATTCAAGCCGTAGAGGCGGTAGAGATCCTGCATGTGGAGCAGTCTTGAGAAGAAGTTCTCCAGGTTGCGCTTATCCTTGGCAGTCCACTGCACCTCAGAAAGGGCGGCAAGTCTTGGCAACAGCTCCCACTCCATCTTCTTGGCATCCTTTACCCACTCGGTCCAGATACAACCCTCGGCACCGATGATGTTCTGCTGCTCGGCAGGAGTCAACTTATCAGAGCAAGGATCCAGATCATATACCCGCTGGATGCTAGGAATACCCTCTATCTTGTTGATGCGAGGATTGCTGAAATAGAAATTCGAAATAGGTGCCACGATGGTTGGATGACCTTCACGGGCTGAACGGATGCTGGCATTCACACTGGTCCAACCGCAAACGGTGATGTCCTTGGATGGAGTTCCTTCCAGAATCTCATCCCAACCCATCATCTTTCTGCCACGGTTTCTGATCTGCTTCTCTATCTCACCCATAAACCAAGTCTGGAGCTGCTCTTCCTTGCTGTGCTTAGGAAGCTCCTGGATGCCGAGCTCTGCAATCTTCTTCTGGCAGTTCTCGCAAACCTTCCAGCGGTTCTTTGGGCACTCATCGCCACCAATATGAATATACTCTGATGGGAAAATATCCATGATTTCATCCATCACGTCCTTGGCAAACTGGAGGGTCTGAGCCTTGCCAGCACACAACACATCCTCGAAAACACCAAAACGGGTAGCTACCTCGTAAGGACCACCGGTACAGCCCAACTCTGGATAAGATGCCAGGGCTGCCAGCATGTGGCCCGGCATATCCACCTCCGGAATCACGGTGATGTATCTGTCGGCAGCATACTTCACGATTTCGCGTGCTTCTTCCTGGGTATAATAACCTGATACGGGAACGCCATCAAACTCGTTCTTGTTGGTTGGCAGGATAGTCTCCTTGCGCTTGGACCCAATCTGGGTAAGCATCGGATACTTCTTGATTTCAAGACGCCAGCCCTGATCCTCGGTAAGATGCCAGTGGAAATAATTGATGTTGTGCATCGCAAAGACATCAATCAACTTCTTGAGATAAGGTACGCTAAAATAATGACGGCCCACATCAATCATGAATGCACGATAAGCAAAGCGGGGAGCATCGGTAACCTCGGCAGCAGGAAGAGAAACGCTCTTCACATTCTTGGTGATAGGCAATGCCTTCATCACACTCTGGATACCATAGAAGATACCTACATGAGAGGTGGCTGAAATGGTGATGCCATTCTTGTTGACCACCAGAGAATAAGCCTCAGACTGGGTATCGCCAGCATTCAGCGCCAGACGAATCTGACCCTTCGCCTGCTTGTCAGTAGTCTTTACCTCGATACCGGTTACCTCCTTGATATGAGATGCCAGGAACTCGGCGTCCTTCTTCTGCTTCTCATCTCCAGCAGCATAATAGATTGTAGTTTTGGCTGTGATGCGGAAAGGAGCACTGCTCATCTCCTTGACTTGCTGAGGCAATGGAACAATCTGCCAACTGCCCATGTTCACATCCTTGGCTGATAATGAAAGGCTAGCCAAAAAAGCCATAGTTAGAATGATTCTTCGTATCATAATTTTGAATGAATAGGTTTTAAATCACTGCAAAATTACGATTTTATACCGAAAGTACGGCATAATTTGAAGAAAAGCATCCTTCACTATGGCTTTTTTAACCTATTTTGGGTCTGGAAACTGCCAGATGGCGATTTCTAGAAGAGATTCACGATGCGGTCGATGTCAACGGAAAGTCCCACCGAGAAGGTGCGACCGGTGGTCATCGCCGAACTCCAATAATACTTCTCTGGTGTATAATCGAAGAGATTATCTACCGTGAAGTTCAGATTGACAGCATCCAGGAATCGCTGCTGAAGAGTGAACTTCCACAACTGATAACTGCTGTCATGCTTCTCGATGTTCGTATCTGGAGAGGACAGGTATCTGCCTGACAGAGCGGCATTGATGCGATAGAACGAACAGAGCTGGCGATCGTAGTCGAGACGCCAGGTGGCGGTATGAGGACGAGGCTGTGAGAACTGGGAATCTACACTTCTGCCACCCACATGGAGATAGCTGTAGTCGAGTTTCACACCTAGTCCCATATCCGAACGGTACTGAGCACTGAAGTCGATGCCGCTCACCTCTACTCCATCCTCGTTGCAATAACGCGAAGCCACATCCGGCTGACCGGTTCCCGGGGTATAATCGGCATAATCCTCGGTAGTGATGCGCTTATCATACTTATTATAATAGCCCATCAGGGTAAGACTATACTGACCGGTAAAGAAGCCAGCATTCTTCACCCTTCCGGTATGCTCCAGCGCCAGGTTGTAGTTGTTGCTCTTCTCCGGCTTCAGATTCGGATTACCGTAAATCATCTGCATACCTGCCATATCAAAGTTCATATACATCTCCTTGAGCGTTGGGGCACGGAATCCGCCGGCATAGTTGGCACGGATGGAAAAGCCCTTCCACTTGGTCATCAGAGCCAGACGACCGGTGGTGGCATGCTGGCTGGATGCAGAGAAGTAATCATGACGAAGACTTGCCACGATGTTCAACCACTGCAAAGGATTGTAATCGAACTGGGCGAAGGCATCGTATGAATTCTGAGTCTTGGAACCATTGTTGGCAAACTGATAGGTGGTGAGATAATCGTTCAGGAAATCTGCACCTGCCGTCAATGTGTTCTTGCCGAAGATATGGGAATAGAGGGCACGGATGGTGTTCTGACGATTGGTATAATCGTGATCGTGAGTGCGCTCTTTGTTCACGAATCGGGCCTTGTCATACTGGTCGAAGCCGTATGAAATCTCCAGATTATCATTCTCCGAGAGATTCATCACGGTCTTCAGTCCGGCAGAATAATCCTTATAGTGGTCATCGTAGTTGCTGCGATTACTGATACGATTGAAATAGCCGCCACGACCAATCAGCTTCACCTTGTTAGAGAGCTTGTAGGTAAGTCGCTCTTTCACATTGAAGGTCTCGCCACCATAAATATGTAGGATGTTGGATTCTGTTTCGAAGGGACTGGTAAGCTGCACCTCATCCGATGTAGTGCGCTGGATGCTGGTCTGCGAATTCCACTTTCCGGCATTGAAGCTGTAGCTTCCGCCGTGACGCCACTCCTTGTTGAAATCGTTGTAGCGGGTGTTGACATTGGCAGTCCAAGGTTCGCTGTTTTCACGGGAGATGATGTTGATGACTCCGGCTACGGCATTGGCGCCATAGAGCGCCGAAGCAGCACCCTTTACTATCTCGATACGTCCTACATTATCCAAGTTCAGACGACTATAATCTACATTATCCATGGTTTCACCAGCCAATCGCTCACCATCTACGAGGAAGAGCACGGCGTTTCCACCGAAACCATTCATGTTGAGCGAAGTCTCCTGATTCATGGCATAGCCGAATTCCAGACCCGGCATCTGCTCGGTAAGGAGGTCCTGGATATTGGTAGCATCGGCTATCTTGATGTCATTGGCGGTAATCAGACGGGTTACCACCGGAGCATCCTTCAAAGCCTTTGGAGTTCGGGTAGCGGTAACCACCACCTGATCGAGGGCTGTAGCATCCGGCTGAAGACGAAGAACATGCTGATCGCCCTTCTTGTCATCAGTCTTCAGGATAAAGGTCTGAGTCTGGAAACCCACATAGCTCACCTTTACCTTCACCGCCCCTACCCTGCTGTAAGGAATGCGGAAATATCCATCTTCATCAGTGGTTACTCCTCCCTTGGCATTCACCATTTGGACGGTGGCACCCACCAGAGGTGCGCCCGAATCATCGAGCACTCTACCCACGATATCTCCCTGGGTTTCAGCTTTCAGATTCAGGCACAATCCGCAAAGGATTAGGAATAGTGCGAATATCTTTTGTTTCATCGAGTTATATCAAAGCTTATCCTGAAACAATCTTCTTATTTTGTACAAACAAACTTACCAATCATTGGCATAGGCATCTTGCCATACTGCACAGAATAGTTGATGGTCAGGGTTTTGTCCTTCAATGTACCCTGCAAAGTAACAGTGTACTTCTTCTCTGCACCATTCACGGTAACAGTACCGGCATAATTTTCCTGAGCGAATGCATAAGCACCATTAGAACCAGTTACCTTTACTGCAGGAACCTCCAGAGCAGGAAGAGCCATCATGCCCTCGCCGCAAGCTGGCAAAGTAACCTTGACTGTAGCATCATCAACAGCCTCAATCTTCATAGTAACATTATCGTATGTAGAAGCCTGACCCATTACGGTCATATCCAGGGTGCTGGTGTATGAACCGGCAATCTCCTTGGCAGCTGCCACAGTATCATTATCATCATCGCTGCTGCAAGAGCTGAATGCTACACACATAGAAACCAAAGCCAACATCATGGCCATCATTGTCTTAAACTTTTTCATTTTTCTTTATTTTTCTTTTAGTTACAATAATATTTTCTGTTCAAGGGGATTTGCAATCCCCGTTTCCCTGTTTAAGGGGATTTGCAATCCCCGTTTATTTATCTTCCGGAACATAGATGATTTCACCATTCTCCAGCTGGTAAGCGATGCCCACCTTCTTTCCCTTGTTGCCAGATTTCCTGCTCTGGTCTTCAGAAGGAGTATAGCGATTGATCTTCTGTCCATCCTTGGTAATGATTTCCATATTCTCCTTGCCAGGGTTCTTCACCATCGTGAAGTTATCCTTGCTGAACATTTCCGTCATATTATAGCGCGAAACGAGGGCTACCATCAGGGCGAGGGCAAATACCATCGCCACATCGAAGAGGTTGCTCACTACGCTCATCGGATCATCATCCTCGCCATCATGCGAGAGACGACTTCTACGTCTTTGTCTCATATTCTTTTCAAGATGTTAAGGAGTTACTTTTTCTCATCAATCAGGTCTGCCATAAACTCGAGGTTGCTCATATCCTCGGTGTACCAGCGGTTCTTGGTCTGCTTGGTCACAAAACCGATGGCTGCAGAGAACAATCCCACAACGGTGGTAGCGAAAGCCACCTGCATATTGTAAGCCATCGAAGCAATATCACCGGTAGAAAGACCAACCAGGGCTGGACCCATCGGAATCAAGGTACCCATTAAACCGAGCATCGGACCCATCTTCAGAAGAGTAGAAGGAAGAGAAAGATCCTTCTCAACAAACTGGGCATACTGGTCGAGGATGCGGTTCACCTGCGCCTTGCTCTGATGGTTGTCCACGAGTTTCTTCATATAGGAAACGATGACAGCCTGCTTGTTCTTTGGCAAGCGATCGCCCAGGGTATCGATATTATCGAGCGTCAGGGTGTTCATCTGTTCACGAATCTCCGCACCCGACTTGCGCTTTACAAGATACTGTCCGAAGAAACCTCCGAGGAGCAGCAAGGCTCTGAGGAAGAAGAAAATCAACAAAATAATCACAGGAACCAGCATGCCTGTGGAAATCCAAAACAATACGTCTGATATGTAATTCATTATACTCTATATTTTTTAATTTGATAATTGTAAACTGCCCATCCGATTGCCATTCCCACGATGACGATGGCGATGACGCCAAGAAGCGAGAGGGCATTGAAACTGTTGAATCCTGCCACGGCTGTCCTGCCATTCACCGTACCGATGATGCCCATCAATCCGAGCAGCACCTCTACCAGGAAGAGCAGTTCCAAGCGGATTGGTCGCTCCGGCAAGAGCCATCTCAAACCGTAGGTGAATACCGGCATCAAGACCAGTAGCACTACGGCAAGCACCCAGGCTACCAACTGGAACGATACGCCGGGAAGCAGGAAGATGGTCATCACCAGAACACTGAACAGCACTGGGAAAACCAGCAAACCCGGGAAATACTTCAGGAAGATGAAGAACATCCATTTGCGGCGGCCCACATGTTCCGAAGTCTTCAAATCTACGTGGTGCACACAGAAAAGCATCGTGAGTGCCACGTCGATACTCAGCAGCACCGCCATATCGAGCATCAGCTTCTGGTCGGCTATCCAAGCCGCAATCTGCGTCTTCGACTGCTCAATGGCGAATGGCCAGGTCATTCCCACGAAAAAGGCTACGAGCACCGAGATGATCATAATCTCCTTCACTCCGTGGAAGGTCTGCTTCAGCACAAAACTGAAGCAAACCAATATCATCATTACTAAAACTAATGTCTCCACTATGTATAAATGTTTAGTTTTAGGGGGATATGTTATCCCCCTTTACTATTCTACCATATTCTTTCTTCTTCGGCGAATGAGGATAGCCAACATCACGAAAGCAACGATGACGATGACACCTACAACGATGCCGCTCACCACAGTGGTGGTCTTCTGAGCATCCTCATTCAGCGTCTCCTTCTTCATCACCATACCCTTGTCGCTGCTGTTCTTCGCAGCCTCAGCATCGCGGATCTGCTCTACATTCTGCTGATATTCCTTGGCAGAAGCAGCATCGGTCTTGCTGGCTATATAGTTGCGGAGCTTGGCATTATCGCAAACGAAACCGGAGCATGAAGGCTTATACTTGTTCACGGTCTCGGTATGAAGCTTGGCAATGTCCTTGAGCTGCTGAGGAGTAGCCTTCCACATTCCCTTGCGGGCACTCTCCATCATCACGGCGGTCATCTCCATCAGCGCTGCCGGATTCTGCTTGTCGAAGAACTCCTTGGTGCCGAGATTGTACTTGTCCTTGACATATACATTATATATCTCGTCCCACATCTCCTTGTCGATTGCCTTTGGCTTCATCACATTCCAACCGTAGGTATTAGTTACGATTTCTGCGAATGTGCTGGCACTGCTGGCTCCACCCTTCATCTTCTCCTTGATATAGGCTGGGTTGAAGATAGTGGTTCTACCCTCGATGCCGATAGCCTCCTTCACCTCCTGCATTCTCATATTGCTATGGTTGCGATAGTCGGCGAGATAAGCATCCGGATCCTTACCGGTTACGTTGCGCACTGCGAGGTTCATACCTCCCATAAACTCATATACATGGTCGAGACTCAAAGCACCCCAGGTGTTGCTCTGTCGTGGCTGAACTACCACATCAGTACGGGTCAGCGCTGCCTCGAAAGCAGCCTTGCGAACAGTCTCCCAGTTCTTCTCATCACCATAGAAGGCACCCATATTGTTCAGATAGACTTCGGCAATCTGACTCTCCTTATCCCAGCGGTCACCTGCGGTTACCATCTCCTGGATACCGGTGCCATAGTTGCCGTTTACGCCACCAAACACTCGATACATACTAACCTCGCGGGCTTCCTTTGGCGACATACCCTTCTCTACGAGCACCCGTTCCGATTCGGTAACACCAGCTTTCACCAGGTTGTCGTACTTGTCACCCTTGGCATTTGCAGCCATCTCTATCGCCTTGTTGATGAGGAAGAGACGGGATGCTGCCAGGTCGCGGAGCTGACCGGAAGTCTGAACCACGACATCGATGCGAGGACGGCCCAACTGCTTGGATGGGATGAGACGCAGATCGGTAACACGACCGAAGGCATCTCTTACCGGTTCTACACCGAGCATATAGAGAATCTGAGCGATGGTAGCACCCTCTGTTTCGATAAACTCGCTGCTCCAGAGAGTGTAGCTTACCTTGCGAGGATATTCACCCTTATGTCGCTCGCAATACATCTTGATGGTATTGTCGCAAAGTTCCTTTGCCTTCTCCCAGGCATCCTCCGAAGGTGTATTCTCCACATTGATGGAGAAGAGGTTTCTACCGGTAGGCAGGGTGTTCGGATTCACAATCAGATCACCACCAGGAGATGGAGCGGTAAAGCCGCCATTCAGGGCATTCATCAGAGAAGACATCTCATTGAGCGGACTCTGACGGAGCGCCTCCGAATACTTGCCCACATTCTGCAAGGCATGCTCTACGGTAGTAATCGCCTGAGCCAGATGAATCTGCTGACGGGTATATTTAGGTGCCTTCGACATCATCATACCCTTTTCTTTAGAAGATTTTCCGGTCTGAGATGACTTGCCCTTGCCGGCTTTCGCCATCTTCGCCTTTTTCAAATCCTCCTGATACCATTTCTGTCCCTTCTTGATGGCTTCCATCATCTTGTCTGGGAAGCGACCGGTCTGCTCCATCTTCTCGAAAGCCTCACGACTCATCTGCGGAATCTTCTTCTTATGAGAAACCTTGGCGGCACGGAGTTCGCTTACCGTACGGTGGTCCACCTTCTTCGGCTTCGCCTCCTTCGCTCCACCCATCTGGTCTGCCATCTGCATCATCATCTGGATAGGATCCGGAGCTGCCTGCATCGCCTCTACCTTACGTGCCATCTGGAGTTCGGCAGGAGTGATTCCTACATAACGGCAGATGTATTCATCAGAAACCGAGGCTGAACCCAGAAGCTGGGTCACGGTATTGCGTGCCTTGCTCAGATAAAGACGGTCGAAAAGCTGCTTATGCTTCTCCACACCCTCCTGAGCACGACCTTTCAGCTTATCTACTGCCAACATTCCGTAGGCAATAGGATCTGTAGCCATCGCATAGACACTGGTGCGGACATCATCGTTATCGTATGGCACACCCAGAGTATAGAGTTTGCCGGTAATCTTCTCATTAGCCAACTCTTCTGCATAGTTCTCTACTCTCGCAATTTCATCTGCAGAATAAGGCTTGTTCATCTGCTTGGCATCGAGACCCAATTCACGGGCGATTCCCATCTTCACGGTCAGCGCCTTCACCTTGAGCGACTGTTCGGCAGATGCCTTCTTCTCGTATGACTGGATGGCATCGCTCAACTGCTTATAGGTCTGTCGCAACTCGCTCTCCTTGAAAGGAGGAGTGAGATAGCTCTGGGTCTGGGCATAGGTGCGGCGCTTGGCAATCATCGCCTCGCCCACATTGCCGATGGTATATATATAAAGATGTGGAACCACACCAATCAATCGGTCACTCCAGTCGTTGCTGTCGAGTGCCACCTGCTTTCTAGGGGTATATTCCAACGAGCCGTGGGTTCCGAAATGGATAAGTGCATCGGCACTGAAACCATAACGTGCCCAGAGATAAGAGGCAACATAAGTGTAAGGAGGTGCCTGGTCGGTGCCATGCACAATCTTGAAGGAGTCGCCTCCCACGCCTGCCATCACCTGTGGAAGCAGGGCCACATTACCAAACTGCAGTCTTGCCACCGCCAACTTTCCGTCATCGGTAGCCATATATTTGCCAGGGAAAGAACCATAGAGCTGGTTCATCTCCTTGATCATCTTCTTAGACAAAGCCTTCTGGGTCCATCCGGCAAACTGCTGAGCAGTAACCAGGGCAGGATGTCCAGACTTTAGGAACTGGGTATAAGCCCCCTCGGCATAGGTTCCGAAGACGGCACCCTGAGCCTGGATCATCTTTGCCAGTTCCTGAGGATTGGCAGGCAACTTGCCTACATTATATCCCTCATTCTTCAAGCGAACCAGGAGATTGTAGAGCGATGGAACCACTTCCATTCCCGAAGCGGTAAGTGCATTCTGACCGGGACCCTTGAAGTAGAAGATGGCGATGCGCTTGCTGCTGTTCTTCTTGTTCTTCAGATTCACATAGCCCTGCACGCTCTCCACGAAACTCTCCATTCTGTCTGGGATGCCGTAAACCTCCTGCAAGCCCTCCTTGTTGATGCGCTGTCCGAAAACCACGTATGGACGGATGGCACCATCAATCTCCGGAGTCACGATGCTCTGCGACATGAAGCCGCCGTTCATTCCCTGCTTGTCGTTCTCCCAATCGGTGGTCAAGCGGTTGATATTAAGAGGTGAGAACAGTGGAATATTCTTCTGCTTCAGAAACTCAACGAAGTAATCGCCCAGTCTGCCATGCGCCATATTCACTACGGCATTCGCCTGGATACTGTCGGCATGATGACCGGCAATAAAGCTCTGCAGCTGGTTGATGCGATACACCATGAATCCCTTCTTCTCGAAAGCTTTTTCCATATCAGGAGCCGCACCCATAAAACCGGTGAGCAAGATGGCAGGAGCACCTTTCTTATATAATCCGTTCTTCGCCAGGAAGGCATTGTACTCGCGGATACTGTTGAAGCCCAGCTCATCACCTTTTTCATCTTTCGGGTCGAAATGAGTCAGGAGATAGTCTGGTCGCTCATTCACACGTTCCGGCTCAGGAGCCATGAACTTCTTTCCGTCGATAAACTTACGGATGTAAGCGAGCATATTGTGATAATTCTTCTTGCTGCCGTTCTCGATGTACTGCATCAGATAATCTGCATCGAAGTTATCTACTGATACGATATTGTTGGCTGGGTTGGTAGCAGCATGAGTCAGGGTTGGCACCTTGTAGGAAGCCTCTTCCAACTGCTTGCGCTGGTTCTCGTCGATTCGGAGACCCATACCATTCACGATAATCATATCGTAATCATCCAGATGATCGAAATCATCAGTTGTGATCTCACTCAGTTTAATCATCGCATTGTCGTTGGCATGCGAAATCTGTCCCAGCGCAATAGCCTGATAGTTAAGGAAAGCGATGCGGGTAGTACCCACCCAGGCAGAGTAAGCCTTCGCCAAACCTCCCAGAACAATCACGGCCAATAAGGCCAGGAAGATGTGTTTCTTTTTAATCTTTCTGATTTTTCCTAATCCTTTTTTCATATCTATTCCTTTTTTCGGGCTGCAAAGGTAAGGCTTATTTAGAAATTGTACAATACCGAGAAATTGTGATTTTCACATTTTTTATACTTAGAAGTTGGTATCAGATTGATAGGTTCAGATTCCCATATCCTAATAAATGAGTAGTCTTTTCGTGGTTTTATGGAGTTTAGTTTGGTAGATTCACCACTAGTGTCCACTAAAAAATAGGGACGAGTTAAAATTTTCAAATAAATCAGGTTCATAGTGACCGCTTTGATCTTTGACATTATTGAATTTAGTTTTGCTGAAGAGATCCCTCAATGGAGTCTTATCCATGAGTGATATTCCCAGAATCTGCAGTACTTCGTAGGTGGATCTGTCAAGTTGCATATCGTGCTGCATGATAGCTAAGAGACAGTAAGCCGTGATGGCAGTATAGACCTGAATCTTGACTGCATTTTCAGATGTACCCCAGAATTTTTTGATTCGAAGGTGCTGCTTGAGCCATTTGAATAACAGTTCAACCTGCCATCTGTTTTTGTACAGATTGGCAACTTGAAGGGCAGAAATGTGCTTGGCATTTGTAAGAAATGTGAACTCACGTTGGTCATCTTCATCCCAATAACGCACCATCCGGAGTCGTTCCGGATAAGCCTTATGGGAATAGAAACCACTGAATTCTATCTCACAGTCTGATAGTACATTCTTGGGCATTCTTCGTTTCCATTTGATGTTCTTGCATTTGATGTTTTTCTTTGCTCTTACAACGAAGAACGAATCATTCATATGTATCTTGAACAATCGTTTGTGATCGTTGTATGCCCTATCGAATACGTAGTAAGAACCAGATTAATAGGTAATTGCACCCATCGCCTTGATGTCATTCACCTTCGCTTCGGTTACATGAATGAAGGCTGATACCTGAGTCTCAACATCATATAAGGTATGCACCTTGATTCCTCCTTTATGCTTGCGGAACTTAGCCCATGGAAACATCTGCAAACAGAGGTCAATCGTAGTAGAGTCAAAAGCATACACGTTGCCATCAAGCTTAAAGATGTCGTTCACTCTTTGCTTCCTAGCCTGCTCTATCATGTAGAAGGCAAAGTCCTCGAAAATTCGATAGTCACGATTTTCGTTTGCTTTGGCAAGGTTGCTCCGTGTGACATGTTTGCCAACTCCAAGATGGTAGCACTTCTCCTGATGTGCTTGCAGAG
>ERZ507028.642-NODE-642-length-12978-cov-6.780159_pt1 | contig 12978 bp, 10 predicted proteins | sample MGYA00512875_ERZ507028 | MGnify/ENA metagenome assembly ERZ507028 | reverse complement strand
CGGCCCTATCTTTTCTCTCGCAAGAGAAAAGATAGGGGAGAAAAGAGTGCTTGGATGCGTTTGATGCGTTCTGCCTCTGAATTCAAGCAGGCCCCTAGTTTTGGTCTGGCATTCCACATGGTACTCACCTTATGGGCGTCTTACTACGCGCCGCCTGATACGGGGGTGTCAAGTTTGCGGCTAGTTGCCGTAGAACGACTGCCATCAATAGAAGGTGCGATGGAAATCTGGATGGGTAAGACCTCCTTGCGGGCTGATTCTTCCGTCGCGGCTTTGCCGGGACGGCTCTTGTTCCATAAGGGAGCCCTGGGACTGTGCGGAAATGGATGGAAACGCAATTATTCGGCGGGAAAAAAATCATTTTGGTTGATTCTGGGGGGCGGATATGCTATAATAAATTACAAATATAATGGTGTTTGCACCCTGCGGCTGAGTGACCGCGAGGGGCGGACACAACACCGGCTGATCGATAATTTTCTGTGGAATCTTCACAGTAAATTATAAATTTAAACAGGAGGATTAAGATGAAAAAGAATCTGAAGAAGCTTTTCGCGCTGCTGCTCGTCGTCGTCATGGTCGCTGCCATGTTCGCCGGCTGCGCCAACAACGCGGAAACGCCCGCTGAGTCCACCACGCCCAGCGACACCACCGACACCACCACTCCCACCGAAGACACCACCTCGACGGAGGAGCCCGCTGCTACCGAGACCCGTGAGAACAAGGTCATCTACGGCAGCTCCACCGAAATCTCCGGTGACCTCGGCAACGCCTGGTGGACCAACAACGCCAGCGACAAGGTCGTCCGCGACCTGATCAACGACTATGACACCGTCATTTTCGATCAGTTCGGCCAGATGGTCATGAACCAGACCACCGCTTCCTCCATCGAGGAGACCCCGAACGACGACGGCACCATCACCTGGACTGTCAAGATCAACGAGGGCCTGACCTACAACAACGGCGAGCCCATCACCGCTGCTGACTACGTCGCCTACGCTCTGGTTTACTACGCTCCGGCCACCAAGGAAGCCGGCGCGACCGTCACCGCCAACTCCGTTGTCGGCGGCCCCGAGTATCAGGCTGGCGAGGCCAAGGAGCTGGCCGGTGTCCGTCTGCTCGACGAGTACACCTACTCCATCCAGATCGCGGCTGACTACGCAAACTACTATTATGCGCTGTCCTACGCGTCCCTGTCCCCGCTGTACCTGCCGATGTACGCTTCCGCTGACCTGACCGTCAAGGACGACGGCAACGGCGCTTACCTCGACGGCGGCGAGCTCGTCGCTGACGAGATCAACGCTTCCCGTTATGTGTACGCTGACCGCGTCTCCGCCGGCCCGTACATGATCAAGAGCCTCGACACCGGCGCTCTGACCGCTACCCTTGAGATCAACCCCAACTACGCAGGCAACTTCGAGGGCCAGAAGCCTTCCATCCAGACCGTTGTTGTCGTCAAGGCGGAAGACGACACCATGATGGACGCCTTCAAGACGGGCGAAATTAACTTCCTGTCCCAGCTGTCCGACGGCGACCAGATCAACGCTGCCCTCGACCTGGCTGAGACCGGCGACTTCAACTACTGCCACTACACCCGTAACGGCTACGGCAAGATCATGTTCCAGTGCGACGGCGGCCCCACACAGTTCCAGGCAGTTCGTCAGGCTGTTGCATACCTGCTTGACCGCGAAGAGTTCGCTACCACCTTCACCGGCGGCTACGGCTCTGTCGTTCATGGCCCGTACTCCACCGCACAGTGGATGTATCAGGATTCCGAAGAATTCTTCAACGACAACCTGAACAACTACTCCTATGACCCGGCCAAGGCTGTCGAAGTCCTCGAGGCTGACGGCTGGACGCTCGACGCAGAAGGCAACGACTACGCCGGCACCGGCCTGCGCTACAAGGAAGTCACCGCTGAAGAAGCCGGCGACTACGCGCTGAACGTTACCCTGGCTGACGGCCGCATCCTGATGCCGCTGCACATCATGTGGGCTTCCTCCGAGAACAACCCCGTCTCCGACCTGCTGGCTACCATGCTCTCCAACGGCAAGCAGACCACCGACGCCGGCATGCAGATCGAGCAGACGACCATGACCTTCTCCGAGCTGCTGAACTGGATGTACCGCGACACTTCCGTCGGCGATCAGTACGGCGTGTTCACCTATGGCATGTTCAACCTGGCCACCGGCTTCGCAGAAGTCTATGACTATGCCTACAACTACGCTTCTGATCCTGAGTCCGACTATGTCAAGATGGGCTACAACCAGAACTACATCTACGACAAGGAACTCGACGACCTGTCCATGGACATGGTCTACAAGTCCGCTCCTGGCGACGACGCGACCTTCCTGGATTACTTCCAGAAGTTCATCGTCCGCTGGAATGCGCTGCTGCCTGAAATTCCTCTGTACTGCAACGATTATCACACCTTCTTCCCGTCCTGGCTGCAGAACTACAACGAGTCCAGCCTGTGGGACTTCCAGAAGGCGATCGTCTACGCTTCCATCGACGGCGCACAGTAATATCGATCCCTTCCCCATGTATCCCAGCGACGGGGCGGCATAACCGCCCCGTCGCTTGCGGCATCTTTAGCGGTTCTTTTTCCCTTTAGCGTACCATATTTCGTCTATTTTTCCTACGAATAATGACCGTTTTCGGTTTGATATAGAGTTTTTGCGCTTCATTTTGAAGCAAATACGAAAGAAAAGGAGGGTGTGCGGATGACCAAATACGTACTCAAGCGACTGCTGTACATGGTGATCGTGTTCCTGCTCGTCTCGCTTCTGATGTATTCCATCTACAACCTGATCCCAACCGACCCGGCGAGAGCCCAGCTCGAACCGATGAAAACAACGCTGAAACCTGCCGAGTATGAGCAGCGGTACCAGATGCTGCGGCAGCAGATGGGTCTGAACGATCCGCTGATCGTTCGATATCTGCGCTGGATCGGCTTCTGGCCGGACGTGAACGGCAAGCTTGACGGTATGCTCCAGGGCAATTTCGGCTATTCGCAGATCTACAAGACCGACGTGGCCAACGTCCTGCCTTCGCGCATGCTCAACACGATCTATATCAATATTTTCTCCACGCTCGTCGCGCTGGCGATCACGATCCCGCTCGGCATCTACTGCGCCGTCCATAAGCGCAGCAAGACGGACAATGCCGTGCAGGTCCTGTCCATCGTCGGCTACTCCATCCCGGTCTATATCATCGCGCTGATCTTTATCTGGCTGTTCGCGGTCACGCTCCGCTGGCTGCCGGTCTTCGGCATGCAGACGCCGGGCAATAACTTCACCGGCTTCCGCGCCTTCCTTGACAAGGTCTACTACATGACGCTGCCGGTGCTCGTCATGACGGTCGGCTCGCTCGGCGGCATGACCCGCTATGTCCGCGCCGCCATGATCGAGGCGCTCAGCATGGACTATATCCGCACCGCCCGTGCCAAGGGTCTGCGCGAAAAGGTCGTCATCTATTCCCACGCGTGGCGCAACGCGCTGCTCCCGGTCATCACCGTTCTGATCGGCTGGTTCATCAGCATCTTCTCCGGTTCGCTGATTATTGAGCAGATGTTCGCGCTCAACGGCATGGGCCAGCTCTACTATCAGGGCCTCATGAACAACGACTTTGAGCTCGCGCTGGCGATCCAGATGTTCTACGTGCTCATTGCGCTCGTCGGCCAGCTGATCACCGACCTCAGCTACGGCATCGTCGACCCGCGTGTGCGCGTCAATAAGTAAAGGAGGATCACGAATATGGCTAAAAAGAAAAAATCGACCCTCCTTACCCGTCTGTTCGGCAACCGCAACAAGGTCACCGACTTCATGACCGAGGAACAGCTGCAGAGCCCGGGCCGTCTGATCCTCAAGAATTTCCTGCATAACCGGCTCGGCATGACCGGCCTGATCGTGTTCCTGCTGATCTTCCTGCTGGTCATGATCGGCCCGAAGTTCTACACGCTCGACCTGTCCTATCAGGACAATACCCAGCTGAACGTCGCGCCCGGCATGAACATGATGAAGATCCCGGACGGCATGAAGCACAAGGTCGCCGATATCTCTCCCGGCACGACCTACGGCGTCGGCGTCGACACCGACGGCAAGGTCTACATCTGGGGCTATACCCGCATCACCGATACGATCGACCTGAAGAACATTCCCGAGGAAGTCCAGAACGCAAAGATCGTCAACGTCGCGGCAGGCTATGACCATATCGTCGCGCTCGACGAAAACGGCGCGATCTACGTCTGGGGCAACAAGCGTCTCGGTCAGGACAGCATTCCGGACAAGCTCCAGATGGCTGCGGCCTACGGCAAGAACCTCGGCATCAAGCAGATCGAGGCCAGCAACCAGTTCTCCGCGGCAGTCACCGAAGACGGTGAGCTGTTCCTCTGGGGCAACGGCAACCAGGCCGACATCAAGATCAAGAAGGAATACCAGGGCAACATCGAGAAGGTCGCCCTGACGGCCCGCGCGTATGTCGCGCTGACCAAGGACGGCGCGGTCGTCTATTCCGGCTTCCAGAAGGACAACGCCCTTGTCCGCATCCCGGAGGGGCTTGATTCCGGCGTCGTTGACATCGCAGCGTCCAGCAACGCGGTCGCGGCGGTCAAGGAAGACGGCACCGTCGTCGTCTGGGGCACCTGCACCAACGGCGAAAACAACGTTCCCGCGTTTGAGAGCAAGCCTGTCGAGCTCTACGGCGGCCGCTACCACTTCACGGCCCTGATGGACGACGGCGAGGTCATCTCCTGGGGCGACAACACCCACGGACAGGCCTCCGTTCCGGCCTCCTTCAATGAGAAGGAGATCGTCACCGTCTACGCGGGCTTCTACCAGAACTACGCTGTCACGGTCGACGGCGACGTCGAGACCTGGGGCCTGAAGGGCTACGTCTGCGGCACCGACGATCTCGGCCGCGACGTCTTCAACCGCATCATCAACGGCGGCAAGGTCACCATGACGGTCGGCGCGATCTCCGTCATCATCCAGCTCGTCATCGGCATCATCCTCGGCGGTCTGGCCGGTTATTTCGGCGGCTGGGTCGATAATATCATCATGCGCATCTCCGAGGTCGTCGGCGGTCTGCCGTTCCTGCCGTTCGCGATGATCCTCTCCGCCATCATCGGCACGCGCATCACGGTCGAGCAGCGTATGTACCTCATCATGGTCGTGCTGGGCGTCCTGTCCTGGCCGGGCATCTGCCATCTGATCCGCGCGCAGATCCTCTCGCAGCGCGAGCAGGAATACGTGACCGCCGCACAGGCGCTCGGTGTGCGCGAGAAGAACATCATCTTCCATCACATCATCCCGAATGTCATGAGCCTCATCCTGGTCAACGCGACGCTGAGCTTTGCGACCTGTATGCTCACCGAGTCCTCGCTGTCCTACATGGGCTTCGGCATCGCGCCTCCCACGCCGACCTGGGGCAACATGCTCACCGGCGCGAACAACTCCATCGTCATCCAGCAGTACTGGTGGCGCTGGGTCTTCCCGGCAGCGATCTTCGGCATCTGCACGATCTGCATCAACCTTGTGGGCGACGCGCTGCGTGATGCGGTCGATCCCAAGTCCGCTGAGCGATAAGGAGGGGTCGTTGTGGCATTACTTGAACTGAAAAATCTGAAGACTTTCTTCGCGACCAAGCGCGGCACCGTCAAGGCCGTCAACGGCGTGAGCTATTCGCTCGACGCCGGTAAGGTCCTCGGCGTCGTCGGCGAATCCGGCTCCGGCAAGAGCGTCTCGGCCATGAGCATCCTCCGTCTGCTCGACGGCAACGGCTATATCGACTCCGGCGAGATCCTCTTCAACGGCGTGGACCTGACGAAGCTGTCCATCAACGAGATGTACAAGATCCGCGGCAACGAGATCTCTGTGATCTTCCAGGAGCCGATGACGAGCCTGAACCCGGTCTTTACCGTCAGCCGTCAGATCTCCGAGCCGCTGATGATCCACCAGGGCATGACCAAGAAGCAGGCCGCCGCGAAAGCGGTCGAGCTGCTCTCCGACGTCAAGATCCCGAACCCCGAGGTCGTCGCCAAGCAGTATCCGCACCAGCTGTCCGGCGGTATGCGGCAGCGCGTCATGATCGCCATGGCGCTGGCCTGCCGCCCGAAGCTGCTGATCGCCGACGAGCCGACCACGGCGCTCGACGTGACCATTCAGGCCCAGATCCTCAAGCTCATGAACGAGCTGCGGGAGAAAAACGGCACCGCCGTGCTGTTCATCACGCACGATCTCGGCGTCATCAACCAGATGGCCGACAACGTCGCGGTCATGTACTGCGGCCAGGTCGTCGAATACGCGCCCGCGGAGACCATCTTCCACAAGAGCGTGTATTCCCATCCCTATACCGAGGGCCTGATGCTCTCCATCCCGCGTCTGGACACCCCCAGCGACGAACGGCTCGAAGCGATCCCCGGCGCGGTCCCGCACCCGCTGGATCTGCCCAAGGGCTGCAAATTCGCCCCGCGCTGTAAGTACGCGACCGCACGCTGCCAGGAGGAAGAGCCGGAGCTGATCCACGTCTCCGACACCCAGCAGGTTCGCTGCTTCTACGCGAAGAAGGAGGACAGACATGCAAAATAACGACAAGAAGGTTCTGCTTCGCATCAGCAACCTGAAGCAGTATTTCCCGCTGAAGGGCGGCCGCTTCGTCAAGGCCAATGACGGCATTTCGCTGGATATCTATGAGGGCGAGACCTTCGGTCTCGTCGGCGAGTCCGGCTGCGGCAAGTCGACCCTCGGCCGCACCATCCTCCAGCTCTACCACCAGACCTACGGCCGCACGATGTACTATGGAAGATCGCTGGACGATCTGGCACCGAAGTACGTCATCGACACCGTCAAAAACCTCAAATCACGCCGGGCCAAGCTCCACGAGCTGGAGCAGAAGCGCGATAAGCTCGAGGCCGAGTACGCCAAGCTCTCCGAAACGGAGCAGTATGCCAAGCACACCGAGCTCGACACCGCGCGCAAGCTGGCCGAGGACGCGCTGCTCGATATCACAAAGATCGTCGGCGGCTTCCTCGTGGTCGATGATCTCGATCCCGTGATCGCGGCCTATTCCAAGGACTACGGCATCGCGCGCAAGATCTCCGCGCTCGAGGAAAAGCGGCAGGCGCTGCAGGTCGACGTCGACGACGCGCAGTACGCGAAGAAGACCGCCGAAGAGGCGGGCAAGTCCGAAAAGTCCGGCCAGCTCGAAAAGGCACAGGAAAAGCTCAAGCAGTGTGACGATCAGATCGCCGCGCTGCGGCAGCAGCTGGACGCCGGCCGCCAGGAGATCGAGGCGCTGCGCCAGCCGTATGCCAGCGATCCCGAATTCCAGAAGTATGAGGCCTACCGCGACGACGGTATCGACCTTGCCCGACTGGAGTACAACGAGATGCGCCGCCTGCGCAGCGATATGCAGCTCATTTTCCAGGATCCGTATTCCTCGCTGAACCCGCGCATGAGCGTCGGCCAGATCATCAGCGAGGGCATGCAGGCGCACAACATGATCAAGAAGAAGGACGCCCGTATGCAGCAGCTCGTCCTGAACATCATGGACGAATGCGGCCTCGCGCCCTATTTCCTGCACCGCTTCCCGCACCAGTTCTCCGGCGGCCAGCGGCAGCGCATCGGCATCGCCCGCGCGCTCGCCACGAACCCGAAGTTCGTCGTCTGCGACGAGGCTGTTTCCGCGCTGGACGTGTCTATTCAGGCCCAGATCATCAACCTGCTGCTCGACCTCAAGGAGCACCAGAACCTGACCTACATGTTCATCACGCACGACCTGTCCGTCGTCAAGTACATCTCCGACCGCGTCGGCGTCATGTACCTCGGCAACATGGTCGAGCTGGCGGAGGCCGACGAGATCTTCCACCACCCGATCCATCCGTACACCGAGGCCCTGCTCAACGCCATCCCGACGACGGATACCGTCGGCGCGAAGGAGCTCTCCATCCTCGAAGGCGATATCCCCAGCCCGGTCAACCCGCCGAAGGGCTGCAAATTCCACACGCGCTGCAAGTACTGCACAGAGATCTGCACGCAGGTCGTCCCGGCGTGGGAAGAGGTCCGGCCGAACCATTTCGTCGCCTGCCATCATAAGCTCGAAGTCAAGGAGTAACGCAAATGATCTTTCAGAGGAAAGTAGACCGCGCCATGCGCTATCAGAAGGAACGCAACGAACAGGCGGATATCAAAAAACCGACGGAAGAGGATAAGGACAAGCTGAGCAAAAAAGATCTGCTTGCCATGATCCTGTCCGCAGGCCTTGTGATCCTCCCCGTCGCCGCCCTCGTCCTCCTCGCCATCGCCTTCGGCTCCTACTTCCTCTTCTTCCATTGACAAGCTTTCCGCGTTTACGCAACCCCCGTCATTCCATCCGGAATGACGGGGGTTGTTCGTCCTTTTTGCACATCTTTCCAAAACCTCTGTAGGGGCGGAGCAGAGCCCCGCCCCTACAGCGCGTAACACAAAACTTCCCCGCAAAAAGGTGCAGCCTGACAAATTCAGACTGCACCTTCTATTGATGGCAAATATTCTACGGCAACTAGTTACAAATTTGATACCCCCGTATCAGGCGGCGCGTAGTATGACGCCCGTAAGGTGACTCTCGTGTGAAACGACGCCTGAAACATTGGTTCCCGCCTAAAATCAGAGGCAGAACGCACCAAATCGTAACCAAGCGCCCTTTTCTCCCCTATCTTTTCCCACGCAGGGGAAAAGATATGGCCGCCGGAGGCGCGTCAGAAACGACCACGACGGAACGAATCCTTGCAGGCAAGGCTTCTTATCCTCTGTGCTCGTTTCTTCCTTTCCAAACCGCAAACTGAATTTGCGGTTTGGGTTTCATGGCAAATTTCCAGCAACCTCTCAGTCTCGGCTGCGCCGAGCCAGCTCCCCTGGAAGGGGAGCCTTTGGGAGCAACGCAGGGGGGCGTCAAAAGCGCTTTTGGATCTCGGTATTGCCTTGGGTCAGGATCTGGTCGGCGGTGGGGCCGAGGGTGCGGCGGAGGAGGGCCTGCTCGTCCAGGCCGCCCTGCGCGTGCAGGACGCGGTAGGCCCCGGCGTCGCTGCCGCAGGCGATCCTTGCCCCCTGCGCCGCGGCGTCGCGGACGGATCGCTGCTGGAATGCCAGCAGCGGACGCAGTGCCGCGTCCGGGAAGCGGCCGTCGCCGATCAGATTGCCGATGGTCACGAGCGTCGGCACCCAGACGGCATGGCTTTCCGCCAGCTGGCTGCGCGTCTCGGGCGAGAGATAGGCCCCGTGCTCGATCGAGTCGACCCCGGCAGCCAGCGCGGCGCGCACGGCGCTGTCGCCGTTGGCGTGCGCCATGACGGAAAAGCCCTCGTCATGGGCACCGGCGATCATGTCCGCGATCTCGCCCGGCGCAAGCGGCTCGTCGGTCAGGACGCCGTAGTGCTCAAAGTCCATGAGGCCGGAGATCATGATCTTAATAAAGTGCGCGCCCGCGGCTTTGGCCGCGCGCACGAGCGCGCGGTATTCCGCCGGTGTGGAAAAGCCACGGCCGATGAAGCTGCCGTAGTGGCCGGTCTTGTAGATGGGGAAGCAGGGGGTGCGGTAGCGGATGCCGTATTCCGGCGCAAGCTTCGCGGCCAGCGCGCCCGCGCCCCAGCGGTCGCCGCCGTCGCGCAGGTAGGTATAGCCCAGCGCCTGATACTGCGCGAGCGTTTTTCGGATGAGTGCCTCCTGCGGTGCAGCCTTGTGCCGCGCAATGGATTCCCTCCAATTTACGCCGTCCAGCACCATATGAATATGACAGTCGAACATTTCCGTTACGCCTTTCCCGGCACGCAGTGCCGCTCGATGGCGAGCGCCGCGCCATCCTCGTCGCAGGAGGCTGTCACTTCATCGGCAAGCGCCAGAATTTCTGGGCACGCATTTGCCATGGCCACGCCAGTCCCTGCCATTTTGATCATGCTCCTGTCGTTCAGTCCGTCGCCGATGGCCATCGTCGCTGCCATCGGCAGGCCGAGATACGCTGCCAGAGACGCAATGGCCTCGCCCTTGTTGGCGTGCGCGTCGTTGATCTCAATGTTGCAGGGCATGGACGTGCTGACGCTCAGGCAGGGAAAACGCTCTGCAAGGTCGGTGAGCAGCCTGCCGCGCAGCGCATCGTCCGGTGTGAACAGCTGCAGCTTCTGGACGCTCCGGTTCTGCTCCCGCAGATACGCCTTGAGCTCGTCGACCGGCGTGCGCAGACTGCGCACCATGCGCAGCGAATGATCGATGGGGACAAATGCAGCGGCGTTTTCCTGCATGCTGCGCGTCATCCAGCCCCAGTTGTCCTGATAGCAGTCGTAGATCACGGGGAAGCCGTCGAGATACTCCAGGACCCGCAGCGCCGTTTCCAGCGGGATTTCCGCCGTGCTGACGGCTTTTTTCTCGCGGATATCATAGACCTGCGCACCGTTGATGGTGATGGCGAAGTGCAGAAACGGCAGCTTCTGAATGACCTCGGGCATACCGGTAAAAAAGCGGCCCGTCGTCGGTACGATCTCGACGCCAGCTCCCGCCGCGGCATAGAGCGCATCACGGGTGCGCAGCGTCAGCTCCTTCTGGGAATTCAGCAGCGTCCCGTCCAGATCGAGCGCCAGCAGCTTCACAGGATCCATAAACAATTCTCCCCGTTTCATCGGTTTTTCGCCCCCATGATAGCAGAAACACGGAACAAATGCAAGAAGCGCGTGATTTCCGGCGGAAGCTGTGATAGAATAGGCGCAGAAACCCCTTGAAGGAGGAATTTTATGCTTTTATCCGCAGAACAGCTTTCCATCAATTTCGGCAGCCGTCAGCTGCTGCAGGATGTGGATTTTTATCTCAACGAGGGGGACAAGACCGGCGTCATCGGCATCAACGGCACCGGCAAATCGACGTTTCTGAAGGTGCTGGCCGGGCTCGTGCAGCCGGACAGCGGGCGCATCTCGCGCCGGCCGAACCTGCAGGTGAGCTATCTGCCGCAGAACCCGGAGATGGACGACGACCGGACGATCCTGGAGCAGGTCTTCGCCAGCATGCCGCCGCAGTTCCACGCGCTGAACGAATACGAGGCAAAGGCGATGCTGACGAAGCTCGGCCTCGGCGAGACGGACCGGCGCATCGGCACGCTCTCCGGCGGCGAACGCCGCCGCGCGGCTTTGTGCGCGGCGCTCATCCATCCGGCGGACGTGCTGGTGCTCGACGAGCCGACGAACCACCTTGACACGGAGATGGTCGCCTGGCTGGAGGACTGGCTGCGGCGGTATAAGGGCGGGCTCGTCATGGTGACGCACGACCGGTACTTTCTTGAGCGCGTCGTGAACCACATCACGGAGCTCTCGCGCGGCAAGCTCTATCACTACGAGGCGAATTACTCCCGCTATCTGGAGCTGCGCGAGCAGCGCGCGCAGATGGCCGAGGCGTCCGAGCGCAAGCGGCAGTCGATCCTGCGCGTCGAGCGCGAATGGATCCTGCGCGGCTGCCAGGCCCGCAGCACCAAGAGCAAGGAGCGCATCGACCGCTATGAGGCCCTCAAAAACCAGAAAGCGCCGGAGCGCGACAGCACGGTGCAGCTGGCCGCGGCCTCGAGCCGGCTCGGCAAAAAGATCATCACGCTCGAGCACGTGTCGAAGGGGTATGACGGGCGGACGCTCTTTGCGGACTTCTCCTACGGCGTGCTGCGGACGGACCGCATCGGCATCGTCGGCCGCAACGGCGCGGGCAAATCGACGCTCCTGCGGCTGCTCGCGGGCGAGATTCAGCCCGACAGCGGCACGGTCGAGCTGGGCGAGACGGTCCGCATCGGGCATTTTTCGCAGGAGGGGCGCGAGCTGGACCTGAACCAGCGCGTGTACGACTGCATCCACGAGGTCGCCGCGCAGGTGAAGACCGACGAGGGGATCTTCTCGGCCAAGACGATGCTCGAGCGCTTTTTGTTCACGCCCGATCTGCAGCAGACGACGATCGGCCGTCTTTCGGGCGGCGAGCGGCGGAGGCTGTATCTGCTGTCAGTCCTGATGGCGGCGCCGAACGTGCTGCTGCTCGACGAGCCGACGAACGATCTGGACGTGACGACGCTCTCCATCCTCGAGGACTATCTGCAGAGCTTCCCCGGCCCGATCATCACGGTCTCGCACGACCGTTTCTTCCTCGACAAGATGGCGGACACCATTCTGGAGGTCCGGCCGGAGGGGCGCGTCGACATCTTCACCGGCAACTGGTCCGACTGGGCGCGCAAGCGCCGCCCGGCGGAGGAAAAGAAGCCGGAAAAGTCCGAAAAGACCGAAAAACCGCAGCCGGAGCGGCCGCGGGAGAAGAAGCTGAAGTTCTCGTATAACGAGCAGCGGGAGTTCGAGACGATCGACGCGGTCCTGGCGGAGCTGGAGGAGAAGCTCGCCGCCTGCCGCCGCGCGCAGGAAGCCTGCGGCAGCGATTACGTCCGGCTGCAGGAGCTGACGGACGAGCAGGAGCGGCTGAGCGCCGAACTTGACGAAAAGACGGAGCGCTGGGTCTACCTGAACGACCTCAAGGAGAAGATCGACGCGCAGAACAGCCAGGGGTAGCTGAAACAACATGCACAAAAATTACAAAAAACAGTAGGCAGATTTTCGGCAGCGTGCTATAATACAGACAGAAGAAAGCGGAAGCAACGTGGTCCCGGGATGCAAGAGGGTAAGGAGGCTTTTTCATGCATCTGAAAACAGTCAAGGTCCTGCTTTTTGTGCTGTTGGCGCTGACGCTGGCGAGTCTTTTGATCGGCTGCGGCGTATCGAAGCCGGTGTATTTCCTGTTTACGGCCTGCTTTGCGGGCGGGTACGCGCTGGTGTACCTCGCGCTCTGGCGCTGCCCCTTCTGCGGCAGGCGCCTCGGCCGCAGCGACGGCGAGAGCTGCCCGCACTGCGGAAAAAATCTCCTGCCCCCCGGCCGCAGCCGGACCTGAAAGGCTCCCCTCCCAGGGGCCGATTCCCCCTATCAGGGGGAAATGTCCCGAAGG
>ERZ507028.638-NODE-638-length-12989-cov-4.364388_pt1 | contig 12989 bp, 10 predicted proteins | sample MGYA00512875_ERZ507028 | MGnify/ENA metagenome assembly ERZ507028 | reverse complement strand
TTATCCACCAATGCCTTTAATGCCGTCTTCACGCTGCTTGTGGCTGGCAGATCATGTTATGAGTGAAACGTGAGGTAGAAATGTTAAATCTTGGAAAAACGGACAAAATTACGTGTATATTCCTTGGAAAAACGGACAGAAATTAGTACTTTTGTATTGGAAAAACGGACAAAATGTCTCAGTTTAATAATAGAAAAGAGGATAAAAATATGATTAAGCGTAAGATAGACAGACATTTAGCTGACTTTTTCGATACAGATAGGAAAGCTTTGATGTTGTGTTGTGTAACGATAATGTGAAGAAGGTGGGAAAAATCACTTATCTCCCTATTTATATGCTGATGTTTATCAAGAATGAACAGAAACTTCCTACCCAATACACCCTTGATTTAAGCGGACTACTTTAATATCTATTACGTCATCTTTTTCAAATTGTCTTGGAGAAAGATAATCTTTCTCCAAGACAATTTCAAGAATCTGAACATAACTTTACAAGTCAAATGCAATGAAAATAACTACACCTAAACAACATATAGAGGGCAAGCGATACTTTAGCCAAATCGGACGAAAAAGCGTCGATTTGGCTAAGATATAAGGAATACTTTAGCCAAATCGAGTTAAAAAACACCGATTTGGCTAAAGTATCGATTGTTCTTTGCTGAACGTGGTGAACTGAAACGAGAGTATAGTAGGTTGTATTCTTAAGGAGGAAGAGCTTCGTATACGAACTCGTATGGCTGATTTCGTAGAAGAGACGGGAGTAATATTAACCTATTCAGCCATAATATCTTGTGGCAGAAAAACTTTGATTTCGTTATTCATATAAGTAGGCGTCTCCTTCATAAACAAAACGAGATGAACCTGCTGACCATTTTTGATAAAAGGCAGATATTTAGCCTTTTGCTCAAGTGTTTCCATCAAACGGTCGGCACTATCATTATGCGTCCATTTACATTCTCCTATTAAAAGATGCTTTTTATCTATAGATTCTGCTATAACATCAAGTTCCACCATTTTTCCTTCTTTATGTTCTGGAGGAAATATCTTACCCCACCAACGGGAAGCCATATTGTAGGCTACTCCATCTATGATATTGCCACTTACATATTCGCGACATAATAACTCCCAGCATTGACCTGTAAACTGAGGCATCTGTGCATTAACCACTTGCATAACTGTATCCACCTTACCCAATTCCAAAATAGAACGGTAAGGAACAATAAACTGATAATGAAACCTCAAGAGAGAATCGTTGATATGATAAAGTCCCTTCTTGCTCTTCTTGGGATTTTCACCAAATGGAACTTCTCTGTTGATGTAACCAAAATCCCTTAACTTAGCTAAAGGTTCTGACAGAGAATTGGCTTCTTTTCCTGTCCTAGCTGCTATTTCAGAAAGTTTGTTAACTCCATTGCCAATAATAGTAAGTAGAGTAGAAGCCTGTATGGTATCTCGCATATCATCACGAAGTAAGCGCTGAGGTTCTTCTATCAGTGGTCCTTGCGAATCAAGTAAAACCTTACGAATGGCCGTTTCAATATCAGGATAATCACGACGCAATTCCCAATAACGAGGTACGCCACCCCAAACAGCAAACTCTTCAACAGCCTGTACAGCATCACATTCCATAGCTTCTCCAATATATCTAGCAGGAATCGGACGCATCTTAATGATTTCATTTGCTAAGCCATAAAGCGGTGACTGTCGATTGAGTACATATCCATGCATTAACTGCTGAGATGAACCACAAAGAATAAGATCAAACTTCAGCTTCTTCTCGTTTAAGAGTTTCTGAATGACAGAAGGAAGAACATCACAGCTTTTCACTAAATAAGGAAACTCATCTATGCATACTATAATCCTCTCAGAAAGCTGATTATTCATACTGCGAAAAAGCGATTCCCAGTCGGGATAGACCACTTTATCAAATCCATCAATAACCATAGCCACTGATTTGGAAAATGCTGCACGCTGTACAGCCTCTACTGAGGTATCACTCAAAAAATAAACTGCCTGTTTCCGGGCATTTACAATATGCTTGATAAGCGTAGATTTTCCTATTCTACGACGACCATATATCACAATAAACTGTGTATCATCACGATGTAGAGCATCGGTGATTCGGTCTGTCTCTGCTTTTCTATCTATTAATGTATTAAACTCCATAATGCTACCTATTTTAAATTATCGTTCACAAAGATAATCTTTCTCAACGATAATCGCAAATATTTGAGCGACAAACAGTTATTTATTATTCTTATTTAACTCTTTTTATATACATACTAAACTTTTGCAAGCAAAATCCAATCGTCAAAAACCAAAGAACAACGGCGTATTGATTTTACTTGCACTCTACTACTCTGCAAAAAAGAAGATGAAATGCTAGCATGCTCAGGCATTAAAATCATAAAAAACTTGCATTTTATTTTGTAATGTGCTAAAATAAATGTAATTTTGCACCTTGAATGGGGTTTTACCTTATTATATTTAAGAAAAGAAACAAAATAATTAGATAAAGACAATGGAATACAACTTCAGAGAAATCGAGAAGAAATGGCACCAGAAATGGGTCGAGAACAAGACCTACAAGGTGACAGAGGATGAAAACAAGAAGAAATTCTATGTGCTCAACATGTTCCCTTATCCATCAGGAGCTGGTCTGCACGTAGGTCACCCACTTGGTTATATCGCTAGCGATATCTATGCCCGCTACAAGCGTTTGAACGGATTCAACGTACTGAACCCTATGGGTTACGATGCTTACGGATTGCCTGCTGAGCAGTATGCTATCCAGACTGGTCAGCACCCAGAGGTTACTACCGTAGCCAATATCAACCGCTACCGCGAGCAGCTCGACAAGATTGGCTTCTCTTTCGACTGGGACCGTGAGGTTCGTACCTGCGACCCTAAGTATTACCATTGGACTCAGTGGGCTTTCCAGAAGATGTTCAACTCATTCTTCTGCAACAGCTGCCAGAAGGCTCAGCCTATCGAAAAGCTCATCAAGCGCTTCGAGGAGAAGGGTTCTGCTGACTTGAACGTGGCTCAGAACGAGCAGATTGACTTCACAGCAGAGGAGTGGAACAGCTTCGACGACCTGAAGAAGCAGCAGATCCTGATGAACTACCGCATCGCTTACCTCGGTGAAACGATGGTAAACTGGTGCCCAGGTCTGGGTACTGTGCTTGCCAACGATGAGGTAGTAAACGGAGTAAGTGAGCGTGGCGGTTATCCTGTCATCCAGAAGAAGATGCAGCAGTGGTGCCTGAGAACATCAGCCTACTCTCAGCGTCTGCTCGATGGTTTGGAGACCATCCAGTGGAGCGACAGTATCAAGGAAACCCAGAAGAACTGGATTGGCCGTTCTGAGGGTACAGAGGTAGTATTCTCTGTAAAGGACAGCGACGTGAAGTTCACCATCTTCACCACCCGTGCCGATACTATGTTTGGTGTAACCTTCATGGTTCTGGCTCCAGAGAGCGAGTATGTTCAGCAGGTAACTACTGCCGAGCAGAAGGAAGAGGTGGAGAAGTATCTCGACTACGTGAAGAAGCGCACCGAGCTGGACCGTATGGCTAACCACAGCGTAACTGGTGTATTCTCAGGAAGCTACGCCATCAACCCATTCACCGGCGAGGCAATCCCAGTATGGATTTCAGAATATGTATTGGCAGGATATGGTACAGGTGCCATCATGGCAGTACCTGCTCACGATAGCCGTGACTACGCCTTTGCCAAGCACTTCAACCTGCCTATCATTCCTCTTATCGAGGGTGCTGATGTTTCAGAGGAGAGCTTCGATGCCAAGGAAGGTATCGTAACCAACTCACCTGTAGCAGGCAAGAGCAGCATGGACGGTTTCTCTCTGAACGGACTCACCGTGAAGGAGGCTATCGCAGCTACCAAGAAGTTTGTTACCGAGAAGGGCATCGGTAGAGTAAAGGTAAACTATCGTCTCCGTGACGCCATCTTCTCCCGTCAGCGCTACTGGGGTGAGCCATTCCCTGTATATTACAAGGACGGAATGCCACAGATGGTTCCAGAGGAGTGCCTGCCACTCGAATTGCCAGAGATTGAAACCTACAAGCCAACAGAAACAGGCGAGCCACCATTGGGCAGAGCCAAGAAGTGGGCTTGGGATGCCGAGAAGAAAGAGGTGGTTGACAAGAGTCTCGTAGATAACAAGACCGTATTCCCTCTGGAGCTCAACACCATGCCAGGTTTCGCAGGTTCTTCTGCTTACTACCTGCGCTACATGGATCCTCACAACGATGAGGCTCTCGTAGGCAAGAAGGCTGATGAGTACTGGCAGAACGTGGACCTCTACGTAGGTGGTTGCGAGCATGCTACCGGTCACCTGATTTACTCCCGTTTCTGGAACAAGTTCCTCTTCGACCTCGGCGTAAGCTGCAAGGAAGAGCCATTCCAGAAGCTGGTGAACCAGGGTATGATTCAGGGCCGCTCTAACTTCGTTTACCGCATCAACAGCGATGACCACGACAAGGCTCCTGTATTCGTAAGCCTGAATCTGAAGAAGGATTATGACGTAACTCCTATCCACGTAGATGTAAACATCGTAAGCAACGATGTATTGGATATCGAGGCATTCAAGGCTTGGCGCCCTGAGTATCAGAACGCTGAGTTCATTCTTGAGGATGGCAAGTACATCTGCGGATGGGCTATCGAGAAGATGTCTAAGAGTATGTTCAACGTGGTGAATCCAGATATGATTGTCGAGAAGTATGGTGCCGACACCCTGCGTCTCTACGAAATGTTCCTGGGTCCTGTAGAGGCAAGCAAGCCTTGGGATACCAACGGTATCGACGGTTGCCACCGCTTCCTGAAGAAGTTCTGGGGTCTGTTCTACGAGAACCGTACCGACAACTTCCTTCCAACAGCCGACGAGGCAGCGAAGCCAGAGAGCCTGAAGAGTGTTCACAAGCTCATCAAGAAGGTAAGCGAGGATATCGAGAAGTTCTCTTACAACACATCTATCTCAGCCTTCATGATTGCCGTAAACGAACTCGGTCAGCAGAAGTGCCGCAACAAGGAACTGCTCACAGACCTCGTCATCCTCATCGCTCCATTCGCTCCACACATCGCAGAAGAGTTGTGGGCAGCACTTGGCGAGCAGGGCAGCGTTTGCGATGCAGCATGGCCAAAGTATGATGAGCAGTATCTGAAGGAGAACGACATGCAGCTCACCATTTCCTTCAACGGTAAAGCTCGTTTCCAGATGACTTTCCCTGTGGATACTCCTAACGAGGAAATCCAGAAGCAGGTATTGGCAGACGAGAAGAGCCAGAAGTACTTGGAAGGATTCAACGTGTTGAAGGTGATCATCGTACCAAAGAAGATCGTCAACGTAGTGTTGAAAAAGTAAATTATTGATAATATCCAGAAGGTCGTCTCATCTAAAAATGGGCGACCTTCTGCGCTTTAAAAATACGAGGAAAATATTATGCAAATAGCAATCAGTCAAACAATTAAGAATGAGTGCAAGGATTATTTCTACATCACCCTTGGACTCTTGCTTTACACATTTGGATGGACCATTTTTCTGCTTCCATACCAGATAGTAACGGGTGGCGTAACGGGTATCGCAGCCGTGATTTACTACGGCACGGGGATACCTATCTATTTGTCTTATTTTCTCATCAATGCCGCCCTGCTGCTTGCCGCGCTGAAGATCTTGGGATTCAAGTTCATGGTGAAGACCATCTACGCCATCATCATGCTCTCCGTGTTCCTGGCGCTGGCGCAAGACTGGATGATAGGTGAAAATGGCAAGATGGTGCAGGTGCTGGGAGAGGGACAGGACTTCATGTCGCTCATCATCGGCTGTCTGTTTACGGGCTTGTCGCTCGCCATCGTCTTCCTGCACAATGGAAGTACGGGAGGAACGGATATCATCGCCGCCATCGTGAACAAATACCATAATATCTCGCTGGGACGTGTGCTCATCTTCGTGGACCTCGTCATCGTGGGCAGTTCATTCTTCGTCTTCAATGCGAAACCCGATTTCACCACGATAGATGCTGTCAGAAAGGTGGTATTCGGTCTCTGTACCATGGTGATAGAGAACCTGGTGCTCGACTATGTGATGAATGCCAAGCGAGAGAGTGTGCAGTTCATGATCTTCAGCAAGAAGTATCAGGAGATAGCCAACGCCATCGGTACGCAGATGGACCATGGTGTGACGATTCTGGATGGCCACGGCTGGTACACCGGCGATGAGATGAAGGTGCTCTGTATTCTTGCCAAGAAGAACGAGAGCGTCACCATCTTCCGCATCGTCAAGATTATCGACCCGAATGCCTTTGTCAGCCAGAGTGCCGTCATCGGTGTGTATGGCGAGGGATTTGATGAAATGAAAGTGAAAATCAAGGAGAAAGATATTAAGAAAATCAAATAGTGATTATGAAGATAGTATTTGCAACCAATAACCAGCATAAGCTCCAGGAAATACGCGATATCCTGGGCAGCGACTACGAGGTGGTTTCGCTGAAGGAGATAGGATGCGATGTAGATATTCCTGAAACAGGAAATACGCTGGAGGAGAATGCCTTGCAGAAGGCGCAGTATGTTTATGACCATTACCACGTAAGTTGCTTTGCCGATGATACCGGTCTGGAGGTAGAGGCACTTGATGGTGCCCCTGGCGTTCACAGTGCCCGCTATGCTGAGGGTACCGACCACGACAGTGAGGCTAACATGGCTAAGCTGTTGAGAGAACTGGATGGTAAGGAAAACCGTCAGGCCCGCTTCCGCACCGTTATCTGCTACATCGAAAAGCAGAATGTATGTCCTTGCGGCTGCACCAGCATCAAGAAAATCCATCAGTTTGACGGTATCGTAGAGGGTTCTATCGCTACCGAAAAGCACGGTACCGAAGGTTTCGGCTACGACCCGATCTTCGTTCCGGAAGGCTACGACCAGAGTTTCGCCCAGCTGGGTGAGGAAATCAAGAACGGCATCAGCCATAGAGCCAGAGCCGTGGCTAAACTGGCTGAATACTTAAAGAACAAAAATGATTAATACCCTTTCGATATTAATCCCTACATATAATAATGTATGCGTTGAGCTTGTAAAATCCCTGCAAGCTCAAGCATCGTTATTGTATTCATCTTCTGATTCTCTCTCTTCATCCTCTCATTTCGAATACGAAATATTAGTCGCCGATGATGGTTCCACAGATGAAAGAACCGTAGAAGGCAACCGTATCATCAACACCCTCCCCCATTGCCGCTACATCGAAAGAAAAGAGAACGTGGGCAGGGCTGCCATCCGCAACATCCTGGCAAGGGAGGCGAAATATACCTGGCTGCTTTTTATCGACAGCAACATGAACGTAATCAGCCATCAGTATCTTGCCAATTATCTAAAAGAAAAAGAAAGCGATGTGGTCTATGGAGGATATCAGATAAAGCGGGATGCTGAAACCAGAGAACGACTGAAATATAACCTACGATACATTTTCGAATCAGCCGGCACGCAGAATGGAAATCATCTCCAGCGACAGGCTAACCCCTATGCAGACTTCCACACCTCCAACTTTATCGTGAAGCGAAGCATCCTGCTGAAACACCCATTCGATGAACGGTTTTCCAACTATGGATACGAAGATGTGCTTTTGGGCAAGAACCTAAAAGACAATCACATACCGATTCTTCACGTGGATAATCCACTGGGTTATGAACACTTTATAGGCAATATGTCGTTTCTCTATAAAACAGAGGAAAGCCTGCGCACCCTCTATCAGTTCAGAAATGAACTGCAGGGCTATTCCAAAATCATCGACTATGCCCACAAGCTGAAAAGATGGCATCTCTATCCACCTTGCCAGTATCTCTTTCCGCTGCTGAGTCTGCCAATAAAAGCCAGGCTCACAGGCAATAAACCCAGTATTTTTATGTTTAATATATATAAGTTATTATATTATATACATTTAGATAGATGAGAAAGAAAATATGGATACTCCTCTCGTTCCTGATTCTTCAGGTTGCCGCTTTCCAGAGCAGCGCCGCCATCGGCGACTGGAAAGCCTATATGGCGTACAGCGAAGTGCAGGAAATAGAAGAAGCCGGCAACTGGATATTCGTGCAGGCTTCCAGCAATCTCTATGCCTACAACAGAAACGACCAGAGCATTCAGACCTTCAGCAAGATGGATTTCCTGAACGACTGCGATATCCAGCACATCGCTTACAACAAGACTGCCAAGCGGCTGCTCATCCTCTACAGCAATGCCAATATCGACCTGATGAACACCCAGAACTGGAGCGTGCAGAATCTGCCGGATTACTATTCTGCCACCATCACGGGCGACAAGACCATCAACGGTATCTATATGTATGGCAAATTCGCCTATCTCTGCTATGGACTGGGCATCATCAAGCTCAATATGGCGGATGGGGAAATCAGCGATACTTATACACTGGGATTCAAGGTAAACTGGTGCGAAATCAGGGATAACCAGATCTATGCCTACAGCAAGGAGGAAGGTACCTATCGCGCTGCCCTCTCTGACAACCTGCTCGACAGAAACCGATGGAGCAAGGTGGGGGCTTATACCACTCCCCCAAAAGAGGACAAGAGCGAACTGATGAAGCTGGTAAGCAGTTTGCTGCCAGGTGGTCCGAAGTATAATCATTTCTGGTATATGAAGTTTATCCACAACCAGCTCTATACCTGCGGCGGCGCCTTTCTTTCGGGAATTTCTCTTGATACCCGTCCCGGTACCATCCAGGTATTGAACCGGGACAACTGGACCATCTATCAGGATGACATCAGGAATACGACGGGTTATCAGTATCAGGATATCAACTGTGTAGAACCGGATATCCACGATCCAAACCACGTGTTTGCTTCGGGCAGAACCGGACTCTATGAGTTTACAGACGGCAAACTGACACATTATTATAATAAGGACAACAGTATCCTGGAAGCTGCCGTGGATAGAGGAACGGTGCTGGACAACAACTATGTGCTGGTGCATAGTCTGCTATCGGATGAAAGCGGAAAGCTGTGGATTCTCAACAGTCAGGCTACCCACCGCTCCATCATCGAGATGAAAGACAACCAGTTGGTAGCCCACGACCAGAAGACATTGAATGAGAACGGCTACAGTCTTTCGGCGATGACGGGTCTGATGAAGGACAGGCAGGGCAGGCTCTGGTTCGTGAATGACAATCATGAAACTCCTGCCATCGTCTGCTATCAGCCGGAAACCGATGAGGTGAAGATGTTCAGTAAGCCCTTCACCAACCAGGATGGTGCGGAAATCAATCTCTATTACATCAGATGCATCAAGGAAGACCTGGAGCACAATCTGTGGATAGGAACCGACCAGGGACCTTTCTACATCACTCCGCATATCCTGGATGATACGCAGTCAACGCTTACCCAGGTGAAAGTGCCGAGAAACGACGGTACCAATTATGCCGACTATCTGCTGGGCGGTGTGGATATTACCTGCATGGCAGTGGATCAGGCAAACAGAAAATGGTTTGGTACCAGCAACAACGGTATCTATCTGATCAGCGCCGACAATATGGAGCAGATTCATCACTTCACGGCAACCAACAGCAAGCTGCTGTCGAACAACATTGAATCGCTCGCCATCAACGATGCTACCGGTGAGGTGTTTATCGGAACCAACAAGGGACTCTGCTCCTATATGAGCGATGCTACCGCCACCAACGAAGAGATGACCCAAGACAATGTATGGACTTATCCGAACCCGGTAAAGCCTGACTATACAGGACTCATCACCATTACCGGTCTGTCGCTGGATGCGGATGTGAAGATAGTCAGTACCAGCGGAACCCTGGTAAATCAGGGCAGAAGCAACGGCGGCACCTATACCTGGAACGGCTGCGACCTGAAAGGCAGAAAAGTGGCTAGCGGAATCTATATGGTGGAAACCGCTACCAGCAACGGAGAAAAGGGTACCGTCTGCAAAATAGCCATCATCAGATAAAAGAGATAGCATCTTCTATCAGAAATATCAAGAGAGTAAGCAATGAAACTCAGTATCATCATCCCCGTATATCGTGCCGAAGATACGCTCGAAAGATGTATCGGGAGTATCCTGCAGCAATCATTCACCAGCTACGAGCTGATTCTCGTAGATGATGGATCGCCTGATGCGTGCCCTCAGCTCTGCGATGAATATGCCAGGAAAGATAGTCGCATCCACGTTATCCACAAGGAAAACGGAGGTTTAAGCGATGCCAGAAATGTGGGGATTAAGAGGGCTAAAGGATTGTATATCACCTTTATAGACAGTGATGATGCGATAGGGGAAAACACGCTTCAACAGCTGATGGAAGAACTTTATCAACATCCCGATGTGGATATTCTGGAATATCCCATCATGGAAAGAATCGGTCATCCCCATCGGGAAAAACTCCTATCCTTCGCTCCGAAAACCTATCAGAATGCCATCGAATACTGGTTGGCAGAAAAGGGCTATCATCATACCTATGCCTGCAACAAGATTTTCAGGCGTTCGCTGTTTCAGAACATCGAATTTCCGAAAGGAAAAAGCTTCGAGGATGTGTGGACGATTCCGAAACTGATAGGGCTGACGGAGACTGAGATTAATCCAAATAGAGCAGCGGCTCCTCCCCCACCCTTGAAAATAAGGGTGACGGATGTAGGAAAGTATCTCTATTACTGGAATCCTCACGGCATTACATCGCAGGCAAAATATCCCGATCTGCTTCAGCTGTATCTGGGACAGAGGCAGGCTTTGATGAAGCTGAAAATAGCGGGTAAAGAAGAAATGAAGCTACAAATGGAAGCAATAGAAGAAATTCTGCTGAAATACCAGTCTTCATTAGAAGATTTCCTGACGCAGCATCTCAATGTCCTGCTCGATCTCTACGATTTATCAGGAAGATATGAACCGGATCCTCCCCTTATCCACGCCGTGAAATGGCTGGAAGGAAAAACGGGGATTCATTCATTCAAACTCAAACTATTCAATATTTTAGGTTATCATTCATTATGCAAAATCAATCATCTCATACACAGAATATACAGGCGCCCTTAGTAAGTTTCATCATCACCACTTACAATATGCCTACGGAATATCTGGAAGAATGCCTCAAAAGCATCCTCCAGCTCTCACTCAACTCCAAGGAAAGAGAAATCATCCTCGTGGATGATGGAAGCGATATCTGTGCAATCAACGGAATCACGGAATATCTGTCGCAGATTATCTATCTGCGACAGCCTAACCAGGGAGCCAGCGTGGCTAGAAACTATGGTATGATGATAGCCAAGGGCAGATTCATCCAGTTTGTGGATGGCGACGACTATCTGGTACAGACCGCCTACGAACATTGTCTAGACATCGTAAGATATCATCAGCCAGACATCGTGACATTCAACTATGTAAAAAACAGGCAGACGGATACTCCTCCTTATGAATTGCCGACTCCGATATCGGGCACAGCCTATATGAGCAATCATAACCTGCATGGTTCTGCCTGCTCCTATATTTTCCGCAGCAGCATCAGAGGAACCCTACAGTTTACGCCGGGCATCGTATATGGAGAAGATGAGGAGTTTACCTCTCAGCTCTTCCTGCGTGCCGAAAGAATCTTCAAGATGGAGACAGAGGCTTATTACTATCGTGAGAATCCGAACTCCGTAACCCATCAGATGGATCATGAGAAGATTACCCAGAAAATGGATAACAGTCTGGAAGTAATCCTGCATCTGCAGAAACTGCTGGATAAGATTCCGGTGGCTGAAAGACAGGCGCTGAGTCGCCGCATCGCCCAACTCTCGATGGATTATCTGGTGAACAATATCCGTCTGAAACATTCGCTGATAGCCCTGAACCATGCCATCAAGAAGTTGAGAAAGCATGGCCTCTATCCACTTCCAGACAAGGAATACACCAAGAAATATACCATGTTCAGAAAGATGATAGGTACCTACGTAGGAAGAATGGCGCTCCTCTTTTTCATCAAGAAATAAATGAAAAGGAGGAAGATTTTATCAGATAAATAAAGAGTATATCAGATAATAAAAGAGTATATCAGGAAGATGAAGATTCTATTAATGGGAGAATACAGTAACGTACATGCCACACTTGCCGAGGGACTCCGCAAGCTGGGGCATGAGGTTACCGTGCTCTCCAACGGCGACTTCTGGAAGAATTATCCACGAGATATCAACATGGTGAGAAAGCCTGGAAAACTGGGGGGAATCCTATATTTGATAAAGTTATACACAATTGTGCATAAGTTAAGGGGATATGACATCGTCCAGCTCATCAACCCGATGTTTCTGGAGTTGAAGGCTGAGCGTATCTTCCCGATTTACCGGTATTTGAGAAAGCACAACAGGAAGGTGGTGCTGGCTGCATTCGGTATGGATTACTATTGGGTAAGCGTCTGCTGCCAGGATAAGCCATTAAGATACAGCGATTTCAACATAGGAGATAAATTACGCACCAATGCCGATGCCCTGAAAGAAAGAAAAGACTGGCTGGGAACCGCCAAGGAAAGACTCAACCGGATGATAGCTGAAGATTGCGACGGCATCATAGCGGGACTCTATGAATACTGGGTATGTTATCAACCGCATTTTCCACAGAAAACCACGTTTATTCCCTATCCAATCCATACTTATACACAATCCTATCAGGATAGGGATAAAGGGGCATCTTCTATAGAGACATCTTCTGTAGATATTTCCAGAAGACCTTCCCAAAAGTTGAAGTTATTCATAGGTATCAACAAAACCAGAAGTGAGTATAAGGGTACGGACATCATGCTGAAGGCTGCCCAGGCAATCGCCGAGAAATATCCGGAAAAGGTAGAACTGCGTATCGCACAAAACGTGCCTTTTGCGGAATATGTAAAGATGATGAACGGCAGCGATGCCATCCTCGACCAGCTCTACAGTTATACGCCATCGATGAATCCGCTGGAGGCAATGGCAAGGGGCATCATCTGCATAGGTGGTGGAG
>ERZ507028.631-NODE-631-length-13031-cov-5.515413_pt1 | contig 13031 bp, 7 predicted proteins | sample MGYA00512875_ERZ507028 | MGnify/ENA metagenome assembly ERZ507028 | reverse complement strand
GGTAGACGCCGTGGATGTTGCCGATGCCGGCAGCCAGGAAGTCGATGCCCAGAGCGGTGATCTTTGCGCACTCCTCGGGATCAGCGATCTCGCCAGCGCCTACAACGCCGTCCTCAACGCCGCCGATGGAGCCGACCTCGGCCTCGATGCTCATGCCGTGAGCGTGTGCCAGAGCAACCAGCTCCTTGGTCTTTTCCACGTTCTCCTCGATGGAGTAATGGCTGCCATCGAACATGATGGAAGAGAAGCCGGCCTCAACGCAGGCCTTGCAGCCCTCGTAGGTGCCGTGGTCCAGATGCAGAGCAACGGGAACAGTGATGCCCATGGAATCGACCATGGCGCTGACCATAGCGGCAACGGTCTTGAAACCGGTCATGTACTTACCTGCACCCTCGGAAACACCCAGAATGACGGGGCTCTTCATTTCCTCGCAGGCGGTCAGGACTGCCTTGGTCCACTCCAGATTATTGATGTTGAACTGCGGCACACCGTAGTGGCCATCGCGTGCCTTGAGCAGCATTTCGGTTGCATTTACCAACATTATTCATTACCTCCAAAAATTATCGGGGTTCCGGCTCTGCCACACACCGCATTGTGCATGGTTTAACAAGCCCACATGGTTAGTATACCCCAAACTGCGCCTAAAATCAATCCGAACAGGCGCTTTTTCTTGCATAGAGCTGCTGCGGAACGGGCACGGCACAAAGCAGCTCCAGAGGCTGCATCAGAAACTTATCGTGCTTAGAGACAAAAATCCATATACGCCGCAACATCTGCCTTGTGCTTGGATGAAGTGGGTTTTCAACGTATTTTAACATTCGTCAAAATGATGTTGGAGGAAATTGCAAAAACGGACAATTTCCGGTTCAAAAAATTGTCATAATTCCGACTTGAATTTTACAAATTGTAAGACTTTTGCTAAGATATGGGGGAAGCTGTTGTTGAAAACTCGGTGGAAACTGTTTAATTCCACCCGGAAAACAGGCGCTGCGGCTGGACTTTTGCACACTTTCCACGGGGTTTTCAACTTGTGGAAAAATTGCGGAGCATTTACGGAATGTATAGACATTTTTTGTGGAAAACTTTTTGCCTTGGCAAAACAGCAGAAGTGTGTCGTGCCGCCCGGGCAGCGTGCAAAACATTTTTACAGATGCCCAGTCCGGCAGGAAAGACGCTTTCTGTCGAAAAAAATTTAGGCGTCGGGGAATAAAATCCTGGCAATTTGTGGCGAAGCCGGGCGAGATATGGTATACTTTATCTTGGATTATCATAAACAAAATAAAACGCTCCGGCGCGGCACTGCCCGCCCGGAACGGAAGGAGCATAAAAAGATGGAAGAACGTAACCAGCCGCGCCGTCCGCGCCGCGATGCAGAGCAGCCGCAGCAGAAGAGCGAGAGCCTGATCTACGGCAAAAACCCGGTGACCGAGCTGCTGAAGAGCGGCTCCGGTGTGGACACCGTGCTCATTGCCGAGGGGATGGCTCCGGCAGTGGCGGCATACTATACAGCACTGGCCAAGGAAGCCGGCGCAACGGTCAAGCGGGTGCACCCCAACAAGCTGCGCCTGATGACCGGCACCGAGAGCCATCAGGGCGTGGCGGCCTTTGCCAGCGAGATCGAGTACGCGACCGTGGAGGATCTGCTGGCAGCAGCCAAGGCCAAGGGCGAACCGCCCTTTCTGGTGCTGAGCGACGGCATTGAGGATCCCCACAATCTGGGCGCAGTCATGCGCAGTGCATTGCTGTGCGGCGCCCACGGCATCGTCATCCCCAAGCGGGGCGGCGCGTCCGTCACCCCCACCGTCATCAAGTCCAGCGCAGGCGCTGCCGAGCGTCTGCCGGTGGCGCGGGTGGCAAACATCGGCGAGACCATCCGCCGCCTGAAGGAGCAGGGCGTGTTCGTCTATTGCGCCGACATGGACGGTGTGTCCCTGCGCAAAAATAATCTGACCGGCCCCATCGCGCTGGTACTGGGCAGCGAGGGCAGCGGCGTATCCCAGCTGGTCAAGAAGCTGTGTGACGGCGTGGTGCGGCTGGATATGGCTGCACCCGGCACCGGCGTGGACAGCTATAACGTTTCGGTGGCGGCAGGCATTATCCTGTACGAGATCCAGTCGCAGCGCGCCGTAGAAGAATAAAACAAGCGGTAAACTCCATCCAGAACAGTGGGAGGAACAAGGATGCCGAACAATAAAAATGAACACAAGGGCAAGCAGGCGGGGGAGCTCTCGGCAGAGGAGCGTTTCCGCAACTTCTTCAGCACCAGTGTGATCGATCTGCCCGAGGAGATGACCCGCCGGGACGCGCCTGCTCCGGTGGAGGAAAAGCCCAAGGCCGGGCTGCTGGGCAAGCTGTTCGGCCACGACAAAGAAGAGTCGCCCGCCCCGGCACAGCCGATGCTGGAGATCCCCACTGGCGAGATCCTGCTTGGGGCAGATGCAAAGCCGGTACAGCCGGAGCAGGAGGACATGGCGCTGGAGCTGCGCACCGCAGACCCTGTTCCGGTAATGCCGATGCAGCCCGCCCGCCCGGAGCCTGTCAAGGCCGTCCCGGCAGAGCCTGTGCCTGCACCCAAGGCGGCTGCTTCCGTGAAGCCACAGCCGAAAAAGCCTGCACCCCAGCCGGAGCCGCAGCCTGTTGCGGCCCCCCAAAAGCAGCCCAAGGCGAAGAACGCCCCGGAGACGCTGCTGCCGCAGGAGGAACTGGAACAGCGGGAGATGCAGCAGCTGAAGGATATGCTCAACGGCATGAGCGGCAAGGCAAAGTCTGCCCCGCAGCCCGCAAAACCTGTGCAGGCAGCGCCGCAGCCCAAGGTGCAGCCTGCACAGCCTGCCGCAGAGCCGGAGAAAACCCCGGCAAAGGCAGCACAGAAGCCTGCCGAGGAGCTGCCGTCGGCGGTGTTTGCCAGCGTTCCGGCAGACCCGGAGACACTGCCGAAAAAGCCTGAGAAAAAGTCGATTTTCCAGATGTTTGGCACAGCAGAGGACGAGAAGCCCGCTGCCCGCAAGCCGGAAAAAGAGGATACTATGAGCCTGCCGCTGCTCCCGCTGGAGCAGGACGGCGCTCCTGCTGATGAAACAGTGCCCGCACCGGCAGCCGATGCAGCTGTGACCCCGGCACAGCCGGAGGACGCACCCGCAGCAGAAACCGCTGCCCCTGCCGAGGATACTGTGCCGGAATCCACCACTGATAAGCTGCACCACATGGCCGCAGAGCTGACCTTGCGCTGTGTGCTGGCGGGCATTCTGGCTGTGGTGCTGCTGCACCTTGGGCTGACGGCAGAACGTCTGCTGCCGCCGCTTTCGGTGCTGGACCCGGACGCTGCCCCGGCGGCGTTCTATGCCGCCAATCTGCTGCTGTTTGCCGCCAGCCTGTTTGTGGGCTACCCGGTGCTGCGGGACGGCCTGACCGGCTTGCGCGGTCGTCCCAGTGCAGACACCATGCCCGCGCTGGCCGCTGTGGCAGCGCTGCTGCAGGCAGTGGTGGCCATGCTGAATGCCAACGCCTACCGCAGCACCGAGGGCATCGGCCTGCTGACCGGTATGGCAGCGCTGGGGCTGTTTCTGGCGCTGGTGGGCAGCCGGGTAATGCTGGCTGCCGTGCAGGGCGGCTACACGCTGGCAGCAGAGGGCGGCGAAGTGCGGGGCGCTTACCGCACCCGCGATAAAGATCTGATCCGCGCCCTCGCCCGGGATCTGGAGCAGAAGGACCCGTGGGTGCTGCTGAGCCGCCCGGTGCAGACCGCCAGCGATGATTTTGTGGAGCAGAGCCTCAGCGAGCGCGCCAGCGAGCGCCGTGCCCGCAAGGTGGCCTGCGTTCTGCTGGCGGCAGCAGTGCTCAGCGGTGTGGCCTTCCTGCTGTTCGGCGGCGGCATCAACTGCGCTGTGGCTGCGGCTGCTGCCGTGCTGTGCATGGGTGCGCCCCTTTCCTCGGTGCTGGTGCCCGGGCTGGCGGCGCTGCGGCTGCAAAGAGCGGCTGCCGCTGTGGGCGCTGTGGTGCCCGGCTGGGCAGCTATTGAGGAGCTGGGCGGCATCGACACCATTGAGCTGGACGCCGACGACCTGTTTACCGCCGACAGCGTGACGCTGGAGGATATCCGCATCTTCAAGGGCGGACGCATCGACCGCGCCATTCTGTATGCGGCCAGTGTGCTGAACGAGAGCTGCGACACCCTGCGCGGGCTGTTCAGCCAGATCATCGAGGACCGCACCGATATCCTGTTCCCGGTCAAGGATCTGGAGCAGCACACCGGGCTGGGCTTCTCGGCATGGTGCGACAATAACCGCATCCTCATCGGCACCCGCCGCTACATGGAGCAGGAGGGCGTGACCCTGCCGGAGCAGGACTACGAGGACAGCCATTCCAAAAACGGTGAACTGCAAATTTTGTATCTGGCAGTGTCCGGCAACCTGCACGCCATGTTTGTGCTGCGCTATGTGGGCGGCCGCAATGTGGCACGCAGCCTTGCTTCTCTGCAAAGGGAGAACATCCGTCTGCTGGTCACCAGCAAGGACCCCAGCCTGACGGCGCGGCACATCACCGAGGCCTACCATCTGCCGGAGGGCATGGTCACTGTGCTGGACGGTGAGCAGTGTCAGGCCATTGAAGCCGCTGATGCCGCTCCGGAAAAGCCTAAGTGCTGCTTGTACCACCACAGGGGCTTTGCAAGCCTGACTGGCGGCTTGCAGGCCGCAGATCAGGCACAGAATGCCGAGACCAGCGCCACAACGGTGCAGCTGGTGTCGGTGTGCTTCTCGGTGTTCATTGCAGTGCTGCTGACCTATGCGGGCAGCATCTGGCAGCTTTCCATCGCCACGGTGCTGATGTATCAGGCCGCATGGAGCGCCTTGAGCATCGCCGTCTGCGCCCTGAAGCAGCATAACTGAAAGCTTTCGCATATCACAAAACGGGCTGTTGCACAGAACCTTGTGCAGCAGCCCGTTTTTGTGATTTTATTTTATTTTCTTGCGCTTTTCGTAGTCGTTCAGGGCGGTCAGCGCTTCGCCGGAAAGGGGAACGAGCGCCAGCATATTGAAGATGGTCATCAGTCCGATGCCCACATCGCCCAGATCCCACACCACGGTGTAGGCCTGTGTGCCGCCGATCAGCAGCATGGCCAGCGTCAGCAGCTTGTAGGCAGTCTGGCTCCACCAGTTGTCGCCGCACAGGTAGGCCACATTGCCCCGGGCGTAGTACAGCACCCCCAGAAAGGTGGAGAAGCTGAACAGTGCTAAGATCACCGCAATGAACACGATGCCAAAGCTGCCCAGATGGTACTGCATGGCAGTCTGTAAAAGGTCCATGCCGGTCAGCCCGGCGGTGATATCCTGCGGCACCAGCAGCATCAGAAAGGCGGTGCAGCTGCAGATGACCACCGTGTCGATCAATACGCCCAGCGCCTGCACAAGCCCCATCTTTACCGGGTCGTCGCACTCCGCAGCGGCAGCAGCGCAGGGGGCAGAACCGCTGCCCGCCTCGTTGGAGAACAGTCCGCGCTTGACACCATTCATCAGCACCGCGCCAAAGCCGCCTGCGGCCACCTGACGCAGGCCGAAGGCCTCGGCAAGGATGCGTGCCAGCACGGCGGGCAGCTGCCAGATATTCAGCACTACGATGCCCACCGTGATGACAAAGTAGCACACCGCCATGACCGGCACGATGAAGTCAAGGCTTTTTACGGTGGCATTCTTGCGCAGCACGATCAGCGCTGCCAGCAGGGTAAGCACCACGGTGGTGGCCAGCGGCGGGACATGAAAGGCGTTTTCAAAGGCAGAACTGACCGAGTTGGAGATGACTTGGCTGATGCCGCACCAGCAGATCAGACCGGACACCGCAAACAGCGCTGCACACACCGAGCGTTTGAGCTTTTTGCCCCGCTTGCGCTCGGCCAGCACATGCAGGTAGTAGGCCGGGCCGCCCCGCCAGCCGCCGTACAGCGGGTCCGGCACGCGGTACTTCTGCGCCAGAGTAGACTCTACAAAGGAGGTGGAAGCACCCAGCAGCGCAGTGACCCACATCCAGAACACCGCGCCCGCACCGCCCGCCGAAACAGCGGCCACCACGCCCACAAGGTTGCCCATGCCTACCCGGGTAGCGGTGGAGATGACCAGCGTCTGAAAGGAGGAAAGCCCGCCTGCAGCCTGCTTTTTTTCGCACACTGCGCCGATCATATCCCGGAACAGCCGCACCGGCAGCAGCCTTGTGCGCAGGGTAAAGCCGATACCGGCTGCAAACAGCAGCACCACCATAAAGGAGATGCCAATGCCGCCTGCCACCGGCAGGGTGAAAAGATCGCCCCACAGCAGGCGGTAAAGTGCTTCAATCAGATCAACTATCAAGAAAACAGCCTCCTGTACTTTTGAGTAATAAAGTTGCTACTTCATTATAGTACAGCACAGAAGAATTGTAAAATCTAAAAATTTGATAGAATAGATTGACCAAACTGAACGCAGTGTGGCAAATGCAGTTTATCTTCACGACTTTTCTCGTGAAAATGTGGTTCAGGAAAGTCCGCAGACTTTCCTGAACCACGAAATTAAAATAAATTTTCCGCTGAATATGCCCAGAGCGTAAGCGGAGGGCATTTTAAATCGTCCTACAAAAAAGGGACTGCTGCACGGTTTGTGCAGCAGTCCCGGAGGAAGAAGCGCCTTTCAGCGCGGGAATAGCTTACAGGATATCGATGTATTCACCGGCCAGTGCCTTGTTCATGCTGCGCACGGCGCAGAACTTGCCGCACATGCTGCAGGTGTCGCTGTGGTCGTCCTCGGGCAGGCGGGCGTCGCGGATGGCCTTGGCGGTCTCGGGGTCCAGCGCACAGGCAAACTGTGCATCCCAGTCCAGTACGCGGCGGGCATCGCCCATCTTGTCGTCAATGTCCCGGGCATGGGGGATGCCCTTGGCAATGTCGGCGGCATGGGCGGCGATCTTGGAGGCCACGATGCCCTGCTTTACGTCCTCCACATTGGGCAGTGCCAGATGCTCGGCGGGGGTCACATAGCACAGGAAGGCCGCACCGCTGGCGGCTGCCACTGCGCCGCCGATGGCAGCGGTGATGTGGTCATAGCCGGGGGCGATATCGGTGACCAGAGGTCCCAGCACATAGAAGGGTGCGCCCATGCAGATGCTCTTCTGCACTTCCATGTTGGCGGCGACCTGATTCAGGGGCACGTGGCCGGGGCCTTCTACCATCACCTGCACATTGTGCGCCCATGCGCGCTTGGTCAGCTCGCCCAGACGCACCAGTTCTTCGATCTGGCACACGTCGGTGGCGTCAGCCAGACAGCCGGGACGGCAGGCGTCGCCCAGAGAGATGGTCACATCATGCTCGGCGCAGATCTCGCAGATCTCGTCAAAGTGCTCGTAGAAGGGGTTCTCGTTGCCGGTCATGCTCATCCACGCAAACACCAGAGAACCGCCGCGGCTCACGATGTTCATCTTGCGCTTGTGCTTGCGGATCTGCTCGATGGTCTTGCGGGTGATGCCGCAGTGCAGGGTGACAAAGTCCACGCCGTCCTCTGCGTGCAGACGCACCACATCGATGAAGTCCTGTGCAGTCAGCTCTGCCAGATCGCGCTGGTAGTGGATGACAGAATCGTACACCGGCACAGTGCCGATCATCACCGGGCACTCGTGGGTCAGCTTCTGGCGGAAGGGCTGGGTGTTGCCGTGGCTGGACAGGTCCATGATGGCTTCGGCGCCCATGTTGACGGCGCTCATCACCTTCTGCATTTCCACATTGTAGTCCTTGCAGTCGCGGGAGACGCCAAGGTTCACGTTGATCTTGGTGCGCAGCATGGAGCCGACGCCCTCGGGGTTCAGGCACTCGTGGTGCTTGTTGGCGGGGATGGCTACCTTGCCCTCGGCGACCCACTGGCGGATCTCCTCGGTGGTGCGGTATTCCTTTTTTGCCACGATCTCCATCTGCGGCGTGATGATGCCCTTGCGGGCAGCATCCATCTGGGTGGTATAAGTCTGCATACGCTCTGTTCCTCCAAATGACAGTTTATCTCTGAACAGCAGGGTGCTGGTCATACAGATGTAGTGGTAGGTAGCCGTCATTCAGAAAAAACAGTACGCTCTGGATGCCGGCACCTGCGCAAAATACGCTTTTCATGTTGGTTTTCTCCATGAATTTTGTAACGCGGCCCAAGGTGGTGCCCCCGGTTTGCCGCGGGATGATAGCTTACTTTATGATCTGCTCCGAAAGGGCGCGCAGCTCCCGGCACTCGGTCTCGATGTCCCTTGCGGCAAAGATAGCGCTTACCAGCGCCACGCCGTCCACGCCGGTGCCCTTGAGCTGCAGGATGTTCTCCTTGTGGATGCCGCCAATGGCCACCACCGGCACATCCACGGCGTTGCAGATGTCCAGCAGGGTCTGCCGGGGCATCTCGCTCACGTCCGTCTTGGTGTGGGTGGTGAACACCGCGCCAACGCCAAGGTAGTCTGCGCCGTGCGCCACAGCGTCCAGCGCTTCCTGCACTGTGTGAGCGGAAACGCCGATCATCACGCCGTCACCCACGCGCTGGCGCACCTGTGCGGCGGCCATATCGTCCTGCCCCACATGGATGCCCTCGGCATGGCATTGCAAGGCCACTTCCACGTTATCGTTGATGAACAGCGGCACACCGTATTGCTGGCACAGGGCATGGATCTGGATGGCTTCCTGTAAAAAATCGGCGTCGCCCAGCTGCTTTTCCCGCAGCTGTACACAGGTGGCACCGCCCTTCAGGGCGCTTTCCACCTGCTGATACAACGTCTGCTCGCCCACCCATGCGCGGTCGGTCACCGCGTACAGGAGCATGGTGTGTTTATCGCACTTCATAGTTTGCGCCTTTCTCCAGCTGTTCGGGGGTCATGTTGTAAATGGCATCAATGATGTAATTGCGGTAGGTGGCGTTGCCATCCTGCGGGGTGAGCCGCCGGTGGGCGATCTCGCCCGCCAGACCCATGGCGCACACCGCCGCAGCGGAAGCTTCCAGCGGGTGGTCGGGGTTGGCAGTGACAAAAGCCGCCGTCAGGGCAGAAAGTTGACAGCCCGTGCCGGTAATGCTGCTCATCATGGCGTTGCCGTTGCGGATGCAGTAGGCTTTTTGTGCATCGGCCACGATGTCAATAGCACCGGTAATGGCGATTACCGCGCCGGTGCGGGCGGCAAAAGCCTTGGCAAAGGCTACAGCGCTGTCCAGATTTTCCTCGGTCACCTTGTCGGCTACATCTGCATCCACGCCCTTGGTGGTGCCCACGCCGGAGGCAAGGGTCTTGATCTCCGAGATGTTGCCACGGATCACCGTGAACTGCACCTCCCGCAGCAGGCGGAAGGCGGTGTCCGTGCGCAGATGGGAGGCGCCGGCACCCACCGGGTCCAGTACCACCGGATGCCCCAGCTGATTGGCCTTTTTGCCCGCCAGCAGCATACTGGTGACGGTGCGGCTGTTCAGCGTGCCGATGTTGATATTCAGTCCGCCGCAGATGGCGGTGATCTCCTCAACCTCGGCGGCATCATCGGCCATGATGGGGGAGGCACCGCAGGCCAGCACCATGTTGGCGCAGTCGTTCACGGTGACGTAGTTGGTGATGTTGTGGATGAGAGGGCTGCGGTTGCGCAGGTTCTCAAAGGCGGTTTTGAGCATTCCCGGCACCTCCGCTCAGGAAAGGCTGTTCTGCATGGAGCGCAGAGCGCCGGAGCGCTGCAGGCTGAACACCACTGCACCGGCGATCACCGCACCCACGGCGGTGGAGATGAGGAAGGGCACGATGTAGGCGTAGAAGGCGATGTCCGCAGCGCTCTTGCCCATCAGGAAGATGGCCACGGGCCATGCGCACAGGCCGCCCAGAATGCTGGTGCCGAACACCTCACCCACCACGGTGGCGATCAGGTTTTTGGTCTTATGGTATGCAAGGCCGCACAGCAGTGCACCGAACATACTGCCCGGGAAAGCCATCAGGCTGCCCAGACCCAGCAGATTGCGCAGCAGGGAAGCCACAAAGGCCACGCCTACACCCCACCACGGCCCCAGCAGAACGGCGCACAGCACGTTGACCATGTGCTGCACCGGGGCGCACTTGCTGCCGAACATGGGAAAGCTGAACACGCTGCCCACCACGCACAGGGCACAGAACATACCGGCAAGGGCAAGCTTTTTGACAGAGAGATTCTTCATGATAAATTGGCTCCTTTTCAACCATCTGCGGCAGCGCAGGATGAATACCGGCGCTCCCGCAACAAAACAGCCCGTGCCCGCCGCAAGGCGGGAACAGGTACGGAAGGTGCGGTCGAAACTTACTGGTTTCCTCTCACGCCGGAACACGGCTTCCCATCGCTGCATTCATCCAAGGCTCAGGGCGCTCCCCCTCAGCCGGCTGCGGAACCCCCGCAGAGGTACAAAAAAACAGGAGGAGCCCGGCGCGGCTCCTCCTGCAAAAAATCATAAAGGGTATGACTTCCTACGGCGGCATTATCCGCATCAGGTAAAAGGGTCGAAGCTTGCTATACTTCCTCTCAGCCCGCTGCACGAGCTCCCCTGTGTTTGATTGTGACTGTATTCTACACCTCTTTCCCAAAAATTGCAAGAGGGAAGGGGACGATTTGGAATGCGCGGGCAGGTGAAATGATTTTGAATGCGCTCCGCGTTGCTCTGCGCATAGATAGCGGAATTATGATTTTAATTTGCATTTCAGCCAAGCCTGCGGGCTTGGCCGAAATGCTTTTTTCACAGGAGGGGTCGTAGCGGTCAACTGCATTTGCAATTCAGACCGCCCTTTAACATTGCAGCCCCTCTCGTGAAAATGGCGTTTGTCGCACTCCGCAGAGTGCGACAAACGCGAAATAAAAATAATCTTTCCTCTGAAGATGCGCAGAGCGAACGCGGAGCGCATTTTCAATCGTTAAACTGTTTCATTATAAACCAAAGCCGCCGTGCAGAGGTCTGCGCGGCGGCTTTGGCCACAGAAAGGAGAATAATATGAAAAAGCAGAGAAAGTTGGGTTAACCCATGGTCACCTGCACCGTTACCTCAGTACCAGCGGCAGCCAGCGGCAGTACATTGCCGGAGATGGTCTTGCCGTCCACAGTAACGGCCTTGATGCCGTGCTGCACCCCGGCGGTGTTGTCCACCGTAATGTGGTACACTGCACCGCGGTAGCGGCGGGTCACGGTGAAGCCGGACAGGGTGTGGGGGATGCAGGGGTCTACCCGCAGGCCGTCCAAGGTGGGCTGGATACCCAGAATGTACTGGCTGATGTTGAAGAAAGTCCATGCCGCCGTGCCGGTCAGCCAGCTGTTTTTGGCTTCGCCAAAGGTGGGGGCGTCCTTACCGGCTACCATCTGGCTGTAAACGTAGGGCTCGGTGCGGTGGACCTCGGAGATGTCCTCGATATAGGCGGGGCAGGTCTTGCGGTACACCGCAAAGGCACGGTCGCCGTGGCCGAGCGTTGCCTCGGCACAGCTGATCCACGGATTGTTATGGCAGAAGATACCGGCGTTCTCCTTGTATCCCGGAGGATAGCTGGAGATCTCGCCCAGATTCAGCTGATAGCTGGTGTAGGCGGGCTGCAGCAGCACCACGCCGTATTTGGTGTCCAGCCGCTCCTCCACGCTGGCAAGCGCCTGCGCGGCCTGTCCGCTCTCCTTGCCGATGCCGGCCATGACACACATACCCTGCGGCTCAATAAAGATCTGACCCTCGGTGCACTCCTTGCTGCCGACGGGCTTGCCGAAAGCATCGTAGGCACGGCGGAACCATGCGCCGTCCCAACCGGCGGTCAGGGTGGCCTGCTCCACGGCATCAATGTGCTTGCGGGCGGCAGCGGCCTCCTCGGTCAGATTCAGATGGTCGCACAGTTGGGCGTATTCGTGGCCGTACTTGACGAACATACCGGCAATGAAAACGCTTTCAGCCACAGGACCTTCGCTGGGGCCGGTGATCTGGAAGCTCTCGCCCGGGTGCTCGGAGAAGCAGTTCAGGTTCAGGCAGTCGTTCCAGTCGGCGCGACCGATCAGCGGCAGACCGTGGGGACCCAGATGGGTGCAGGTAAAGTTGAAGCTGCGGCGCAGATGCTCCATCAGCGGCTGCGCCTTGGTGGCGTCGTTATCAAAGGGTACCTGCTCCTCCAAAATGGACCAGTCGCCGGTCTCCCGCAGGTAGGCAGCAGTACCGGCAATGAGCCACAGCGGGTCATCGTTGAAGCCGGTGCCGATATCCCGGTTGCCTTTTTTGGTCAGGGGCTGGTACTGGTGGTAGGCGCTGCCATCCTCAAACTGGGTGGCGGCGATATCCAGAATGCGCTCCCGGGCACGGGAGGGGATGATATGCACAAAGCCCAGCAGATCCTGACAGCTGTCCCGGAAGCCCATGCCGCGTCCGGTGCCGCTTTCGTAGTAGCTGGCGGAGCGGCTCATGTTAAAGGTGACCATGCACTGGTACTGATGCCAGATGTTGACCATGCGGTTCAGCTTTTCCTCACCGGATTCCAGATGGTAGGTGGACAGCAGCTCTTCCCAGTGCGTGCGCAAGGCGGCGCGGGCTGCATCGATCTGTGCATCGGTGGCGTAGCGCTCCATCATGGCATGGGCGCGGGTCTTGTTGATGACGCCCGGGGCAATGAACTTTTCCTCCTGCGGGTTCTCGATATAACCCAGACCGAACAGGATGCTGCGGCTCTCGCCGGGGGCGAGGGTCAGGTGGATGTGCAGTGCGCCCACCGGTGCCCAGCCGTGGGCAATGCTGCCGGAGCAGTGTCCGGCGCGGACGGCCTGCGGATCTGCCGGGCCGCCGTATACGCCGCAAAAGGCATCCCGGGTGGTGTCAAAGCTGTCCACCGGGCAGTTTGCCCAGAACACGGCGTAGTGGTTGCGGCGCTCGCGGTACTCGGTCTTGTGGTAGATGACGCTGCCCTCTACCTCCACCTCGCCGGTGGAGTAGTTGCGCTGGAAGTTGGAGCTGTCATCCACAGCGTCCCACAGGCAGAACTCCACATAGCTGAAAAGGTCCAGTTCCTTGACGGCGGTGCCGCCGTTGCACACGGTCACC
>ERZ507028.618-NODE-618-length-13177-cov-4.031626_pt1 | contig 13177 bp, 11 predicted proteins | sample MGYA00512875_ERZ507028 | MGnify/ENA metagenome assembly ERZ507028 | reverse complement strand
GCAAGTAGACAGTGCTTCAGCTAGTCAAAGTGAAGTTGATTCAGCAAGTGCCTCTACAAGTACATCAGCATCTGAATCTGGTTCAACCGAAGCTAGTGAAAGTAGTTCAACTTCCGCAAGTGAAGATGGTTCTACTTCAGTAAGTGAGTCTTTATCAGGATCTACTTCAACAAGTGCTAGTGAAGATACAAGTTTAAGTAATGACGCTTCGACATCAGCTAGTGTGAGTGCTTCTATTAGTGAATCAATTTCAACTAGTTTGAGTAACTCTACTGATGATAGTCAAAGTAGTGTAAATAGTGATTCTGCTTCGATCAGTTCATCTGAATCTCAGGTTGTTTCCGATAGCAATTCTGCTAGTGTAAGTCAATCAACGGCTTTGGATGAATCAACATCGATTAGTTCTTCGAATGCAGATGCTTCAACTTCTAACTCTTTATCAACAAGCGTTTCTACTTCAATGAGTTCAAGTGCTAATGTTGTTACAAGTCAATCGGTTGTTAATTCGAATGCGGTAGTTACTCCAGCTGCTGTTGTTGTGAATACGACAATTGATAATGGTCCAGTTCCATTAACGGTTAATTCTACGGAAATGGAAGATATCGCGGATCCTCGTACACCATTAGGTGATAATACAGAAACGATTGAAGACGAAAAGACACCAAAAGCTAATTTAGAGCATGTATGGTGGTCTTGGATTCCATTAGTAGGTGCAATTGCTTCTATTAAGGAAACGCATGATCGTAGAAAGAAAGAAAAAGAAGAAGCGAAGAAAGCGGCTGAAGAAGAAAAACAGAATCGTGAATAATCGTTCCTAATGGAAGGGTGGTTCATTCCATCCTTCCTCTTTTTTATGGGTTTTATGTTAAAATGGTAAAGAAAATCGGTTTAGTCGGGATGTGATTATTTTGAATGAGAAAACACATTTAACAAGAAATAAATGTCTATTTTCCCTGGGAATTATTATTATTTATTTTATTCTTCATAAAGTACCAATTAATGGTTTAGATATGAGTTACTATAAGCATTTATCTTTTGATTTAGCGGCTTTGACTTCGTTAACCATCAATGGTTCCAGCAAGCAATGCTACGTTATGTCTTTAGGGATTTCTCCTTATATTACGGCTAGTTTACTTGTTATGTTGATCATGGCCTTTCGTACCAAAGAACAAAAGGCACGTACTTCTCCTTTTGCAGTGCAACGTTTAACACTGGTTTTTTCGTTTGTGATTATGTTAGGGGAAGCTTGCTTCTATGCCCTGGAATTAAAATATCTTTCACAGACTGTTATGTCGCATTTACTTGCGGTTTTCGAATTGATGGCAGGGGCTTCTTTTGTTCAATACTTAGTGATTAAAAATAAAGAGCATGGTGTTGGGGCTATGCTTCCAATTATTTTAGTGAATATGATAGAAGGATTGGTTTCTATTTTCGCAAAATCAAATTGGTCGGAATTACGAATTCCTTTGGCTATTGGCATTGTTGCAGCTATTATCATGATGTTTATGGAATTAAGTGTTAAAAAGATTCCGCTGCAAAGAGTTTCGGTGCATAACGATTATGCGTCTAAGAATTATCTGGCTATTAAATTTAATCCTGTTGGTATTATGGCCATCATGTTTAGTACGATTTGTTTCTACATTCCTTGTTTTGGCTTTAAACTTTTAGCACATTTTTTTAAATCTACGAATATTCAATGGATTGCCGATAATATGATCCTGACAAAACCCTTAGGTGCGATTGTCTATGTCCTGATCTTATTTTTCTTAACGGTATTACTTTCTTTATTATTTGTGAATCCAAAAGATATTTCCGAAGGTTTCTTATATAGTGGTGACAGCATTGTGAATATCCCTGCTGGAAAAAAGACCAAACAATATATTTTCCGTTGGGTTTTATTCTTAAGTAGCTTGAGTGGTTTATTTGTCAGCTCAGTTTTGGGGTTATCCTTATTTTTACAGTTCAAAGAAATTGTTCCGACTTTTTTGGCAATGCTTCCATCTACTTTAATGATGTCAATGGGAATTTTATGTAGTTTGTATTTTGAAATTAAAGCCTTCCATGACTTTGATTCCTATAAGCGCTTTATTTAGGAGGGGCTTCTATGTTTTATTTTGTTCCTTCGTGGTATCACGAAAATCGATATAGAGAATTAGAACAAGCTTGGTATGTGCGCCGTTCGGTCAGTGAGTTTGATGATTCTGTGAAACAAATTCAATTGTTTAATCGGAATAAGTTTATGGATTATTCCATTATCTTATTGAGCTTCGCACCGAATTTCCGTCACTTTTTACATCGCCAAGGAGTCTTTCATGCGCCTTATTGGTCTTGTTTTGATGCGATTCAAAACGTTAGCCGAAAAGAAGTCGATGTTTTATCGTATCGGAATTTAAACTGGTCCGAGCATATTGAATTTGTCCATACGCCTTTTTGTGTTGTGGCCAATTTAAAAGATACGAAGTATGCCGAAATCCATTTTGGGGAAGATGGAAATATGATTGAAGTCCTGCTTTTTAAAAGAGATCAGGTATGCCGAAAAAATATTTACGATGATCGAGGCTTTTTATCTAGCTCGGTTGTCTATAGAGAAGGCAAGCCTGTCTATGAACAATACCTAACCCCCAAAGGACGTTGGAAAATCTGTGAATTCTATTATGATGGTCACATTGAAGTAAATCCGGAAGAATCTTCTTTTCTGATGGGCGATCAATTGATTCCTTTTTCCAAGCAGTCTTATACCAATATGGAAGAATTGCTGCAAGAAGTCACCAAAGTTTATGTGGATCAAACCAAGCCCGAAGATATCTTCTGTTTAGCTATGCATGAATTACACCATGACTTGATTGAAAGTCTTTTTGGGAATAAACGAAACATCCTATCTTTCTTTCAACACCGAATGGAATTGTTTGAAGATGTTGAATTGAAACAATTGATGAATCAAGCCAGTTATATTGTCAGTGATTCTAAGAATCGTATCCCACAAATCAGGGCGTATCTGGACCAAGATGTACCAATTATTGATATTACGCCTTTTGATACACGAGTGGATTTTGGCATCAGTCAACAATTAAATGTGCAAAATATTTTAGTTCCGGTTGATCATATGCAAGAAGAAGTATTTGATCAATTGATTGTTGTTTTAGCTCAATACCTGGAAACAAATCATAATGCACGCATTCATTTCTTTACGCGAAATGCGCATTGGAACCGAGAAAACGATTTACTGGGACGAACCAAAGAAGTCTTGGAAGCCCATGGATACAATCCTTTATTAGCACGGAAAGAAAATGAAAATGTAACGGAAAATGCCATTGATACCAGTGAATTGCCAAAGATTAAATTCTTTGTCGATCAATGTGTCGATGAACTATCGGTTAGTAAAACCGTTCGCCTACAAAGAGTTTTATTGGATGTGACAGATCGTCTTGACTTATACTTGATTATTTCTTGTATCAGTACGGCCATTCCGCAAATCTTAAAACATCCAACCCAATATGTTAAAGACCATAAGAATGGTTTATATGTAGAAAAGCTGGAAGAGATTTCACAGGCTTTAGCGTATTACTTGGATGGATTAAACAACTGGAATAAGGCAATGATTGCTTCGTATGAAATTGGTAAAGAATACAATACCAGTAGTTTAATTCAAAAATGGAAGGAGGTATTAAGGTCCATTGAACAAGATTACTATACTTCAAATCGGTCCGAATAATTTAGCAGAAGGCTTATCTATGCCTTCCGATTGTACATGGATCTATACCGATGATTTATCTACGCTTTCCAAAGAAAAGATTGATTTATGTTTTTTAGATCGCAATGTGTGTGAACAAGAAGCCAGACAACTCATTCAAATCGTACGGGCGGCAACCTTATTTATTTTTGATTCACTTGTATTAGATGAGTCAACGACATGGTTATCCCAATCACGTAGAGCACACTTTATAAAGAAAAGCGAACTCCAAACTTTTCTCAATGAACAAGCCCGCTACTTCTTTTCTCATGCCTATGGAGAAAAGTATTTACCAACCAATCTATCGGTTTCACAAAACTATAAAGGGGAAATTTTTTGGAATGGATTTAATGGAGTCACACTAGAAGGAGATTATGGCGAAGCCTTTCATCAAGTTTTCTATTGGCGGAATACGATTCCTGTCTTTCATGGCCAAACCATTGAATTTTGGTTGGAATATGAAAAAGACGATTCGGTAGAAATTGAATTGGTCATTGATGCCTATACCAGTGGTTCAATTTGTAAGAAACAAGCTGAATGGCATTTTGATGAAGCTTCTCTGGGTCATTTAGTCCAAATTGAAAATAAGGATCGTGATTGTTCGATTTTTGTGATGTTACGAGCTAAAGGAAAAGGAAAATTACGCTTGATTGCTTTACATGATCGCTATGCGCGAAATGGCTGGGGAAATTTTTTACCTGGTGGCCAAAGAGTTGTAACTTCCAAACGTGAAGAGATCTTTTTCTATTTTGATCCGATGGATATGAAGCCACCTCTTAATGTTTACTTTAGTGGATATAAGACCCAAGAAGGTTTTGAGGGTTACAACATGATGCGTAAATTTGGCTCGCCTTTTCTTTTAGTCAGTGAATCAAGACTAGAAGGTGGGGCTTTCTATCTAGGGGATGAAGAATACGAAAAGGCTCTGCTAGATCAGATCCGTTCTTATCTAGATCAACTCGGCTTTACCGAGCAACAATGTATTTTATCGGGTCTATCCATGGGAACCTTTGGTTCTCTGTATTACGGCTGTAAACTTCGTCCGTATGCCTTGTTACTAGGAAAACCTTTGGCTAGTCTAGGCAATATAGCCTTAGATGAACGCTTAAAAAGACCAGGTGGATTCCCGACATCTTTAGATGTATTAAATAAGAATATGGGAGCCATTGATGCCGATGCGATTGAAAAGTTCAATGCCAGATACTGGGACTTGTTTGATCAAACCAATTGGGAAAATACCAAGTTTATCATTTCTTATATGATTGAAGATGATTATGATAACGATGCCTATACGCAGTTATTAGATCATATTCACAATTCACATATTACGATTTATGGAAAAGGCTTACATGGACGCCATAACGATAATACCTATGGCATTGTGGCCTGGTATCGAAAACAATATCGGAAAGTTTTGGAAGAAGATTTTTCTAGAAAGCTGGTCGAAGAATGAAAAAATGGAAGGTGTATTGGAATGAAGATACCTTTGGAACCTATTTATATGGATCTAAAATTCATTTTTATTCCAAAAAAGATATCGAATATCACAATGAATTAATGCCACCTGGAACCATTATTAAAGAATGGTATTCCAAGGTCAATTACCAAATCATGCGTACCGAACCAAGTCTTCCTATGATTGATGGGGAAAGTGCTTACCATATTCAAGTCAATATGACCGACTTTGATGCTTATATTGTTCGCTTTGTCTTTTATGATCGTTTCGATAATGAAGTAGGTCGTTTTATCGTTCGAGAAAAAGAACAGGATTTTACCTGCCCATTAAAAACGTATAGCTACCGGATTCAATTGATTAATGCCGGTGGAAAGTCTTTTCATTTTCATTCTTTTGTCTTGAATGAACAGGAGGTCGTCCATGAATAAAGTCGATCGAAAACTTCATTTCTATTTAAAAAGAGTGAAGGAAGAAAAACGTAAACTAGAAGCTTTAAGCGATACCCAGCTTCAAGCCAAGACTCTGGAATTTAAAAATCGTTTAAAAAATGGAGAAACGACCGATGATTTATTACCCGAAGCTTTTGCGGTTGCTGCAGAAGCAGACCGGAGAATTCTTGGCATGGATCCCTATGATGTACAGATTCTAGGTGGTATTGCCATTCACTTCTGTTATTTAGCCGAAATGAATACCGGAGAAGGTAAGACCTTAACGGCTACCATGCCCTTATATTTAAATGCCTTAGAAGGTAAGGGAGCCATCTTAGTTACTGCCAATGAATACTTGGCATATCGTGATGCACAAGAAATGGGCGAAGTTTATCAATTCTTAGGCCTATCAATTCGGGCTGGAGTCAAAAAAGATTCTACGGAAATCTTAACCGGAGAAGAAAAGAAAGCGATTTATGCAGCTGACATTGTCTATACAACCCATGGGGCATTAGGCTTTGATTATTTAATTAATAACCTTGTCAAAGATAAAAAAGATCGCTTCTTACGTGATTTCTATTATGTCATCATTGACGAATGCGATTCGGTCTTAATGGATAGTGCTTCAATGCCTTTAGTAATTTCTGGAAGTCCAAGGGTCCAGTCCAATCTTTATGCGATGGCGGATTTCTTTGTGACTACTTTAGTCGAAGATGTCCATTATGAACTAGAAGATGAAAAAGTCTGGTTAACCGAAAAAGGTATCGACTATGCCCAAAAGTATTTCCGTATCAAGAATTTTTATGCCAAGGAAAACTTTGAAATCAACCGCCATGTGACTCTAGCAATGCGAGCCCACTTCTTATTAGAAAAAGAAGAAGACTATGTCATTGATGAAAAAAATGAAGTCATCTTATTAGATAAAAGTACCGGACGTATGATGTACGGGATGAAAATGCGCGGAGGTTCACATCAAGCCATTGAAGAAAAAGAACACGTTGCTATTTCACAAGAAACCCGTTCGGTTGCTTCGATTACCTATCAGAACTTATTTAATTTATTTCCCAAAATGTCGGGAATGAGTGGAACGATCCAAGATGGAAAAGATGAATTGATGCGTGTTTATGGCAAGCGAGTAGTCGTTATTCCAGCCCATAAACCGATGCAAAGAAAAGATTTACCCGATTTGTACTTTCGGACTAGTGAAGAACAGTTTAAAGCCGTTATTCAAGAAACCATCAAACGCCATAAGATTGGACAACCTGTATTACTGATTACTTCTTTAATTAGTAATACCGAAATGTTGTCAAAATTGTTGGTACAAGAACATATTGAACACAGTATTTTAAATGCCAACAATGCCTATTGGGAAGCTGAAATCATTAAAGAAGCGGGGCAAAAGAATACCGTTACTGTTGCGACAAGTATGGCTGGTCGCGGTACGGATATCCATTTAGGACCAGGGGTCAAAGAACTTGGTGGTCTATGTGTATTAGGAGTTGGACGTATGGAAAATACGCGTCTAGAAAGACAAGCCAGAGGGCGAGCCGGTCGCCAGGGTGAACCTGGTCTTTCCCTTTTCTATACTTCTTTAGAAGATGATGTTGTTTCATTGATGGGGGAAGATGTCTTAGAAAAATATGTGGAAAAAGGCAAACCTATCACCAAACATCACCTAAAGAAACTGATTAATAAATCCCAGCAGATTAAAGAAGAACAAGCAATCTTTCAACGCAAGAATGCCTGTGATTATGATTCAGTCATGAAACGACAGCGAACGATCATGTATGGTATTCGTAATGACTTATTGGATGGGATTGAATTGGACGAAGACTTTGTTTCCAAGATGGCTAAAGATTCGATCCAACATTATTTAAAGACGCATAAAAAGCTTCAAACCAAAGATTACCAACGCTATATCCTGGATCATTTATCGTATCATTTAAATGATAGGACGATAACTTCGGGCAATGCGTTGGAGTGCTTGATGGATTATGCACACCAGGGATTAGAAAATAAAGAAGTAATGTTGGGAGAAGACTTCCGTCACTATGTTCGCTTATGTACTTTAAAAGCGCTAGATGATGCCTGGGTTGAAGAAGTCGATTATCTCCAACAATTGCAGGCAGCGATTTCTGGTCGTTCCAGTGCGCAGCGTAATTTATTGTATGAATACCAAAAAGAAGCCCGCACTTCTTTTGAAAATATGGAGAACATCATTAAAGAAGCCTTAGTTCGAAATGTTTTACTTGCGGAAGTAGAATATAATAAAGATAAGGAAATGTTTGTATTGTATCCATAAGGAGGACTTTATGATTTATAACTTTAACTTAGGAATTGGATGGGCCAGTAGTGGGGTTGAATATGCCCAGGCGTATCGTGCCAAGATGTTTCGCAACATTGGGGCCGATGCGAAGTTTGTCTTTACCGATTTTATAAGTTCAGAAAATATTGAACACCTGACAAAAAATATTGGCTTTCTTGATTCGGAAATCCTTTGGTTATATTCCTATTTTACCGATTTTCCCATCGAACCAGTTACCTATACTTTACAAGATTTAGAAGCAACTTTTGATAAAGAACCTTCTTCTGTTTCGCGCCAGGGAAAGATTGTGCGGTATATCTTTGCTGCGGATAATTCGTTTTATACGGCTTATTTGGTGAATGAAAGTGAGGACTTTGTTCATCGGGTGGAATTTGTTTCCAAAGGGTATTTGGTCCGTAAAGACTTCTTTACCAGTGGTCGTCTATTCTCCGAATACTATGCACCGCTCGATAATAAAGCCCATTTATACAACCGTCGCTTCTTTAACCAAGATGGTTCGCTTGCCTATGAAGAAATCATAGACCAGGATAAAGTGATGTATAAGTTCAAAGACAAAGTCCTTTGTTCCAAAGAAGACTTTGTCGGTTATATGGTTTCTTGTTTAAATTTGACAGGGAAAGATACGGTGATCATTGATCGCTCCACGCAAATTGGTCAACCCATTTTAATGAATTGCGGCAAGGCCAAAGTGGGCATTATCGTTCATGCCGACCACTTTAGCGAGAAAGAAACCAACGAAGATACGATTCTTTGGAACAATTATTATGAATACGACTTTAATATGTCGAAACATATTGATTTCTATGTTTGTGCAACAGAGGCCCAAAGTAAGTTATTAAAAGCCCAATTTAAAAAGTATCGCAACGAAGAAATTCAAGTCTATACCATTCCAGTAGGTAGTTTAAAAGAACTAAAGTATCCTGCAAAGAAGCGGAAACCGTATTCTTTGATTACGGCAAGTCGTTTGGCTGCAGAAAAACATATCGACTGGATCATTCAAGCGGTCATTGCTGCGAAAAAGACGATTCCTGAATTGACATTGGATATTTATGGGGTTGGTGGCGAACAGAAAAAGTGCCAGGATCTAATCAATCAACATCAGGCCAATGATTATATTACTTTAAAAGGTCAACAGGATTTAACCGAAGTCTACCAAAACTATGAAGTCTATATTGCCGGAAGTACTTCAGAAGGTTTTGGCCTAACCTTAATGGAAGCGGTAGGTGCCGGTTGTCCGATTATTGGTTTTGATGTGCGTTATGGTAATCCAACCTTTATTCGTAATGGAAAAAATGGCTATTGTATGCCTTTGCCAGAAGAAACGGAAGATCGTATTTTAGCTTTACAGCACGGTATTGAAAAATGTTTTAGCCAGGATCTAAAAAGTTTCCATGAAGTCTCTTATCAAGTAGCCGAAGACTTCTTAACTAGAAAGGTAGAGAAACGATGGAAAAAAGTAGTCATGTAGATAAAAATGTATTATTGCTGGATGGGTTTAACGAAGACAGTCAAATGTTGGCAGAAAGTATACGCGCTTCTGGCTTTGATGGTTGTATTTTAACCTTAAGTGACACCGGTTTTTTACCCGAAGGAATAGAAAGTATTTATACAGTTTTTTGTGGCAAGAAAGAGGGAGGCAAGCCACGTTATTTCAATCAGATCGATGTGCCGGATTATTGGGAAATCAAATCCAGCAATACCGTTGGTCAGATCTTTGATCGTAACCATGAGCGCGGCAAAATCTTCTATACCAAGCCAACGCACAAAAGACTTGTACACATTGTCGATTGGTACGATGAAGAACACATTGTGCGTTGCAGTGACCACTACAATAGGTATGGCTTTATGTACGCTCGGACGGTCTTTAATCATAAAGGACAATTAGTATCACGCAGCTATTTTGATGCTGAGGGCAAAGAAAAAGTATCCGAAAACTATGTAACCCATACGATTTTGGTCAATGAAGGTAAGAAGTTACATATCTTTAAAGAAAAAGTAGATTTTATCAAATATGTCTTTGATGCGATGGGCATTGAACCAAATCGAATCTTCTATAATTCTTTATCAACGCCTTTCTTTGTTTCAGAAGCTTTACCAGATCAAGGTAAAGGGGATGTTCTATTTTGGCAAGAAGATGTACGTCCGGATATTCCAGGAAACATGCAGATTATTTTAAATGGCCAATCTACCCGAACAAAAACGATTTATGTGCAAAAGAAAGCCAGCTATGAAAAACTAATCGAACTTGGGGCAAGTTCAGAAGTGGTAAAACCTTTGGGCTTTGTCTATTCCTTTAAAAAGGAAAACCAACATTCCAATCGACTTTTGATTTGTACCAATTCCGATCAAATCGAAAAATTACCGGAAATGGTCATGGCTTTGCCGAATATGGAATTCCATATTTGTGCTTTAACGGAAATGTCCAGTAAGTTAAATGCATTTGAATCCTATGCCAATGTGCATCTGTATCCAGGAGCTAAAGAAAGTGAAATTGAAGCTCTATTTATGCGCTGTGATTACTATTTAGATATCAACTACCAAGATGAAATCGTGGATGCTACAAAGCAAGCTTTCTTACATAATTGTTTGATTTTAGGCTTTAATGAAACCATTCATAATCGAAAATATGTCTTAGATGAGATGATTGTAGATGCCAAAAATTATTCCCTTTTAGTGGAAAAAATCATGGATGCCAGTCATTTAGACCTCTATATCAAGAAACAAAAAGCGCTGGCTATGGCGCAGAATGTTGTAGATTACAAAAATATTTAATATAATAAAGACAGAAAAGAGGGTGTTATGATGTTTAAAAGTTTAGATGCTCGTACTGTAATTATGCTTTTGGAAATTATCTGTTGTGGCTATAGCTTGGTATTGGGCTATTTGTCCGATAAAAAATTCGGAAAGATTGTTAATATTTTATTGGCAATCATTTGGGTGGTCGCAGCCATTTTGAATTTTATCCACTACTAAACAAAAGATTGAGGGAACTCCCTCAATTTTTTTATTTTATCGGAAATTTTTGGTGAATTTAGTATAATAGAGCTAATGAGAAAAGTAATACCCTTTCTACTTTCTTTTTGTTTATGCGTGGGGTTATGTGCTTGTTCGAGTCAGAAAGACTATCCAACTAAGTACAAAGATTCTCAAGCTAAAACGATTTCCGATGTTTTGGATACCAGTTTTCCTAAGACCGATGTCATCAGTGATGGCTCGATTGCCTTAGTAGATACGACTAATGCATCACAAGGTTATATCGGTTGTCAATTGTTGTCGGATCCGGGAAGTAAAGTGAAATTGATTGTAGAAAAAGATGATAAAAAATATACCTATGATATTGATACGACCGAAATGGTTGGCATTCCTTTATCGTGTGGATCAGGGGATTATTCCATTCGGATAGCTCAAAATATGGAAGGAACCACCTATTCAATTATTGCCAGTGGGCAAATCAATGTGCAATTAGCAGATGATAAATTGCCTTTCTTATATCCTAATAAGATTGTTAATTATCATCGGGATTCCCAAGTCGTTTCCTTATCGATGGAAGTTTGTAAAAAGGATACCAATGATTTAGAGCGAATTGAGTCCATCTATTCCTATGTTTTAAAACATTTGACCTATGATAAAAAGAAAGCCAAAGCAGCCGATAATCAATATATGTTGCCTAATTTAGATGAAGTCTTAAAAACCGGCAAAGGCATCTGTTTCGATTATGCTTCCTTAATGGCGGCAATGTGTCGTGTGCAAGGTATTCCGTGTCGTGTTGTCGTTGGGGCAACCGATATCGAATACCATGCCTGGTGTGAAATTTATCTAAAGGGCAAAGGATGGATCAATCCCAAAGTATACTTTAAAGCGAAAAAGTGGTCGTTAGTGGATCCAACTTTTGCGGATAGCGGTAACGATTACGAAGGGAAATACCAAGAAGATTATCATTATTAGGGGAGGATACTATGAAACAACTGTCAATCAATGAAAAATATATCTTTACCAAGGAAATGGAAACCATCCTTTCATCGGGTTTAAGTATTGATGAAGGCTTGTCGATGATTGAAGAAAATGCCTTGGAAGCCGATGTCAAAGAAGTTGCCAAACAATGTAAGACCTTATTTTATCAAGAAGGAAACTTCTCTAAGGCTATTGAAAAAGTAGGCGCTTTTGACCAATATATGATCAAACTGGTAGAAATTGGTGAAATCAATGGACATTTAGATACCGTGATGCAAGAACTTTCTTTCTATTACGAAAGAGAAGAACAGATGAATCTACGTATGAAAGAAGCAACAACCTATCCGTTTGTTCTATTGGCAACGATGACAATTATCGTGGGTATTCTAGTCTTCAAAGTCTTGCCGATTTTTGAAAAAGTCATGGATGATATGGGAGCAAGTATGCATTCGACCAGTCGTGTTATGATGCACTTTGGTCAAGGCTTTGCCCTGGTGGCTTTTGTGATTTTAATTGTCATTTTCTTAGGCATTGTACTATTTAAAGTTTTGGCAAAGGATCAGGAAAAGAAAGATGCTTTCTTATCCCGTTTCTTTTTAACAAAAAAGCTTGTTGATACAATGGCCTTGGCCAAACTAACGTATGCACTTTCTTTATTTATTTCCAGTGGGTATCCATTAGAAGAGACAATTCAATATCTTCCATCTTTTATTACCCATAAACCATTAAAAGAAAAAATAAGCATAACCATTGACAGTGATATTTTGGAAGCATTACGAATTTTTGCAGAGGATGACGATCGTTCGTTATCTCAATATATAAATATTGTTCTAAAGGCACACATAGCCGAGAAGGCGTCACACTCTACTCATTAAAATATTTAACTGTGCTTTATTTAAAACAATTTTTCCAAAAAATGCCTTAAAGGTGCAAATCATTGGAAATTTCCCCCATTTAACGAGTGATAAATATTGAATAAAACAAAAAATCCCGTCTTTCGACAGGATTTTTTGTTTTTGTGCCCCCATTGGACTCAAGTCAACGACCCTTTCGGTCAGAGACATAGTCGCCTTGCAGGGGTGCCCAAAAAGGCTTGCCTTTGGGGGAGAGGACGAGGTACGTAATGAATGAGTTTTCGCCAAAGGCGGAAACGAATGATATGGAGCAACCGAGGACGGTGGAGCGCTTCGCAATGCTCGTTGTTTCTTCCTGCTCAGAGCACCGCTTCATCTGCCACAGGCAGCGCGGTGCGGTTCGCCTTGACACGCTCCGCGTCCAATATTCAA
>ERZ507028.614-NODE-614-length-13231-cov-4.443761_pt1 | contig 13231 bp, 9 predicted proteins | sample MGYA00512875_ERZ507028 | MGnify/ENA metagenome assembly ERZ507028 | reverse complement strand
AAGCGAAAAATATGACTGACATGAGTCTGACATTTATCAATTAACGAATATTATATCTAGTTTTATACCATCTTTCATAGAATTTCAGTACTTTTGCATTTGAATCTTTAAACAGTATATCATTTAAACAGAATAGATAATATGAAACTGAAAGCATATCATTCCATCCTCATCTTCGCCATCCTTGTGATGTCTGCGGCATTCTCCAGCGTGAGTAACTACCGCAAGGCACAGTATGCCATTGTACAAGATATGAACAAAGCTTTGGCTCTGACACTTCAGGAAAATAAATATCAATGGATTACGCCTGATACCATCCAGAGCTACCGCTCACATCTCAGCATCGACCTGCTGAAATCGACCAGTAATCTCTGCTATGTGATGGAAGACAGAAGAAGAGGCAAGAACAATTCCCAGTTGCTAAATAGCGCCAACCTGCTCAGCAGCAAACAGATGCTCCTCAACGAGCATTCTATCCAAAGTTATGCTAACTGTTCGATGGCAGATGTTTTGAGTATGAGCAACCAGCGGACATCTTTGACGCTTACCCTCATGGCTATGATTTGGGCTATTGCATCGCTATACTATCATCGCAGAAAACAACCCTGGAATCATGAGGCCGATATGTTCGGCACCATGTGCTATTCTCAAGACGAGGATTCCTTCTACAATCAGGAAAGCGGACAAGCCATCAAGTTTACTCCGATGCAGCACCAGCTGATGCAACTCTTCTTCAACAATACGCATCATCAACTCTCCAAACAGGAGATTTGTGATGCTCTTTGGCCCAAGAAACCGGATGCCAGTGAAACGCTCTATACCTTGATTCGCCGTATCAAACCGGTGATTGAGCAAAATAGCAACCTCATGATTGAATCGGAAAGAGGCAAGTCTTACCGACTGATAATCAGATAAGTTCAGAAATGTCAGCCAAATGTCATACTTATTATTTGGCAGTTTCTCATCTTCTTCATACCTTTGCAGCTAAAATACAAAAGGAGCAAAGATATGAAGAAGATTTTTTTGATAGCAGTTGTCTTGCTGATGATGATAAACTTCATCATCAACTATCACCATGAGGTTACGAAAGAGCAGCAAACACCGATGGCGGATTTCAAGACCAAGGTAGAGATGGCACCCATGAAGGAATACAATGACCCGGACTTCGGCTACGTTGTCAAATATCCTTGCTTCTTCCAACAGGAGGATACTTCGGTATCGGGATACCAGGGCTATGCCCGCTTCTCATTCACCAATCATGCCAATATCATCCTGGAGAGTTACGTTACCCCCAACTATAGCAACACCCTCCAGGCTTGTGCCGATTCTCTAGCCCAGAAGCTTCATTCGGAGAGGACGATGCAGGCATCGAATAAAGCATTCATCCTCTCCGGTCCTGTCTATGAAAACGGAGTAAGAGTAGATGGCTACAGTCATTACGATAAATTCATCAAGAGTGGCAGAATACTCTTCGTTTATTCCCTCACCTATCCCGACAGCTACAAGCCAGCCATGCCCCGACTGTTCAAACTCATAGACGACTGGAAGGTTTTAGGAGCATATTAATCTGCCTTGATGATATCCTCACAAGCCTCTTGGAATTGTATAAAAACAGCTTTTAAAGAAGATAAAAGCACTTGATTATTTGCATATATCAAATAATAATTGTACATTTGCGGTGTAAATATAAACATCGAAGATTATGTCAATATTCAGTCGCCTCTTTGGAAGGAAGAACATTCTCACCATAAGCTCTGACATCAAGAAGAAAGATGCCAGAAGCAGGAACATTGCCTTCGTGGATACCGAAGTGGGACTGAAAGACCATAAAATACACGATATCGGGGCATTAAGTTATGATGGAGCTACCTTTCACCAAGCATCACAGACGGCACTGAACAAGTTCCTGCAAGAAGGAAAGGTTGACTATATCTGCGGGCATAACCTCATTCATCACGATGCCCGCTATCTCCAACTCAACGGCATACTGATAGATACCCTCTATCTCTCCCCGCTCCTCTTCCCCAAGCGCCCTTACCATCATCTGGTAAAGGACGACAAACTGATGAGCGAGCAGATGAATAATCCTGTCAACGACTACGAGAAAGCCAAGGTGCTTTTGATGGATGAAATCGCTGCATGGAATCAATTATCAGAAAGGAAGAGGAAAATCTTCACCTTGCTGCTCCAGCATGAAGAGGAATTCAGAGGATTTCTGATGTATGTGGGAGCCATCGAAAAGGATGATGCAATCAGAGACGTTTCTGAATTCATTCTTTCTGAATACAAGAATCATATTTGCGCCCATGCCGACATTCCGGCTCTTGCAGCCCAGTCCCCTTGCGGCTTGGCATACGCCTTGGCCCTCATAGGCACAGACGATTATCAATCTGTAACCCCAGGTTGGGTACTCTTCCATTATCCCGAAGTAGAACATATCATCTATATGCTCTGCCATACTCAATGCACCGATGGCTGCGAGTATTGCAACCGCATGCTCGACATTCATCACAACCTGAAACAGCTCTTCGGCTATGATGCCTTCCGTACCTATGACGGCGAACCGCTGCAGGAACAGGCATCGCAGGCAGCAGTGGATGGCAAGTCATTATTGGCGATATTTCCTACGGGTGGCGGCAAGTCGCTCACCTTCCAGTTGCCAGCCCTGATGGATGGCAGAACCATACATGGACTCACCGTGGTTATCTCGCCTCTGCAATCATTGATGAAAGACCAGGTAGATAACCTCGCAGACCGCGGATTCACCGATGCCGTAACCATCAACGGTCTCCTCGACCCTATCTCCCGCTCCCTAGCCATCGAACGAGTGCAGAGCGGAGATGCCACCTTATTATATATAGCACCAGAGATGTTGCGCTCCAAAACCATCGAGCGCATCCTGATGGCACGGCATGTGGTGAGATTCGTCATTGATGAAGCTCACTGCTTCTCTGCATGGGGACAAGACTTCCGGGTGGATTACCTATATATCGGCAAGTTTATCAAGAAATATCAGGAACGCAAGTTTGGCAAGGACGCTATGGACCGCAATCAAGGTCATACCCTGATACCTGTATCTTGCTTCACCGCCACTGCAAAACAGAAGGTGGTGCAGGACATCTGCGACTATTTCAAGCATTGGCTGGGCACCGACCTCCAGCTCTTCGCCTCATCAGCCTCACGTACCAACCTGCACTATTCCGTTATCCACGTAGATAGTGACGGCAACAAATACAATCTCCTGCGCTCACTGGTAGAGCAGGCAGATTGCCCTACCATCATCTACGTATCCCGCACCAAGCGAACCCGGGAACTCGCCCAGAAGCTGACCCGTGACGGCATATCTGCCCTGCCCTATAATGGCAAGATGGATGCCGATGAGAAGATACACAATCAGGATGCCTTCATGAGCGATAAGGTTAGAATCATCGTTGCCACCTCCGCCTTCGGCATGGGAGTAGATAAGAGCGATGTGGGACTGGTTATCCACTACGACATCTCCGACTCTCTGGAGAACTATGTACAGGAGGCAGGACGTGCAGGAAGAGACCCACACCTCAATGCCAAATGCTATGTACTCTATAGCGACGAGGACTTGGACAAGCACTTCATCCTGCTCAACCAAACCAAACTGAGCATCAGCGAGATACAACAGGTATGGAAAGCCATTAAGGATTTTACCAAGCAGCGTCCACATGTAAGTTGTTCGGCACTGGAGATAGCCCGCCAAGCCGGTTGGGATGACTCGGTATCCGACATAGAAACCCGTGTCCGCACCGCCCTTTCTGCTCTAGAACAGAGCGGATACATAGAGCGTGGCAACAACATTCCGCACGTCTATGCCACAGGTATCACTGTCAAGAACATGGACGAGGCAAGACTGCGCCTCACCGAATCACCCCTGTTCTCGGAAGATGAGATGCAGAATGCCATCCGCATCATCAAGTCGCTCATCACCCAGAAACATATAGCCAAGGCACAGGATAGCGAGGCTGAATCCCGCATCGATTACCTCGCCGACATCCTAGGACTCAGCAAGCGAGACGTCATCTCCTCCGTTGACCGAATGCGACAGGAAGGCATCCTTGCCGATACCCGTGACATCTCTGCCTATCTGCAAGACATCAGCGACAAGCAACGCAAGCCTCAGCAGATGCTGGAGAACTTCGCCAAACTGGAAAGATACATTCTGGAACATATCCCGGATGAATCGCTGCATATCACATACAAACAATTCAATGACAATGCCGTACATGACGGCATCAACACTTCAACCGAAAAGAAAATCCGCACACTGCTATACTTCCTGGCAGTGAAGGGATATGCGCACAAGAAGGAAGACGGCGTCCGCAATCTCATCGTAACAAGAGACAAGGATATAGAGACCATCATCAAGCGATTCGAAAGACGAATTGAGGTTTGCCGATTCATTATCGAAAGACTATACAGCCTGGCTGAAGAAGAGAGCAACAATAGCTCTTCTGTAGATTCAAGAGAGAAGCCTCTTCAATTCTCGGTAGTCGAACTTCTGAACGATCTGAAATCCAGCAACCAGTCACTCTTTTCCGACTTCTCTTCCCTGCAGTTGGAAGACGTGGAGGAAGCCTTGCTCTATCTCTCCAAGATAGGAGCCATGAAGCTTGAAGGAGGATTCCTGGTGCTTTACAATGCAATGGCAATTAAACGCATCAAGGAACCTCGTCTCCGCTATAAGCAGGAAGATTATCGCATGCTCAATGAATTCTACAAGCAGAAGATTCAGCAGATTCACATCGTGGGCGAATATGCCAACCTGATGGTAAGGGATTATGACGCCGCCCTGCAATATGTGCAGGATTACTTCCAGATGGACTACCATCGCTTCATCTCAAAATACTTCAAGGGCAACCGGGAGACTGAGATAGAGCGCAACGTAACACCTTCGAAGTATAAGAAACTCTTCGGAATGCTCTCCAAGCGACAGAAGGAAATCATCGACGACCACGAGTCCCACTGCATCGTAGTCGCTGCCGGTCCTGGCAGCGGCAAGACACGTGTGCTCGTACATAAGCTTGCCTCTCTCCTGCTGCTGGAAGATGTAAAGCACGAACAACTCCTGATGCTCACTTTCTCTCGTGCAGCCGCTACCGAGTTCAAGCAGCGACTGATGCAACTCATCGGCAATGCCGCCCATTTCGTAGAAATCAAGACCTTCCATTCCTACTGCTTCGACCTGCTGGGCAGGGTTGGCAATCTGGATGAGGCTGGAGATGTGGTTAAGCAAGCCGCCGAAATGATCAACAATGGAGAAGTGGAACCCAATCGCATCAGCAAGACCGTGCTCGTTATCGACGAAGCGCAAGACATGAGCAAGGATGACTATGCCCTAGTCACTGCACTGATGAAAGCCAACGAAGAGATGAGGGTAATAGCCGTAGGCGATGATGACCAGAACATCTATGAGTTTAGAGGTTCCAACTCGCGGTATTTCTATGAACTGACCCAGACAGAGCACAGCCGTTTCATCGAGATGACCGAGAATTACCGCAGCCTTCGCCATATCGTGGATGCTGCCAACGACTTCGCCCGCAACATCCGCCTGCGCATCAAATCTACCCCTATCATCTCCATGAGTCAAGAAGATGGAGAAGTAAGAATCGTGAAGCATCCATACGAGATTCAGGAGAAAAAGGTTTATATGTATCAGCCTATCCTTGAAGATGTTACGCGATTACTGGGAAGTAACGCTTCAAAAGAAGCCGATGCATCTTCCCGCAAGAAGAACGAAACCATCAGCATCCTCACGCAGACCAATGAGGAGGCTGTCATCATGCTGGCTCTTCTTCACAGTCATGGCATCAAGGCCAAGCTGGTGCAATCAATGGACGGCTTGCGCTTCTGGAATCTGGCAGAGGTAAGATACTTCTTGAAGAAGATAGACCAAGGTATCAAGGAGACGAAATCCCCTATCATCCCTGATGATATTTGGGAAACAACCAAACAGCTGACATTCCAAAAGTATGCCACCAGCCAGGCATTGCCATATCTGCGCCGCAGCCTCCAGGTATTTGAGCAGACCAATCGTGCCAAGTACTACAGCGACCTGAGGGAGTTCGTGTTCGAATCATCAGTAGAAGACTTCTGTGACATCTCGAAATCAGACATCGTGGTCAGCACCATCCACAAGGCAAAAGGCCATGAGTTCGACCATGTACTGATGCTCATTACCCATCCCGAACATCCTACCGATGACATACTGCGCCGATACTATGTGGGCATGACCCGTGCCAAGCGTACGCTTGCCATCCACACCAACGGCAATCTCTTCGACAGCCTGAAAAGTGCCCAGCATCTCTATGATGCCCAAGCCTACGATGAGCCGAACGAAATAGTGCTTCAGCTCTCACACAAGGATGTAAACCTGGGCTTCTCCAAGCCTCACAAGGACGCTATTCTTTCCTTGAGAAGCGGTATGCCGCTAACCTACCACGACCATTGCCTCTGTCTCCCATCAACAGGCAGAGACATAGCCCAGCTCTCCATCAAGATGAAAGAGAAACTAGGCAAATGGGAGTTGAAAGGCTACAAGGTAACTGCTGCCCGAATCCGCTTCATCGTGGCATGGAAGTCAAAGGATGCACCTAGGGATGAGAAGGAATCCGCCATCGTGCTCGCTGATTTGGTGATGAAAAAATAAGGTAAATTCATTAAAAATCTATCACCAAACGCTATTTATCCTTTCTTTTTATACACAAAAGTGTAATTCTTAAGCCACACTCTTGAGAAATACACTTTTGTGTCAAAGGCTTTTTCCTATAAAGCTATACTTTTGCAGCAGAAAAATAAAAGAATCAAGCAAAACTGTAGCAATATGAAGGAAAAAGTAATTTTTACCACAGCGTTGTGCCTCTCGGCTATGACTCCGATGATGGCGCAGAATATCATCGGCAAGGTGATGAATACCAAGGGAGAACCTTTGGCGTTTGCCAATGTAGTATTATTGAATAGAACAGACTCGGCTTTCGTCAAGGGCGCAGTGAGTGGAGAGGATGGCAGCTTTGCCATCGACTCTTCCTGCAACGGTGGAATCATCAAGGTGACATCCGTAGGTTATAAGACTATCTGCATGGATTGCACTGGCGAGAATGTGGGCATTATCAAGATGGAAGAAGACAGCAAGATGCTCGGCGAAGTAGTCGTGAAGTCATCACGCCCTGTTACTGCCATCAAAGGCAATGCCTTGGTTACGACTGTAGCCAACTCCCAACTTTCTCATGCTGGCACAGCAAATGATGTGTTGCGCCAAGTGCCAATGGTCACAGGACGAGACGGTAATTTCGAGGTGTTTGGCAAGGGTACGCCACTTATCTATATCAATGGGCGTGTCGTACAAGATAAAAACGAACTTGCACAACTTAACTCACAAGACATCAAGAACGTGGAAGTTGTCACCAATCCAGGTGCAAAATATGATGCTTCCGTAAAGTCAGTCATCCGCATTCGCACCAAACCATCGCAAGGCGAAGGCTTTGGTGGAACACTTCGTGCCCAAAATGGTTACCGTCACTATTTTGTGAGTATGGAACAAGCAAACTTGAAATATCGCAAAGGAGGTTTGGAAGTATTCACCAATCTGAATTATTATGGTGGAAAATTCTATAGCTATGAATCCACGAACATGGAGACGCAAGGTTCCACCAATTGGCTTCAAAAAATAGAGAGCTTTAACCACATGAGAAACAACGAGTTCTTCGGTAAGTTTGGACTGTCTTGGATGCTCAACGAACACCATTCCATCGGTGCATACTACATAAATGGAGCTGGTTTACAAAAACCTGCATCCGATTATACTTCCACTTCGTTTGCCAATGGGAATTTGGAAGATGTGGTTTCCTCTGCTGTACGCAAGAGAACACATTCTGTGCCAAAGCACCATGCCAACATCTATTATAACGGAGAAATTGGCAAACTTGGCATTGACTTCGACATGGACTATATGTGGAGAAAGAAACGTGAAACTTCCAATCAGTCGGAAATAAACATAAACCATGAGAAAAACTTGGTTACCTCCACGAGCATCGGACATTCACGTATGTTTGCCGAAAAACTGATATTGAGTTATCCTCTTTGGAAAGGACAGCTTGAAGTAGGCAACGAATATACCGCCTCTCAGATGTTGAATGATTTCAACATCAATATGGCTACTATCGGAAATAGCAACACCAAGAGCGATGAGAAAAACATGGCTGGTTTTCTCTCCATAGGTCAGCAGTTCGGAAAAGTTGCCGTAGAGGCAGGACTTCGTTACGAGCATGTCAACTTCAAATACACGGAAAATGGTCAATTCAAGGAAGATCAAAGCAAAACTTACAACAATGTATTCCCTTCTCTGTCAATTTCCACACAGATTGGAAAGACTCAATTGGCATTGAACTACACCAGCAAGATGCAACGTCCATCGTATGATGACCTTGACGGAACCATCAACTATATCAATCGCCTAACCTTAGGAAGTGGTAATCCTTACCTATCCCCTGTGAAGATTCACACAGTGGAGTTAATGGGCGCATGGAAGCAATTCTTTGTCAAGGTTGCCTACGAGAACAGAAAGAATGCCACTATTGGCACCACTAAACCTTATGGAGAAGATGGAGAGGTGAAGTTGCTCACAATGGAGAATACTCCAAAGATACAACAGTTACAGGTTTTCCTCGGCGCACAATTCCAAATAGGAATTTGGCAGCCAAGCATTAACATGGGCATCATCAAACAGTGGTTCTCTGGAGAGTATTTGGGTGGACACAAATCCTACGGCAATCCTTTAGGAATTGTACAGTTTCAGAATGCTATCCATTTGCCTGGTGACATTTGGATGAACATTGACATGGAGTGGAACAGCCGAGGAAACAAGGACAATATGAAACTTGGTTATTCCTCATGCCTCAATGCCAAACTTTACAAGGCTTTCTGCAAGGAACGTTTCTCCATATCACTCGAAGCTAACGACATCTTCAACAAGAGTAATCGTGACATAACATTCTACAACAAGGATGTTACGCTCTGGCAAAACGGCACAAGCGACAATCGTGCCTTGCTCTTGACATTACAGTATAACTTCAATACATCAAGAGACCGTTATAAGGGCAAGGGTGCAGGCAACGCAGAAATAAACCGTTTCTAATCTTTTTGTAAAATGAATCATCAAGTTAATATTATCATAGCAGGTGCAGACATGGGAGGCTTGATAGCCTCCTGTGCCTTGCACGAAACAGGGATAGTTGAAGTTCCCAGTAACAGCATCGACTTCCATATCTTGCGCCTCGAAAAAGATACGCTGACAAGGGAAGATGTGGAGGAATGCAACTTGTCGGGTATCCAATATGCAGTGAATGCCACCTTGCACGATACAGAAGCATCATTAGCTTTCGATGAGAAATGCAAGGAGGTGGGTATTACGGTGGTTCATGCCGTTAATCTTGGCAAGGCAGCATTCCTTGCCGTCGAAAAGCCCAAGGGATATCCTTTCTTTGAAATCATGAAGAGGAATATTAATGAGACTTCTGCATTCCGCAGAAACCTTGGCAAATACATCTCGCTATATGGCAAGTTTTGGCAGAAGCCTGTGCCTTGGATAGATGAGGCTGTCCTTTCACGGCAGGGGAATGGCGCATGGATAGCTGCTGGCTATTGCGTAAACATTCTCCAAAACCTTGCGGAAGGCAGAGAAGTGAAATACTTCCCGAAGTTCTATCTATCTCCCTTATTGGAAGAACTATAAAGAGTGGGTTTCCCTTTCTTTTAGCAAAAGGGAAAGGCAACTTAAATCAGCTGATAGTTCGCAGCATGAAACAAGGCTTCGGCGATATTCTTCACGCCCAACTTGGCGAAGAGACTTCGCTTGCAAGCCTTGATGGTATCCACCGACTTGCACATTCTGTCGGCAATGTCATTCATCGTATAGCCTTGGGCAGACAATCTCAAAACATCTCTCTCAGTCTCGCTCAAGGTTATACCCTCTTTTTTCTCCCACTTGTGTTTCTGTGTGGAATACTCATAATACCCACGCTCACCATTCTTCTGCATGATGATATGTCCCGGTTCATCGGTTGCTGCCAATGATACGGTGCAGAGGGCAAGCCAGATTCTTCCATCATCAGAAAGAAGTATCGGAGTGAGGTGATGATGAATCAATCGGCTATGCCTGCCATTGGTAAGATGAAAGTCGTACGAGATGGTATAGTCCAGGCGGTCGCCCACAGGCAATTCATTGAAAAGATCAAAACCTTTCTTGTTCACTTCGAGCAGCATCTGCAGGTCAGCATCCGGAACATGGTCGATATACATCTGATAGCCTGCGTCCATCAACTGCTCCGGTTCCAATCCGCAGAGATAAGCGAGGTTATCTGATGCATAGATGAAGTCCTGATGAAAATAGTCGATGATATAGACACACTGGTAGGTGCTGCGGGCAAAGGCCTTTGCCGCATTCACCAATAATTCAATCTTCTCGTAATCTTCTCTGTTGATATGATTCACCTCGTTGGAATGGAGGAAGAAATCGTCTTTTTCTTTATTCATAAGCTATTCTGAATATTCGTTTGCAAAAGTACATTATTTTATTTGATTACAACTCTATGGTATTGTTTATTTACAGATAATTAACCGTAAAAGACGCTTAATCATTACTTACTGCACAACAGCTGGATTACAAGCGCACAACACGTGTTGTGCGAGCGCATAACAGCTGATATGCAAGCGCACAACAGCTGTTGTGCGACTGACGGAGGTGACTTTCCCGGCAACATATACTTACTGTTCCAACAACTTATCCTACTTCTTCCGACAACTTATAAAGGCTTCTTACGATGCTTATTCCTATTGATAAGCAGTTCTAACCCACTTCAATAGCACCGCTCATTCGTATCAATCAAACCGCTCATCCATATTAATGCCATTTTTATTTGGTAGTTTAAGAATAAAAGATTACCTTTGTATCGCTAAACAGAAAGAAGAATACGATGGCTATAAAATATGAAATCCATTATCTTCCCAATGCAGGAGGAAATGAAGAGACTCGCCGATTCGCCCATATCTTTGAGCAAACAGCTATGACTGACAAGGAGATGATCAGCCGAATCGCCAGACATAGCTGTCTGGGAGAAGGAGAAGTTTCGTCCGTACTCATGAAACTGCGTGATATCATAGAAGAAGACCTACAGGAGGGAAGACGTATCAACATTCCGGAAATAGGTTATCTCTCGCTCTCGGTAGATCTGGATATGGATGACCTGAAACCCGACAATAAAGTGAGAGCTGAATATGTAAGCGTAAGAGGCATCAAGTTTCGCCCCAATGCAGACCTGCTAAAACAGGTGAAATATAATACCCATTTCGAGAAATCACAATATACTTCCCGCTCCTACCCTTTCTCTGAAGATGCATTGAAGGAGAAAATAAGAGAGTATCTGAAGCATAACCGTTCCATTAACAGAAAAGTACTGGAAGCGGAATTTCATATCCGTAAACAGACAGCACTCAACTGGCTGAAGAAACTGGAAAAATCCGGTTTCCTGATTAAAGAAGGTTCACGCAATGCGCCGGTTTATTTCCTGGCTGAAGAATAAGAGCCCATCGGATGATAGGTCTCATCATGATAGAACTCTTTAGATGACTGCAAGCCATAGCCTCCGCGACCATCCAGGCTTCATTACATTAAATCTACACCCTAAAGATAAAGTAATATGCCAAATAAAGAAGAAAAGAGAATAACTGAGCAGAGCTCGCTCTACGAACATCTGGAAAAGATGAGCGTGGATGAACTCACCGCTCATATCAATGCAGAAAACAAGAAGGTGGCTCTGGCAATAGAACAAGCATTGCCTGCCATTAACCAACTGATTTCCGCCATCGAAGGGCAGCTGAAGAAGGGCGGAAGACTCTTCTATGCCGGTTGCGGAACGGGCGGAAGACTGGCTACGCTCGATACCATCGAGGTGCAGAACACCTATGGTATCGATGGTTCACAGATACAAGCCATCTTCCCCGGAGGCATCGGCTGCCTTACGCAAACCAGGGAATCCAGAGAAGACGACCTGGAGAATGGTTGGCACCAGCTCTGCGACAAGCATATCTCAGAGCAGGATTTCGTACTCGGTTTCTCGGCAAGCGGCACAACCCCCTTCGTGCTTTCCATCTTGCAGCATTGCAAGGAGGCAGGTATTCCTACGGGTTGCATCGTCAACAATCCCCACGCTCCTATCGCCCAGGCTGCAGATTATCCTGTAGAAGTCATCACGGGACCAGAATTCGTAACGGGAAGTACCCGCATGAAAGCCGGTTCTTCGCAGAAGATGATTCTGGATATGATCAGCACTTCTCTCCAGATTCGCCAAGGACGGGTGGAAGGCAACAAGATGGTGAACGCCAAGCTTATCAATCATAAACTCATCGACCGTGCCTGCCGCATCTTCATGGAACGCAATCCGGAATACACGGACTACGAAGAAGTGAAACAGCTGATTCTGAAAGCAGGAAGCGTGAAGAAGGCGGAAGACTTGCTGAAGAGTAAAAGCGATTTAGATATTTAGATAAATTTAGACCAAACTTCACCTTATATAATAGGACTATATGGCAAAGAAAGCAATTGTAATGGGTGCCACATCGGGCATCGGAATGGAAGTGGCAAAACTGCTTGCTGCAAAAGGATGGCAGGTAGGAATTGCCGGAAGAAGAATTGAAAGATTACAGGCTCTGATTGCTGAGGGTAAGACAACTTTACAGGGCAAGACAACCCTGCAAAAGGGTATTTCATCTGATGGCGAGGTGACTTCGCAGGGCGGCATTACCTGCTACCAGCAAATAGACGTGACTTCTCCCAATGCTCCTTGCTTGACAGCCATTTATATATTCCTCATTCATCTGCTCGACCATTACCGCCCTGATCCGTCTTATGTAGTACGCACTCATGCTTAACGAAAGTGTTACAGACGGCATGATCAGACTTTTAAAAGAATCTGATCCCCCCACAGGCAGCCAGTGCATCTTAACTGCAAAAAAATAGATCATCATCATACCAACCCAGAAGCTAGGCAGTGAAATTCCAATAAAAGACATAAACCGAATAATATAATCAGCCTTTTTATCCTTATATACTGCTGATAAAATTCCTAACGGAAAAGAAATTAATATCATCAGAATAAACGATGCAACTGCCAGTTTAACCGTATTGGGGAGTTTTCTTCCTAATACCTGA
>ERZ507028.610-NODE-610-length-13273-cov-7.020427_pt1 | contig 13273 bp, 4 predicted proteins | sample MGYA00512875_ERZ507028 | MGnify/ENA metagenome assembly ERZ507028 | reverse complement strand
GTCGATGTCGTCGATGGTCACGCCGGCCTTCTTCATGGCGTTGCGGGAAGCCACCACGGGGCCGACGCCCATGATCTTGGGATCCACGCCGCCCTGGCCCCAGCCGATCAGCTTGGCCATGGGCTTCAGACCGTACTTCTCCACAGCCTCGCCGGAGGCCAGCACGATGGCGGCAGCGCCGTCGTTGATGCCGGAGGCGTTGCCGGCGGTCACGCGCTGAACGTGCTTGCGGGTATCCGCCTCATGGATCTCGGTGGGCTGGAAGGTGTGGACGATCTGGTCCTCAACGCCCTCGGGACCGACCGGGAACGCACCCTTGAGCTTGGCAAGGCCCTCGGGCGTGGAGCCGGCGCGGGGGAACTCATCCTTCTTGAACTCGACGATCTCCTTCTTGACCTTGACGGGAACGGGAACGATCTCGGCATCAAAGCGGCCGGAAGCCTGCGCGGCCTCGGTCTTCTGCTGGGAGGCAGCGCCGAAGGCGTCAAGCTCCTCGCGGGTAATGCCCCAAACATCGCAGATGTTCTCGGCGGTGGTGCCCATGTGGTAGTTGTTATAGGCGTCCCACAGGCCGTCCTTGATCATGGTGTCCACCAGCTTCTTGTCGCCCATGCGAGCGCCCCAGCGGGCGTCCATGGAGGCAAAGGGAGCGGCGCTCATGTTCTCGGTACCGCCGCAGACCACCACGTCGGAATCGCCGGCCAGGATGGAGCGGGCGCCCTCGATGACAGACTTCATGCCGGAGCCGCAGACCATGCCCACGGTGTAAGCGGGAACGGAATAGGGGATACCGGCCTTGATGGCCACCTGACGGGCAACGTTCTGGCCCTGGGCAGCGGTCAGGATGCAGCCGAACATAACCTCATCCACGTTTTCGGGGGCGATATTGGCACGCTTGAGGGCCTCCTTCACCACCACGGCGCCCATCTCGGCGGCGGGGGTGTTCTTCAGGGAACCACCGAAGGAGCCGATAGCGGTACGGCAGCAATTGACGACATACAGATCTTTCATGATGGAATTATCCTCCTACATTTGGTTTTGGGGTTCTACTCTGTACCTATATCGTAGTCATTTTCGGCCGAATAGTCAACCCCCAGAATTGCTCCGCGCTGAAAAATCGTAGGACTGAACAGGAAATAACCTGGTTCCTTTGTTAGTTTGACTAAAAATTAACAAACTGTTTTCCTCAGGAGAGAGCCGAACGGGCCTCCTGGAGCCTGGTATAAAAGGCGCCGGGGTCCAGCTTGTTGAACAGGCGGGTGTTGTATTCCACCTTTGCGTCGGCCACGGCGGCCTTGATTTGCGTTTCAAACAGGGCATTGACCACGGCGGACTGGTCCAGCTCCTTGCCCACGGCCACATACAGGGCGCTGCCGGTGTCGATGACATCGCTGACCTGGCCGGGCTCCAGCGCCGACACGGCGGCGGCCAGGGTCTCGCCCATGTCCCCGGCGGAGGCGGTGACGCCGGCCTCCGTCACGTCCTCCATGCCCAGCTGGCCCGCCAGGTCCAGATATGCGGCGGTAACGTCCTGGGCGTCTCGCAGCTGCTGGGCAAAGCTCTCGGCCGCCAGGCGGGTGTTGTCGTCATCCTGGCCGTCCAGGGGCCAGTACAGCAGCAGACTGGTGGCATAGCCCTTCTGCTGGGCCAGGGCGTCAATGTCCTCCTGGGCAGGGTACAGAGCGCTGCCGGGGGTACAGAACGCCTGACGCACCCCGGCATACAGGTAATAGCCCCGGCTGATGGCGTCGAACATGGCCTCCGACACGCCCATGCCCTGGATCTGCTTGCTGTAGGCCTCCTGGCTGCCGTAATAGGTGATATACTGCTGGCGCTGGTTTTCCAGGGCCTCCCGGTCGGCGTCGGACAGGGTCACATTCCCCCGCTTGGCCCACTGGCGGACCACGGCGTACAGCTTCACGGTCTCCAGGGCGTCCTGCTTGGCATAGGCCCCGTAGGTCATCCCCTCGGACAGCTCCGCGTCAAAGTCAAGGTCCTGAACGTTGTACGCCAGATACTCGCAGTCATAGGCCAGCCAATACAGATACTCCTCGGCGTCAATGGTCTCTCCGTTGACGGTCAGCAGCTCGGCGTCGGGCCGGATGCCGCTGGCCTGATAGAACAGGCCGTCGGTGCGGTGGCCGTTGGTAAGGATACCGCTGGCGGAAATGCCCACCACCAGCAGCGCGGACAGGACCACCGAGGCGGCCAGACGGATCCATGCTTTTTTCATAAGTTATCTCCTTCCCGGGCAGCTTTGCCCAGCTCTTCTTTTTTCAGCCGCAGCTCCTCCGTCAGCTTCCCGGCAGCGGAGAGGGCGTCCTCCCCGGGGGCCAGGTGCAGCCGGAGCCGGGGAGGCTCCCCGGCGGACAGACGCAGGCGATTGCGGTAGCCGGGCATGGAGCACACGGCCATCAGGCTGGGTACGTCCACGCGGCTGTCAAAGGTGAAGGCCACCACACCGGCCCTCTGGGTGATATCGGTGATGAACACGTCGGCGGCGGCAGCCCGCAGCAGGGCCACGTCCAACAGGGCCATCACCGGCTTGGGCGGGTCGCCGTAGCGGTCCGTCAGCTCGTCCACCAGGTCCGACGCCTCCTCCGTGGTGCGGATGGCCGCCATGCGGCGGTACAGGTCCATGCGCTGGTGGGCGGAGGGCACATACCGCTCCGGAATGTGGGCGGAGGTGGCCAGGTCCGCCGAGCAGTCGGGGCGGATGTCCTTTCCCCTTCCCTGCTGCTCCAGCACCGCGTCGTTCAGCAGCCGCAGATACATGTCGTAGCCCACACTCATCAGATAGCCGGACTGCTCCGGGCCCAGCAGATTCCCCGCCCCGCGGATCTCCAGATCCCGCATGGCAATGCGGAAGCCGGAGCCGAAGGCCACATACTCCCGGATGGCGGACAGGCGCTTGCCGGCCACCTCCGTCAGCACCTTGCCGGGGCGATAGGTCAGATAGGCATATGCCCGGCGGGCGCTGCGGCCGATGCGGCCCCGGATCTGGTGCAGCTGGGACAGGCCCAGCCGGTCCGCGTCCTCGATGATCAGGGTGTTGACGTTGGGGATATCGATGCCGGTCTCGATGATGGTGGTGCACACCAGCACCTGGATCTCGCCGTCGGCCATCTGCTGCATGACGGAGCTCAGCTCCCGCTCGGCCATTTTGCCGTGGGCAATGCCGATGGCCGCATCCTCCCCCAGCCACTGCCGCAGGCATCCGGCGGTGGACTCGATGTTCTCCACCCGGTTGTGCAGGTAATATACCTGGCCGCCCCGGCTCAGCTCCCGGCGGATGGCCTCGGCAATGACGGGCCACTCGTGCTCCATCACATAGGTCTGCACCGGCTGGCGGTCGTGGGGCGGCTCCTCGATGGTGCTCATGTCCCGGATGCCGGACAGGGCCATATTCAGAGTCCGGGGAATGGGGGTGGCGGACAGGGTCAGGGTGTCCACCTGCCGGGCCCGCTCCCGGAGCTTTTCCTTGTGGGTAACGCCGAAGCGCTGCTCCTCGTCGATGACCAGCAGCCCCAGGTCGTGAAATTGCAGGTCCTTCTGCAGAAGCTTGTGTGTGCCGATCAGCAGGTCCACCTTTCCCGCCTGGGTCCGGGCCAGAATGTCCCGCACCTGGGCGGGGGTCCGGAACCGGGAGAGCACCTCGATGTTCACCGGGAAGGACCGGAACCGGTTCACCGCCGTGGCATAGTGCTGCTGGGCCAGGACGGTGGTGGGCACCAGAATGGCGGCCTGCTTGCCGTCCAGAATGCACTTCATCACCGCCCGCAGGGCCACCTCGGTCTTGCCGTAGCCCACGTCGCCGCACAGCAGCCGGTCCATGGGCCGGGGCTGCTCCATATCGGCCTTGATGTCCCGGATGGCCTGGAGCTGGTCGTCGGTCTCCGTGTAGGGGAAGGCGTCCTCAAACTCCTGCTGCCAGGGGCTGTCCGGCGAGAAGGCATGGCCTGCCAGCCGCTGGCGCTGGGCATACAGCCGGATCAGGCCCTCGGCCAGGTCCTTGGCGGCGGCCTTGGCCTTGCGGGTGGTCTTGGCCCACTCGGTGCCCCCCAGCTTATTGAGCTTGGTGCGCTCGTTGTCCTCGCCGGGGCCGATGTACTTGCTGACCAGGTCCAGAGACGTGGCCGGAACGTACAGCACGTCCTGCCCGGCGTAGGCGATCTTGATATAGTCCTTTTCCACCCCGTCCACCGGCATGCGCAGCATGGCCACGAACCGGCCGATGCCGTGATGGGCGTGGACCACCAGGTCCCCGGGGGTCAGGTCCGTGTAGGACTGGAGCTTCTGCTGATTGCTGTCCCGCCTGGGCCGGGGCTTTTTGGCCCGGCCGGACAGGGGCGTGGTCAGCTGCCCCTCCGTCAGCACCGCCAGCCGCCCCTCCGGATATTCGCACCCGGCGGACAGGGCTCCCACGGCAATGAGCACCGTGCCCTTTTCCGGGGACTTTTCCCCGGACAGGTCCACGGCGGCGGGGATTTTCCGGTCCGCCAGCATCCGGCGCAGGTTCCGGGCCCGGACCTCGCCGCCGCACAGCACCATCACCCGGTAGCCCGACGTGAGATAGTGGGTCAGGTCCGTGCAGGCCAGCTCCAGGGAGCCGCCGTAGCTGGACAGCTGCTTGGCCGTCAGCTGGAGAAGGTCCCGGGGCTGCAGCAGCTGCCGCCCGGTGGTGAGACCGTCCAGCTGCACCACCGGATGCTTTTCCAGCCCCAGGGCCAGCTCCGGCTCCGAGGCGGCAAAATCCGCCAGCTCACCGGCCAGAAAGCCCGCCTCCATTCCGGCGGACACGTCCTCCTTCAGCTGCCACAGCCAGCCCCGCAGGGCCTCCGCTGTGCGGCCGCTGTCCTCCACGCAGATCAGGGCATCCGCGGGCAGATAGTCCAGGGCGGTGGTCTTTTCCGGGTACACCGCCGCCATGCAGCGGTCCGCGCCGTTGGGGGTGACCCCCTGGCGCAGCAGGGCGGCATCGGCGGTCAGCAGGTCCCGCAGGGCCTGGGTGCCCTGCCTCCGGGCAAGGCGCTTTACCGCGGCCTCCAGCCGGGCGGCGGCGTCCTCCGCCGTATGCTCCTCCCAGCCGGGCAATACCTCCGCCGCCGGAAGCAGCAGTGCCTCCCGGCGGTTTTCCACCCGGCGCTGGGTGGCGGCGTCAAATATGCCCAGGGAGTCGATCTCGTCGTCGAAAAATTCGCAGCGCACCGGCTGCTCCATGCCCGGGGAGAACACGTCCAGGATGCCGCCCCGCAGGGCGAACTGTCCCGGGCCCTCCACCTGGTCACAGCGGGTATATCCGGCTCCGGCCAGCCGCCGGGTCAGGGCGTTCAGGTCCCACTGCTGGCCCACGGCCAGGGTCAGTGCCGTCCGCTCCAGAACCCGGGGCGGGATGCACCGCTGCACCAGCGCGTCCGGGGTAGTGACCACCACGGGGCTGTCCGCCAGGCGGTACAGGGCCGCCAGCCGCTGGTTTTCCCACTGGCGGCTGGACTCCATAGGCCGCCACTGAAGCTCCCGGGCCGGGAGCACCAGGGGCGTCTCCCCGGTGAGCACGGCTAGGTCACCGGCCTGGCGCCGGGCCTCCCGTTCGTCGGCACACAGCACCCACAGGGGCCGTCCGCTGTCCCGGTGCAGGGCCGCCTCCACCTGGGCCCGGTGGACCGGTCCCACGCCGGTGACCAGCACCGGCGAAACGCCGCCGCGTACATCCTCTGTCAGCTGCCGCACCTCCGTCAGGTGCAGCAATTCCTTTACCAGCGCCTTCACCGGGCACCTCCCTTCGTTTTCCCCCAACGCATCCGGGGGCGTATACGGTAAGTATACGCCCCGAAGCTGTAATTTAACTTAAATTTTGTCCGTCCGCCGCCTGTCGGGGGCGGGAACCCTTCTATGCTTATGCGCTCTTTCCGGATTTCTTCTCCCGGGTAAAGACCTCTGCCGTGATCAGCGCCGTCAGCGGGATGGACAGGATCACGCCCACGCTGCTGGCTACGCCGCTGACCACCTCCAGGGATACATAGGCCGAGCTCAGCAGCTGCCGGGGAGACAGTCCCAGAGAATACAGGTACAGGATCAGGGTAAAGCCGCTGCCCAGAAACGCCAGGATCAGGGTGTTGGTCATGGTGCCCACCATGTCCCGGCCGATGTTCATGCCGGAGCGGAACAGCTCCCTCCGGGACAGCTCCGGATTGGCGGCGTGGACCTCCGACAGGGAGGAGGCAATGCCCATGGTCACGTCCATCACCGCGCCCAGGGCGCTGATGACGATGCCGCCCACCAGCAGGCCCCGCAGGCCGATGGGCGTGCCGGTCTGCCGCAGCTGCAGCAGGGGCTCCACGTCGTCGATGCGCAGGCCGTCGATGCGGGTCAGTCCCTGGGCCAGCAGTCCGAACAGCAGGGCCAGGGCGGTGCCCGCCACTGCGCCCAGCATGGCGCACACGGTCTTTTTCCGGACGCCGCCTACGATGGTCAGGCTTACCACCGCCACATAGGCACAGACGATAAACGTCATCAGCAGCGTGTTGGCACCCTTCATCAGGGACGGCAGCAGCACGCCGAACAGGCACACCAGTGTCACCGCCAGGGCCACCAGGGATTTGACCCCCGTCCGGCCGCCCACGGCCACCGCTGCCGCGATGAACAGCACCAGCACGATGCAAAGGGGCAGCAGACGGTCGAATTCATACACCGTGGCATTGACGGTGCCGTCGGAATAGGTGGAGATCAGGACGGTGGCCCGGTCCCCGACCTTCAGCGGCCCGCCATACAGGGGCCCCACATAGTTATATACCTGCATCTGCTGGCCCTTATAGTCGCCGGAGCGGACGGTGACCAGCAGCAGCTGCTCGCCGCGATAACCGTTGTCGGAGGCAGGGTCCTTCTCCGTGGAATCGGAGAGGATCTGGTCCACGGAGGCGCTTTCGTAATCCGCGCGGTTCTCTGGCTCGTCGGACTGCACCGGCACGGGAGCCGCCAGCAGCCGCGCCGCCAGCAGCACCGCCACCGCCGCCGCCAGAACGACGCACGTCCATTTATTCTCCCGCAGCCAGGCGGCGGGGCCGGGCCCCTTCGTTTTTTTCTTCATATATACCGGTCCTTTCGGCAATTGGTGACACCAGCATAGCAAGTTGCGCCCCCCTTGTCAAGCAGGGCTTTGTGCAATCATCCATGTCTTGTGCACATATTAGCAAAATTTGTGTCAAATCTGCAAATAAAGCTGGAAACTGATAGAAGCGTATGTTACAATGAAAGTACCTGTGGGGCGGGAAGCTCCGGGGGAAATTAAAGGAGGTAATAGCCTGATGAAAACACCTGTTCGCACCAGACTTTTGTCTGCGCTGCTGTCACTGGTCATGCTGGTTTCCCTGCTGCCGGTGTCGGTATTCGCAGCGGACCCGGCGTCCAAAAGTGCAGCACTGGTCACCGACGCGTCGACCTTGAAGGCCGGCGACCAGATCATCCTCTCCGCAACTGCCAACGACAGCACCTTTGCCGCCGGGGCCATGTCCGGAAAATTCCTTTCCAGCGTGGAAACCAAGCTGGACGCCCTGGACAAAAAGGTGGAAATCTTTACGCTGGGCGGAAGCGCCGGGGCCTGGACCCTGACCGCCTCCGACGGCAAAAAGATCTCTGCTGTCAAGGCAAAGGAATTGAGCAATTCCGGCAAGGGCACCGACACCTGGACCATCGCCATCGATGACAACGGCGCCGCCACCATTGCCAGCACGAATACGGCCTGCGGCCGCATTCTGTACAATGTGAGAAACCCCCGTTTCCTGAACTACATCTCGGACACCAACGTGTCCATGCTGCTGCCCAGCATCTATAAGCTGGACACTGCCGCCGCCCGGGAAAGCGGCATCGTCACCGATCTGACCACCCTGCAGAACGGCGACAAGGTGGTGGTATTCAACCCCGCCAACAAGAAGGCTCTGTCCTCCGTGTACAACGGCTTCTATAACACAGGCGTGGATGTGGAGCTGACCGGTGGCAAGCTCACCGGCTACACGGATGCAGAGCTGTGGACCGTGAACCGCACCGAGAGCGGCGCCTATACCTTCTCCACCGCCGAGGGCAAGAAGCTGTCCATGGACGAAAAATACTCCAGCACCCCCCTGGACAAGGCCAATGTGGATTGGGCGCTCAGCGCCGCCGCCACGGCGGACTGCTTCTACATCAAGAACGTGGGCCGCGGCAGCTATCTGGAGTGGTTCGCCGAGAAGAACAATTGGAGCTCCTACGGAACCATCGGCAGCAACGAGGCTCTGTTTGCCCAGCAGCTTTATCTGGTGGCAGACACCCAGAAGCCTGACCAGCCCGGTCAGCCTGATGATCCCACCGCTCCCCTGAAGAACGGTGACCAGGTGGTCATCTATAACCCCGCCAACCTGAAGGCCCTGTCCACGGAGTACACCGGCTTCTATAACAAGGGCACCGACGTGACCCTGGCCAATGGCAAGCTCTCCGGTTATACCAAGGCCGACATCTGGACCGTGGGCGTCAACGCCGACGGCAGCTACACCTTCTCCACCGCCGACGGCAAGAAGCTGTCTATGGACGAAAAATACTCCAGCACCCCCCTGGATAAGACCCACACCGGCTGGAGCATCCTTCCCGCCGCCACGGAAAACTGCGTCTATATCCAGAACGTGGGCCGCAGCAGCTATCTGGAGTGGTATGCCGAGAAGAACAACTGGAGTGCCTTCGGCACCATCGGCAGCAACGAGGCTCTGTTTGCCCAGCAGCTCTATCTGGTAGGCGACGAGACGGACCAGCCCGCCGGCAGTCTGCCCCAGGAGGGCGCGCAGGTGGTGCTGTTCAACCAGAATGCCCAGGGCGTCCTGGCCGGGCAGAATGACAACACCGACAGCCCCGCCGTCAACAACGTCTCCGCCCAGGTGGCCAACGGCAAGGCCATTCCCGGCAACGGCGGCGTGGTGTTCACCGTGGAGCGCAGCGGCGAATACTATCGCTTCCGCAACGAGACCTACGGCTACCTGTGCTCCAACGGCACCGGCAACAACGCCTTCTATTCCCTCACCGCCAGCGACGACGCCGACTGGACCGTGGAGCCCTGCTCCGGCGGCGTGGGCGGCTATCAGCTGGAGAGCCGCACCGCCAAGTTCAACGGCAGGTACAGCCAGTTCCTGGAGTATTATAGCGACAGCTATAAGACCTATAGCATGTACAACGTCACGGACTACACCATCTACTCCTTCTTCTTCTATGGCGTAGCCGACAGTGTGAAGCTGGACGGCGGCATCGTCAATGATCCCGCCGTGAAGTTCACCTCCGCCGACTCCGTGAAGGGGGGCCAGGATTACACCCTGACCTTTACCGTGGACGATGCGAAGGCAGTCCAGAAGCTGGAGATCCTGGTGGACGGCAGGTCTGCCGGTGTCATCACCGACTACACCGCCGACGGCAGCAATTACACCGCCAATGTGCCTGCCGCCATGCTGGCCGGGTCCGATCAGGTGACCTTCACCGTCCGCGTGACCAATGTCTCCGGCGCCAGCTACAGCGGCAGCCTGGTGGTCACCGTGGTGGACGAGCCCTCCATCGGCGCCGTGACGCCGCTCAAGGGCAGCCAGACCGGCAGCGACAAGCGGCCTGTCATCTCCGCTGAGCTCATCAACGCCGGTGAGAATCCCACCGTGGAAATGACCGTCAACGGGAAGAAGGTCAACGCCGTCTGTGCCGGCGGCAAGGCCACCTACACCCCCGCCGCCGACATGACCGACGGCCGCACCAATGTTACCGTCACCGTCACCCGTGCCGACGGCAAGTCCGCTTCCTTCAGCTGGTTCTTCACCGTGGGCGAGTCCCGGTATCAGCTGTACTTCGGTCAGCTGCACAGCCACACCCAGTATTCCGACGGCGCAGGCTCTCTGGAGTCCGCTCTGAGCTATGTGAAGAACCTGCCCGACAGCGCCAACGTGCAGTTTGTGGCCTTCACCGACCACTCCAACTACTTCGACAAGAGCGGCGCGGCCAACCCCGAGGGCGCTCTGTATGACATGAGCCTGGCCACCCCCTACAGCCAGGAGACCTGGAACAGCTACCGTTCCGCCGTGGCCGCCTTCAACGAGGCCAACGCCGGCTCCCTGGTGGCTCTGGCCGGCTTCGAGATGACCTGGTCCGGTGGTCCCGGCCACATCAACACCTTCAATACCCCCGGTATCGTCTCCCGCAACAACACCACCCTGAACAACAAGACCGACTATGCCGGTATGCGCGCCTACTATGCCCTGCTGAGCCAGCAGGAGGGCGCAGACAGCCTCAGCCAGTTCAACCACCCCGGCAACACCTTCGGCACCTTCGGTGACTTCGCCTTCTGGGATCCCGTCATCGACAGCCGCATGTACATGGTGGAGGCCGGCAACGGCGAGGGCCAGATCGGCGCCGGCGGCTATTATCCCAGCTATGAGTACTACACCATGGCGCTGGATAAGGGCTGGCACCTGGCTCCCACCAACAACCAGGATAACCACAAGGGCCGCTGGGGCAACGCCAACGACGCCCGCGACGTGATCCTCACCGACGACTTCTCCGAGGAGGGCATCTACGACGCACTGCGCGCCATGCGTATGTACGCCACCGAGGACAAGAACCTGGAGATCGGCTACACCGTCAACGGCATGCTCCTGGGCAGCAGCCTCACCGAGGTCCCCGAGAAGCTGGACATTCATGTTACCGTCAACGACCCCGATGCCAGCGATTCCATCTCCAAGGTGGAGGTCATTGTCAACTCCGGCAAGACCGCCTATACCTGGGATGATCCCGCTGTCCTGGCCACCGGCGACCTGTCCGTGACCCTGGACCCCGACTACAGCTACTACTACATCCGCGTCACCCAGGGTGACGGCGACCTGGCGGTCACCGCTCCCGTGTGGGTGGGCGAGACCCTGAAGCTGGGCATCTCCGATGTGACCTGCGGCACTTCCACTCCCGTCACCGGCGAGAAGATGACCGTTACCACCACCCTGTTCAACAGCGAGAGCACCGACGCCAGGATCAAGTCCATCACCTATGCCGTGGGCAGCCAGGTGCTGACCTCCGCCACCGACGCGGGCACCGTTCCCGCCAGCGGCACCCTGGACCTGAGCTATGATATCTCCTTCGATACCGCCCGGGTCTATAAGGTCACCGCCACCGTGGTGCTGGAGCAGGACGGCAAGGAGTATGTGTTCACCAAGGACATTACCCTGGACGTGCTGAATGCCGACGACCTGGTGTATATCGGCATCGACGCCTCCCACTACAACGAGTATGTGGCCGGTAACTACAAGGATTCCATGGGCAACTTCGGCAACCTGGCGGGCAAGTACAACGTCCGCACCGTGGAGCTGAAGACCAGCGACGATCTGATCGCCGCCTGCTCCAATCCCAAGTTCAAGGCCCTGATCCTCACCGCCCCCTCCCGCCGCCTGGCGGACGCCCAGACCGATCCCCGGACCTACAGCGCCGCGGAGCTGGCGGCCATTACCGCCTTCAACGCCGGCGGCGGCACCGTGATCCTGGCCGGCTGGAGCGACAACTACGAGAACTATGACGTGATCCAGAGCAATCCCGCCATCAAGCACATGGCCGCCACCCAGAACGAGGTGCTCCAGGCCCTGGGCTCCAGCCTGCGTATTGCGGACGATGCCACTTATGACGATGTCCGCAGCGCAGCCGACGGCGTGGACAAGTGGCGTCTGTACTTCAACACCTACGGTCAGAGCTTCCTGACCAACGGCGTGGAGGTGGACCCCGCTCACCCCTATGACCGCCTGTACACCGAGGTATTCAGCCACTATGGCGGCGCCTCCGTGTATGCCGTGGATGCAGACGGCAAACCCACCTCTGCCCTGCCCGCTACGGTGACTCCGGTGGTGTACACCCATCCCACCACCTATTCCGTGGACGTGGATAAGGACGGCCTGGGCGGCGCCAACGTGCCCAAGTACGCCTATGCCGAAAACGACAGCCGTCTGCTGGCCATGGCCAGCGAGCAGCTGGAGGGCAAGGGTCTGATCATCGTGTCCGGCGCAGCCTTCATGTCCAACTTCGAGGTCCAGGCCACCATCAGTGACAACGGCTCCGAGAAGAACTACTCCAACTATAAGATCTGCGAGAACCTGCTGGGCCGCATCAACCCCGTGAAGATCACCGACATTGCCACGGTCCAGGCCCAGACCGAGGCCGGTCACAAGTACACCATTGAGGGTGTCGTGACCTCCAACGCCTCCGGTTATGACAAGGCCACCGCCTTCTTCGACTGCATCTATGTTCAGGATGAGACCGGCGGCATCAACTGCTTCCCCGTGGCCGGCGACTTCAAGATCGGCGACGTGGTCCGCGTCACCGGCGTGACGGAGACCTATCAGGGCGAGAACGAGCTGCAGGTTTCCTCCATTGAGAAGATCGGTGAGACCACTCCCGTCACTCCCAGAGCCGTCACCTCCACCCAGATCAACGACGGCTCCGTCCTGGGCCAGCTGGTGACCCTGAACGGCTACGTCACCGGCTATGAGATGGCCGACGGCCTGGTCCAGACCATCCTGGTCCGCGACAGCGAGGGCAAGATCGCCCGCGTGTTCATCGACGGCTATATCACCACCTCCTACGATGTGGCGAACCTGTCCGTGGGCTGCCAGATCTCCGCCACGGGCCTGGCCTCCTATGACAACACCTTCGTCCTGGCCGACGGCACCCCCATGGCTCCCCGCATCCGCGTCCGCGACCGCAACGACGTGGTCTGCACCGCCCATGAGCATACCTTCGGCGAGTGGATCGTCACCACCCAGCCCACCTGCACCGAGCCCGGCGAAAAGACCCGCACCTGCACCGGCTGCGGTGAGGTGGAGACCATGGTCATCGACGCCACTGGCCATCACTACAAGGATGGCAAGTGCACCGACTGCGGCGCAGCCGATCCCGGCTATCAGCCCACCCAGCCCGGCGTCAAGACCGGCGACGAGAGCAACACCACCATGTGGATCATCGTCCTGGTTTGCGCTGCCGCTCTGGCTGTGGTGCTGGTCATCGTGTCCCGCAAAAAGCGCAACAGCTGAGAAAGCCTGATCACTCAGGTAAGCGCTGAACAAAAGGGGGGTCCCGCCGGATGGCGGGACCCCCCTTTGCCTGTCAAAAAAGGGCAAAAACGGCGTCCGCCTTGGTCAAAGGCGGACGCCGTCAGCTTGTCAAAAATCCTTTTTGACAAGCTGAAATAGCATTTTCAAAACTTTCATGAAAGTTCTGAAAATGCGATGATTGAAAACGAAAG
>ERZ507028.589-NODE-589-length-13428-cov-4.325955_pt1 | contig 13428 bp, 10 predicted proteins | sample MGYA00512875_ERZ507028 | MGnify/ENA metagenome assembly ERZ507028 | reverse complement strand
AAGACGGGGTTTATTTTACTGACCCTTTTACCAATGAAGATGAAAAAATCGGACCCGAGGAATCTATGCAGATTCAATGTCGAATTGGAGCCGATATTCATATGGCCTTTGATGAACTAACGAGTCTTGCGGATACCTATGAATACAATGTCGAAGCTTTAAAGCGAACGGAACGCTGGGCCCAGCGAAGCCTGGACGAACATAAAAAACACCACATGGATCTCGGTTATTACCAAGCTTTATATGGAGTTCTGCAAGGGGGACGTTGGGAAGATTTACGCCGCAGTACCGCAAAGAAATTAGCCCAAATGGATTTTGATGGCTATGGATTAGGTGGTGCTTTTCTAAAAGAAGATCTAGGTGAAATCTTGCGTTGGTGTTGTGAAGAATTACCCGATAATAAACCACGTCACTTGCTTGGTTTATCTCGTCCTGATGATATTTTTACCGGCGTTCGTATGGGAGCGGATACCTTTGATTGTGTCGCACCGACAAGAGAAGCAAGACATGGACGCATCTATCATCGCTATGGTTATTACAGCATCAATAAACAAGTCCACTTGGATGAATTGCTAGATCCAGAATGTGATTGTCCAACTTGTCGCGCTGGCTGGACACGTGGACAGCTTAGAGCCTTAAAAAAATCAGAGAATAATGAAGAAAAAGAACTGTATTTCCGTTTGGCTTCGATGCATAATCTGCGTTTCATTCTGCGCTTGATGGAAAATATTCGCCAAGCCATTTTAGAAGATCGTCTGGATGAATACCAAGCCCAATTTTATAAAGATTATTATGGCAAATAAAAAGGATCGATTTCGATCCTAATTATTTGTACTACCTTGGAGTGTTATCGTACACTCTTTTTCTTTGCCATCACGATTCACTTTCACTTGAATCTTATCACCAATCTTATGCTTACTGATGGCCGCTTTGACTTCAGAAGAACTACTTACTTCTTTGCCATCAACTGATACAATACGATCGCCTTCCTTTAAGCCAGCTATATCGGCAGCACCGCCATTTACAATTTGTACGATGTATACACCTGTTTCTTTATCCGAATTATCTCCCATATAGTAGTTTGAGTTATTCGTATAATCGTATAAAGAAACACCTAAAACAGGACGATTTGTCACACTTCCATTGGAAATCAATTGATCAATGATATCGGTCGTTTGATTGATAGGAATCGCAAAACCAATACCTTCTACACTACCCGAACTTGTCGAATTCGAAGAATATTTTGCGTTGACAATACCAATTAAATTTCCATCGGCATTAAACAATCCACCACCAGAGTTACCTGGAGAAATCGAAGCATCGGTTTGCAGGAGTGTCATTGTTGTACCACCTACATCAATTTGACGATCTAAAGCGGAAATAATTCCTTCGGTAACAGTTCCGCCTAATTCACCTAATGGATTACCTATCGCAATCGCAACATCGCCTACTTCCAGTTTGGAAGAATCGCCAAATGTAGCGGGGGTTAAATTGTCAGCTTTAATTTTAATGACGGCAAGATCGCTATCGGCATCTTTTCCAATTAATTGTGCTTCGTAATCTTTTCCATCCGTTGTACGAACGCTAATACTGCTGGCATTATCAATAACGTGATTATTCGTTACGATATATCCATCTTTGCTGATGATGACACCACTACCAGCCCCTTCGGATACATATTGACCAAACATACTGTCACCACTTGATACAGCTTCCGTTTTAATTTCTACGACCGATGCACCACATTTAGAAGCAACAGAGCTTACATCCGATTTGGATGCTTTTGAAGAAGCTTTTCCAGTGACTTGGTTAATGGTTACTCCAGATGAAGACTGGTTTGCTAAATATCCGCCTGTAAAACCAAATACGCTAGAACACAAAACAACTAAGACAATCAATAAGAGTGTTCGTTTTGTCTGTTTGTTTTGCGGGTTTTGATTATTGAAATTCATAATTTACCTCCATATTTTTCTTAAGTATACATCGAAAACCTTAATTGAACATAAAAATACATTCTTGTATTTTTATAAATAATAGATATATTAATATGTGATTGTTTTTTAAGGAAGATAAACTATGCAAAAAATATATTCAGTATGTGATATTCATTCACCAAAACAAATACAAGAAATGTCATTGGAAGAATTAAATCATCTCGCAAAAGAAATTCGTACCTTTTTAATTGAATCCATTTCGAAAACCGGTGGGCATTTATCAAGTAATCTGGGAATTGTCGAAGTGACGCTGGCCATGCACTATGTATTTCGCTGCCCCGAAGATAAATTGATTTTTGATGTAGGTCATCAATGTTATGTACATAAAATTTGTACCGGAAGAGCCAGTCAGTTTCCCACTTTACGTCAAAAAGGTGGATTATCTGGTTTTCAAAAGCGCAACGAAGGGCCTTATGACTGTTGGGAAGCCGGGCATTCTTCAACTTCTTTATCTGCAGCTTTAGGTTATGCGATTGCCCGAGATTTAAAACAGGAAGACTATCAAGTCGTTGCCCTTATTGGTGATGGATCGCTAACTGGTGGTATGGCTTTAGAAGCCTTAAATGATATCGGTTCGAAACAAAAGAAAGTGATTATTATCTTTAATGATAATAATATGTCAATCAGCAGAAACCACAGTGGGGTAGAAAAACGTATCACCAAACTTCGTTCTTCTCATCTATATATTGATTTGAAACACGATGTGAAAAATAATTTAAAAGCCAATAAATTAGGTAACAATGTATACAATAAATTATCTTCTGTACGCGATCGCATTAAAGATGAAGTTATTGATGCACCGCTTTTTAAAGAGTTTAACCTCGACTATATGGGACCAGTTGATGGGCATGATTTAGCGAGTCTAATTAAAGTTTTTCAAGCGGCAAAAGAACATGATGGACCAATTGTGGTTCATGTCCTAACGCAAAAAGGGAAAGGATATAAGTATGCCCAAGAAGATAAGATAGGTAAATGGCATGGAGTTTCTCCTTTTGATATCAAAACCGGAAAACCATTATCGCAATTGCCAAGTGATCAAATTTCCTGGTCACAAGTTATTTCAAATACTTTGATTGATCTAGCTAGCAAGGATTCGGATATTGTAGCTATTACCCCAGCAATGGCCCAAGGAAGCAAGTTGTTAGAATTTCAAAAACAATACCCTAAACGACTCTTTGATTGTGGAATTGCTGAACAACATGCCGTAACCATGGCTTGTGCCATGGCTTTAGGCGGATTAAAACCTTTTGTATCCATCTATTCGTCTTTTCTACAAAGAGCGTATGATCAAGTAAACCATGATATGGCAAGAATGAATTTACCCGTTGTGATTGGCATTGATCGGGCAGGACTTGTAGGGGATGATGGTGAAACCCATCAAGGTGTTTTTGATATTTCCATGTTGCGCAGTATTCCCAATTTAATTCTCTCGCAACCTAAAGATGCCAAAGAAGCGCAAGACTTATTGTATACAGCTTTTCAAACCAAACGTCCTTTCTGTATTCGTTATCCACGAGGAAATGTGCACTATGAAAAGAATCCATCGTATCAAGAAATAGAAGTAGGAACTTGGCAAAAAACAATCATCGGAACGCCAGAACAAGTTGTAATTACCTATGGACCAGACGTGGATCATGTTATTGAAAAAGCACGCGCTAACCATCTGAACCTGATGGTTATCAATGCTCGTTTCTTTAAACCTATTGATACCAAGATGATTGATTTGATTTGTCGCATGAATCTTCCTATTACGGTTTATGAGACGGATATGAAAACCGGTGGTCTAGCCAGTGCTATCTTAGAGTATTTGAACGCCAAAGAAAAACGCATTACATCCATTGGAATCGAAGATCACTATGTCTGTCACGGACCAGTTCGCAGCTTACGAATCCAAGAGGGAATTAGTACCGATCAATTGTTTACACAATTAGAAAGTACGTCTTCTAAGGATGAGAAATAGACAGAATCTTTAACAGTTGAAATCAAGCAGAAACCGAAGATTGCCTTTGTTGATAAGGAGATTTTCGGTTTCTTTGTTTATAAAAATGTTCCTAGGAATTACTTGTTTCAATAGCTTGAACAGCTGTAAAAAGTAGAAGGAACGGGTATATTTGAGAATTAAAAAAGAGAATGGTATAATGACCCTGTATCCAGAGGAGGGGTTTAAAATGCCTGCAAAAAAAACACCTGCAACGAAGACCGTTGCGAAAGAATCAACAACCGTAAAGAAAACAGTGGAAGCAGCTCCAGTTAAAAAGGAAGCTGTGAAAAAGACGACTACAGATATAAAAGCGACTACAACGAAAAAAGCCGAAGAAGCTAAGAAAGCAACACCTGCTAAAAAAGCTGCGGCAACAAAAGCAGAACCAGCTAAAAAAAGTGAAGCGCCAAAAGCTACCGCTACAAAGGCTGAACCTGCAAAAAAGGCAGAAGCAAGTAAACCTGCTGCCAAGAAAGCCGAAGAAGTAAAGAAGGCACCAGCTAAAAAAACAACAACGAAAAAAGCTGCACCTAAGAAAACTACAACGGCAAAAAAAGCTGAGCCTGCTAAAAAAGAAGCAGCAGCTAAAAAAACCGAAGAAGTGAAAAAAGCTGTTCCTGCAAAGAAGACTGCCAGCAAAAAAGCTGCACCAAAGAAAACTGCAACAAAAGCTAAAGCAGCACCTAAGAAAGCAGCTGTTAAAAAAGCTAGCCCAGCGAAGAAGCCATCTGCTTCTAAAACGAAAAAAGAAAAGTTGGAACAATACAACAATTTTGCGATTGATACATGTTTAGAAATGGCAAAAGCGATGGGTGTTGCGATGGATTATGATGCATATGCAGCAATGTTACTAGATAGTGACAACATCAAACAAATGGCAAAAGATGTTTTAGCTAAATACAATGTAGATGCCAAAGCATTCAGTTTTGAAAAAGATGGTTATGATACGGACTTAATTGAAGTGATTTTCAACCGTATTAGTGAAACCGTTGATATCAAAGCCAGTGACTTTAAAGACATTGCCAAAGACATTAAAACGCATGCGCAATATGAGATTCAAGATGATGCCACAGCCAACAATGAAGAATATCAAAAAGATTTTGATTTAGTTCGTGAAGTGCTAATGATTGGTCAAAGAAAAAACATTCATTCAACTGAAGATATGAAGGCTTTTGTCAAAGAAGATCCAACCGATTTAATTGGAAAATTTATGGATCTAGCGCTTCAAGTACTTCCATTGTTTGAATACGATGATGTGAAGTATTATGAAAACTTCATTTATGCCGTTCTTTCCCAATTTGATAATTTACATCAAAAATGGGGAACACGTGCTTTGATGGATGTCGCAGACCTTTACATCAAACATGGCGATTATGGACTAGGTGATGCAAATTACAATTATGTATTACGTGAAAACGAAATCAAAGATATGATCTATTATCGTTTTGCGAATGTCTATGTAGGTATTGATTTGGATAAAGCCAAAGCTATTGCCAACAGCTCATTCCAATACGTAGATGATCGTTACGATTATTATCCAAAAATCATCGAGATTTTAGAAAAATAGTTTTTTAACCGGGGCTTAGTCTCCGGTTTCCTTGTGCTTTTACACCAAATAAGGTATATTAGACATACTATGTTTAGGAGGGATTGTTTTGGCTAAGACAAGTATTCCAAAGTGGATTTTACAATGTTTGGATCAATATGGAAATTGTGCATGTGGTCGTGATATTACAGTAAAGATGGGCAAAGATAATTTATTGAAGGCTTTAGCTGAATTAGGTTATCCTTGTGATATGGAAATTGTCAATAACATCGACAATGAAGAATATCCAAAAGAAGGAACATATATTCTTATTTCAAAGAATCGTCAAATTTTATTGGATAGTGATGAATAGTAAAAAAATCCCTGCTTAGGGATTTTTTTGTTGCCAGTCTTCTTTTACCAGCAAATATTTTCGACTTGCCAATAAAGCGATAATACCAATGATAGATAATAGTAAACTGAAGTTATTTAAGTGTTCGATAATAATGTATCGGGCCATGGTGAAAATCAATACTTCCGTTACATTTTCCATAGAGTGTTTAATTAGCATTCGTACAAATTCTAGTACAATCACTAAATTAAAGGCATACGAGAGCATCGTAACCAGGGCTTTGCCACTTACGTCACTTTGAAGAATTGTTCCAAAATGCAGGAATAATTTAAGTCCTTGTACGATGACACAAAGGATAAGAAAGGTGGCAATCACATATTCTAATATGGTTGTGATTTTCGTAAGAATTTTACTGATATCTTTCATGTCTTCATTGTAACATAGTTCATATTGAAAATTCTTACATTTTTATGGTAATATTTTTCAGAAAGAGGAATGTGATAAATATGTATAACTTAACACAGAAAATCATCAAAGAGCATTTAATCAAAGGAGAATTAAAAGCAGGAAGTCCTATAGAAATTCGTATTGATCAAACCTTGACGCAAGATGCAACGGGAACAATGGCCTATATGCAATTAGAAGCCATGGGTGTTGATCAAGTCAAAACCGAATTATCTGTAAGTTATGTTGATCATAACACCTTACAGAATGGATTTATGAATGCCGATGACCATGCCTACCTACAAACTGTTGCCAGTAAACATGGGATCTATTTTTCTAAACCAGGAAATGGAATCTGCCATCAAGTGCATTTGGAACGTTTTGCGAAATCAGGAAAAACTTTAATTGGTTCCGATAGCCATACGCCTACTTCAAGTGCCATGGGGATGATTGCCATTGGAGCAGGAGGCCTTGATGTTGCCAAAGCAATGGCTGGAATTCCATATCGTTTAACGATGCCTGAAGTTATTGAAGTGCGTTTGACAGGAAAACTCGGACATGGTTTAAGTGCAAAAGATGTCATTTTGGAATTGCTTCGCCAATGCAGTGTTAAAGGTGGCGTTGGAAAAGTCTTCGAATATACCGGTGATGGGGTACAAAACCTAACTGTTTATCAAAGAGCAACTATTACCAATATGGGGGCTGAATTAGGTGCAACAACATCGATTTTCCCAAGTGATGACATCACCAAAACATTCTTGGAACGCCAAAACCGCAGTGCTGACTGGAAAGAACTGTCTGCTGATCCAGATGCTAGCTATGATGGCTTAGTAGAAATTGATTTATCCGCTTTACAACCAATGGCAGCTTGTCCAAATTCACCAGATGCCGTAAAGAATGTTACCGAATTAGCCGGTACAAAAGTAGACCAAGTTGCAATCGGATCTTGTACGAACTCTGGATACGAAGATATGATGCGTGTCGCAAATATTTTAAAAGGCAAAACTGTTCATCCAAATGTTTCTTTAGTCATCTCTCCAGGTTCCCGCCAAGTCTTGGAAAAGTTAATTGAAACAGGTGCTCTGTCTACCTTTATTAAAGCCGGGGCAAGAATTCTTGAATGTGCTTGTGGACCATGCATTGGAATGGGACAATCGCCAAAAAGCGATGGAATTTCTTTGCGTACCTTTAACCGAAATTTCTATGGACGTTCAGGTACTTTGAGTGCAGGAATTTATCTAGTCAGTCCAGAAGTAGCTGCCGTTAGTGCTTTAACCGGTACGATTAGTGATCCTACTACATTTGATTACGAAGACAGCTTTGATCAAGAACCAATCTTCATTGATGACTCTATGATTTTAAAACCAAGTGAACATCCAGAAACGGTTGAAGTGATTCGTGGACCAAACATTAAACCACTTCCACAAAACACGGCTATGACAGAAGAAATCGAAAAGAAGGTTGTTATTAAATTACCAGATAATATTACAACAGATCACATTGCACCAGCCGGAGCTAAGGTTTTGCCTTATCGTTCTAATATCGAAAAATTATCTACCTTTGTCTTTATGAACAATAAAGAACATTTTGATGAAATCTGTAAGGCAAACCATGGTGGTATTATTGTAGCTGGAGAAAATTATGGCCAAGGTTCAAGTCGTGAACATGCTGCATTAGCACCAATGTATTTAGGTATCAAGGCCGTTCTCGCAAAAAGCTTTGCGCGGATTCATCATGCTAATTTAGTAAATTTTGGTATTCTTCCATTAGAATTTGTCAATAAGGAAGATTATGACACCATTGATGAAATGGATGATTTAGTTGTAGAACATGTAAAGGGATTATATGATAGTCCAGTTATTACAGTTACCAACAAAACAAAAGGTTGCAGCTATCAAGTACAAGCGCATCTAACCAAAGAAGATCTAGATATTATTATGGAAGGTGGCGCTTTGAACTACATTCGTAACCATCAATAGAATTTAAGGATACACAATTGTGTATCCTTTTTTTTCTGTTTTGACATAGGCAAAGAGGCAATTCTTTGCCTTTTTTTGTCTTTTATCAAAAAAAGTAAAAAAAGATAGCTATAATGACGAGATTAGGGTATGATTGTGGTGCAAAGTAGCGTTTTGTGGTGAAATGTGGGGAGGTGAGAACGTGTTCATGGGTGAGTATGGCCATAATATTGATCGTAAGGGGCGATTAATTATGCCGGCAAAATTTCGTGAAGAGCTCGGTGAACGCGTTGTCGTAACTCGTGGTTTAGATGGATGTTTATATGTGTACACATCTTCACAATGGGAAAAGGTGTATGAAGGACTTTCCAAACTTCCAACCACAAATAAAAACGCACGTTGGTATCAACGTATGGTTTTATCTAAAGCAGCAGAATGTGAAATGGATAGTCAAGGACGTATTTTAATCCCATCGTCACTTACGTCATTGGCAAAGTTAGAGAAAGAATGTTTGATTATTGGAATGGCAAATCATTTAGAGATATGGGCTAAAGATGTTTGGGAAGCAGAAGAACAAGAACAGAGCGATGCTTTCGAAGATATGGCTGAACAATTATCAGATATTATGGGGTAATCATGGAACATATTAGTGTTTTATTAAATGAGTCGATTGATATGTTACAGGTTAAAGACGATGGAATCTATGTGGATTGCACACTGGGCCGAGGGGGCCACAGTAGTGAAATCTTGAAACGTTGTACAAAGGGACATCTATATGCATTAGATTGTGATCAAACCGCAATTGATCAAAGTACAACAAGATTGGCAAGAGTTGGGTCCAATTTCACTTGTATTCATACACCTTATGAAAAACTAAATGAAGTATTGGATGCGCAAGGCGTTGGAAAAGTGGACGGAATTATTATGGATTTAGGGGTATCCAGTCCGCAATTCGATGACGGAACAAGGGGATTTAGTTATCGTAGCGATGCACGTCTTGATATGCGCATGGACCAATCCCAAACCTTGGATGCGTGGACAGTTGTCAACACGTATTCCCAAGAAGAATTGACACGTCTTCTGAAACAATATGGGCAGGAACCTTTTGCGTACAAGATTGCTGCGAGTATTGTTTCAAGACGTGCCGAGCACACTATTGATACCACATTTGAATTAGTAGATCTTATTAAATCAGTATTGCCGCAAAAAGTCTTAAATAAAAAAGGCCATCCAGCAAAACGAAGCTTCCAGGCCATCCGTATGGAAGTGAATGGGGAATTAGATCAGCTTCAAGTAGCTTTAGAAGCTGGTATACATCGATTGAAACCTGGTGGAAGATTATGTGTCATCACGTTTCATTCGTTAGAAGATCGACTTGTAAAGAATGCATTTAAGGCTGTGGCAACACCAAAAAAAGTAGACCGACGCTTGCCAGCAACTGGGATAGAAGTATTGGAATATCGATTCATTAACAAGAAGCCAATCATCGCAAGTGATGAAGAATTGGCTGCAAACAAGCGTTCACACAGCGCAAAATTACGAGGGATAGAAAGGATAAGGGAAAGCGCAAATGAAGAAAAGAAGTAAAAAATGCAATAAGGGGAAAAGAAGCAGTCTTACACCAGAACGACTCATTTGGGTAGCTTTTATATTTGCGTGTACCTTTTATTGTGGAACGAAAATCTTTCTAACGTCATATAACATGTCGTTAGCTACACAAGATCAAATCTTGTCGCAAAAAGTGACAAAACAAGAAAAGAAAGTAGAGCAGCTTACAAGTGATGTAAATACGCTGCAAGACAAAACTAGGGTTTTAGGAATCTTAGATGATGATGTTGCAGACAATCAAAAAAATGTTTATATTATTGATTAGATTGGAATGATGCAACGATGAAGGTGAAGAATACAAACAAACGAATTCTTAGAATTTTACAAGCGATACTTTTAATTGGAACATTAGTGACGACTAATGTTCTTTTTACCATGGTCACAAAAAGACATATTTGGTCTGGTCAATATGTTTTAGATAATCGCGTTGGACAAAGTATCGTTCACACCAAAGTCAATGCGACACGAGGGATGATTCTAGACCGCAATGATAATGTGATTGCCCAACAAGTAACTGCCTATACGTTGGTTGCCTATACGGATAAGAGCAATCTAGATATTAATGGAAATCCCAATTATGTAAAAGATGCTAAGAAAACCGCCAAAGCTTTAAAAAAGGTACTAAAAGATATAGATGTCGATAAGGTGACTAAGATTATCGATCATTCCAAAAAGAAGAAACAACTTCAAACCGAACTTGGTACGGGAACTAAGCGTTTAAGTAAAGCAACCAAGAAAAAAATCGAAAAACTACATTTAACAGGTATTGATTTTGTAGAAACCATCAATCGAACCTATCCAACAACGCCTTTTGCCTCCAACTTAGTAGGGTTTGCTTCTTATGATGAAGATAAACAGGAAATAGTTGGAAAGATGGGTCTAGAACAAAGCATGGATAAATATCTTGCGGGAAAAGATGGAGAAGTAACGTATCAACAAACGGTAAGTGGATCTGTTCTGCCAGGTACAACCAATGTCATCAAACAAGAAGAAAATGGAGATAATGTCAAACTAACCTTAGATCAAGATCTTCAAAACACCGTTGAAAGTGCTGTGAAACAAAGCTATGAAGAAAACAATGCGGAAAGCGCCTGGTGCGTGGTTATGGAACCAAGCACTGGAAAAGTCTTAGCTTGGTGTAGTTATCCATCCTTTAATCAAAATAAGCATCAAACGATACCAACCTTTACCAACCTGATTAGTGAATCGGCGTATGAACCAGGTTCCGTTATGAAACCATTTACCTTTGCGACAGCCATTGATACAGGCGTCTATCCGAAAGACAAAACCTATCGAGCTGGCTCTTTTGCCTATGTGTACGATGATGCGACAAAGAAGATTACGCGTACAAGTGGAGAAACGCCATATCCTGTTATCAATGATGCCATGGGCGAAGACTTTGGTACCGTTACCTTTGATCAAGGTTTAGCTTATTCTTCCAACGTTGGAATCTGTGAGCTTCTAGCCAATTACATTAACTATAAAGATTATGGAAAATATGTGAAAAATTTTGGCTTCTATCAAAAAGTCGGCACTCCATATCTTAATGAAGTAGCTGGACAAAAGAATTTATCCATGCCAATGGGTTATTTAAACTCTGGCTATGGTCAAGGTTCTTCAATTACCGTGCTACAGTTGTTACAAGCTTATACATCTATCTTTAATGATGGAAAAATGATGCGCCCTTATGTGGTGGATTCGATTATTGATCCGGATACCGGAAAGACGGTAAAAAAATATAAGCCAAAAGAAGTCGGTCAACCCATTAGCTCCGATACCGCTAAAGAAGTTCGTGAGTTGATGAGCCATGTTACCGATGAAGATGCCAGTGGGGCAAAATTTGCGATGGATGGTGTAGATATGGTCGCAAAAACCGGTACGGGAGAAATCTATGATACCGAAACCGGAAAGTATAAGGAAGATACCTATACATCTTCAGTCATGGCAGCGGCTCCCCAAGGCAATCCAAAAGTTATGGTGTATTGGGGAATGGTTTCTACCAATTACATCAATTATTCAGCAGAACCATTTAAAACCATTATGAAGGCGGCTTTAGTCAGCCAAGGTGTTTCAGGATCGGATGGAAATTCAAGTAATGACGAAGATACGACATATGACAAGTGGGAAAGCTACAAAATGCCATCTTTAGCTAACCACAGTATGAACTATGCCGATGAACAGTTAGCCGGAAAGAAAGTCAATGTGATTAAAATTGGCAATGGTAATAATGTGATTGATCAATATCCATATGCGGATGATACCATCAATTCGAATGACCATGTCTTTGTTTTGACAGATGGCGATACAATCAAAATGCCGAATATGAAGGGTTGGACGCGAAAAGATATTACCGCTTTTTGGCAATTAACAGGTATTTCTATTCAAACCAGTGGATATGGAAAAGTGAAATCACAGAATATTGAAGCAGGAAAAACAATTACTTCGTCAACGCATATTCAAGTTGAATTGAAATGATGAAAAAAATCACACAATTTCATACAAAAACTGATTCAATTTATGGTATCATTGAACAGTAGTAGGTAAAGGAGATGTCGAATGTCTAGAAATAAAGTTTATGCATCTTGTGAAATAGCTGATCAAGAAGTTCGGCTAGTCATCCTCGAAATATTTGAAGGACGTATGAACGTTTTACGTGTCGAACGTGTTTCATGTGATGGCGTTCGAAATCAAAAGATCGTTAATGAATCTTTAGTTGTCCAAGCGATTCGTCAAGCCTGTACAAATGCGTCGACGGCACTTGGTTATCGTATAGAAAGAGTTCTATTAGCCATTCCTTGCGTGAATGTGCAAAGATCTAATCAGAAAGTTCGTATTCAAGTAGAAGATGGTACCAAACACATTCGTTTGTTCCATGTTCAACAAGGGTTAAATAAAGCCGTGCAAAAGAAGTTATCGGATGATATAGAATTAGTTAATATTGGTAAAATTACATATACGGTTGAAGGGGAAGAAACAACCAAAATGCCAATTAGTTTACCAATTGATGAGTTCTACATGAATGTAGAATTGATTTATGCCGATAAAGAAACCATTTATGCGTATGCACGTTGTGTAGAACAAGCTAACTTGGAAATCTTAGATATCTATTTGGATTCTTATGCGATTTCTCAAGAAAGTGCGGTAGCTGTAAAATCTGAAGATCGTTCTATGATTCAACTTGCTGTTGAGGCAGATCATACTACGATGACTCTATTCCGTCATGGACATGTAGTAAGTTCTACAACTTTGGAACATGGATATCAATGGTTTATTGAAGATATCCAAAATGAATACGATTTGAGTGATGCGGTTAGTTTCCGCTTGTTACAAAATGTATTTAGCACCGAAGTTGATCCTGAATTGGATAAAATTTTATACATCGAACAGAAACCCGATCGTCGTGTGGAAGTGACGGCAAACGTTTTAACAACCGCTGTCGTACGCAAAATTCGTGCCTGGATCAAAGATGTGAATGCGATATGTGAGCCAATCTTGCAACAAGGATCAAGCGAATTTGTCTTAACAGGCAAAGGGGCAGATATTGGTATTTTTAGAGCATTATGTAA
>ERZ507028.573-NODE-573-length-13581-cov-4.988023_pt1 | contig 13581 bp, 10 predicted proteins | sample MGYA00512875_ERZ507028 | MGnify/ENA metagenome assembly ERZ507028 | reverse complement strand
AATATTCTCCTAAGCCTCTGCCGCATTGCGGTTTGTGCAGGCAGAGGGGCAAACGATGGAGCGGGCGCTGGCTGCGGCAGAGCAGGCACTGCCCCAAACCGCAAGCTACCGTCTGTGTGACTACCTGTTGCTGCCAAAGGCGGCAGAGCCATTACTAACAGAGTACGAGCAGCTGGTGCTGCGGCGCGGCTGTGGGCGCACGGCAGCAAGGCTGTTTTGCGCAGAAGGAGAGATAGAGCACCTGACAACACAAGCCACACTGCCGGACGCCCTGATGGCACAGCTAAAGGCTGCCGCGCCCACCGCGCCCCGGCTGTATCAGCATACAGAGCCGGGGCTTCTGCCTGTTCTCCGGTGGAGCGCAAAAGAGGTGACGATACAGGAGGGCGGCGTTCTGCATACCGTGGCGGCTAATATACCCTTGTCCCCGGAACAGACCGAGGTTTTCCGGCTGCTTGCCGGGCAGGGCGGCACCCGGCAGCTCTGGCTGGAAGGGGAGCGCATCGGCATCCGGCGCTGCACCGTTTCAGTCACCTTGCAAAAGGCGCAGGTTCTTGTGCGGCTGGATTGTCAGTGTGCCGCCCACAGCCCACTGCCTACACAGGCGCAGCAGCAACAGCTTGCGGCGCAGTGCACGGCGCTTTTGCAAGGCTGCTGGCAGCAGGGCGTGGATGTGCTGCACCTGCAAGCCCGGGCAGCGCTGCGGGACGGCAGCGGCGCAAGTTTTGACCCAACAAAAAACGCCTGCCCGCAATGGCGGACAGACGTGCATTTCATGCTGTATTAAGAGGCGGTAGGAAAGGTGATCGTGATGGTGGTTCCAACGTCTACCTGACTTTCCAGCTTGATGCGGGCATTGTGGATGCGGGCAATGTGCTTGACGATGGCAAGCCCAAGTCCGGTGCCGCCGGTGGCTTTGCTGCGGCTCTTATCCACCCGGTAGAAGCGCTCGAACACGCTGGCCTGCGCCTCCCGCGGGATGCCGATGCCGTTATCTGTTACGGTCAGGGAGCAGTGCCCGTCCCGGCTGCAAGCGGTAATGATCTGCACCTTGCCGCCCGGGCGGTTGTAGCGGATGGCGTTGTCGCACAGGTTCTGGCACAGTTCATCCAGCAGCGCGCGGCTGCCAAGCACCGGGGCGCTCTCGCCCAGATAGGTCAGGGAGATATACGCGCGGCGGGCGTTCAGTTTCTGGCGCTCTACGCACTCCTTGACAACCTCCAAAAGGTCTACCGTTTCCATCACCGGGGCGTCTCCGGTCTCGCTTACGGTATCCAGCTTGGAAAGCTGCAAAATATCGTTGACCAGCTGGATCATGCGGGTGGCCTCGCTGTGGATCTTACGGCCGAAATCCGGCACATCCTCCGGCTTTGCAATGCCGGTCTCGATCAGCTCTGCATAGCCGGAAATGCTGGTCAGCGGGGTCTTGAGCTCGTGGCTGACATTGGCGGTAAACTCCTGCCGCATTTTCTCGTTGTTCTCCCGCAGAATGCGGTCAGAATGGATGCTCTCTGCAAAGGGAATCAGCTCCCGGTAGGGCACGTTTTCCTGAATGTGATCCAGATCCTCGGTCATGTTCAGCACCGGCTGCACCAGAGCTTTGGTCAGCAGGGCTGCCAGCACCGCAGCGGCCAGCATCAGCGCCACACAGCTCAGTACGATGGCAGGGATGGTGGCATCATAGATGGACCACACGGTCTCGGCGTCCTGTGCCACGCGCAGCACATCCCCGCCGGAAAGCCGGAGCGCATAATAATAGGTCTCGTAGCCCATGGTCTGGGAGTCGCGGATGTCCCGACCCTCGCCGTTTGCAATGGCATCGCGGATCTCCGGGCGGGTCAGATGGTTTTCCATGGGCTGGTCGGTGGCAGATTCAAACAGCACGCTGCCGTCCTGACTGATCAACGTCACACGCAGATCATCGGTCACAAAGGCACTCAGCTGCGCGGGGTCTCCGGTCTGCTCGTACCCGGCGCGCACAAGGTCGGTCTCGCGCTCCAAAGCCGACCATGCCTGCGCCGTAAAGGCCTTATGAAATACAAAAATGCACAGCGCTGCGGTGAATATAAGCCCCAGAAAGCCCATCAGGAACAACCGGTAGCTGATCTTTTCTTCCATGCTGCGCAGCTTCATTCTTCTTCGGCCTCCTCATCAGTCAGCTTGTAGCCCACCTTGCGCACGGTGCAGATGTAACGCCCCGCATCGCCCAGCTTTTTGCGCAGGGTGCGGATGTGCATATCCACGGTACGGCTCTCCACCGAGATGTCGGTGCCCCACACCACCTGCAAAATGGTCTCGCGGGTCACCACCAGACTGGTGTTTTCCAGCAGCAGCCGCAGCAGGCAGTATTCCTTGTAGGTCAACTCCACAGGGGTGCTGTTCACTGTGACGCTGTGGCGGGCGTTGTCCAGCTGAATTTCATGAAAGGCCAGCACGTCCGGTCTTACCTCCGGGGCAGAGCGCCGCAGTGCCACACGCACCCGGCTGAGAAACTCCATAATGCCAAAGGGCTTTGCAATGTAATCATCCGCGCCGCAGTCCAGCCCGCGTACGGTGTCCAGCTCGCTGGATTTTGCAGTGACCATAATGATGGGCAGCTTGCGCAGGGAAGGGGTGTTGCGCAGCTTTTTCAGGATGGAAAAGCCGTCCTCGCCGGGCAGCATCACGTCTAAGATCACCAGCTCCGGCTCAGCGGCACGCATGGCCTGCCAGAAGGGCTCTGCACTCTCAAAGCCCTGCACCTCGTAGCCGTTGGATTGCAGGGCGTACTGCTCCAGCTCGCGGATGGAAGCATCGTCCTCTACAATATAGATCATAACTCAGTTCTCCTCAGCAGTCTGTCCGTCCGGGAACAGATACCGCTCACGGTAGCGGCCCAGACGGCGGTGGAATTCTTCGCTTTCCTTGGTGTCGTTGCCGTGGCGCAGGTCGTTCAGGTAAGCGTGGGTGTCAAAGCTGTCCTGTGCCACCTCGATCTGCGCAACTGCCACGTTGCTGCAATGGTCGCACACACGCTCGTAGTTGGTCAGCAGATCGTCCAGCACAAAACCGTACTCGATGGAGCAGCTGCCGGCCTGCAGGCGGGCAACGTGCCGCGCCTTGATGGCACGCACCAGCTCGTTGACCACGGCCTCCAACGGCTCAACCTTAGAAGCAAGGTGCAGATCGCTCTTGCGGAAGGCATCGGTGGTGCGGCTCAGGGTATCCTGCACCGCATCCTCCAGCACCTGCAGCTCCTCCTGTGCATCCTTGGAGAAGTGGATTTCCTTCTGGTGCATCTCCTCGGCAGATTCCAGCAGGTTAACGGAATGGTCGCTGATACGCTCAAAATCACTGATAGTGTGCAGCAGGGTGTTCACGCTCTGGCTGTCGGTATGGTTCAGCTCCCGGCCGGACAGCTTGACCAGATAAGTGCCCAGTGCGTCCTCGTACCGATCCACCCGGCACTCCTCGTCCCGCACCTTCTGGGCAAGTTCATCGTTCCATTCGTGGGTCAGGCTCATGGCCTGCACCACGCCCACCCGGGCAAGCTCGGCCATTTCAGCGGTAGCGGCGCGGGCACGCTCCACAGCCACAGCGGGGGTGTTCAGCAGACGGTCATCCAGCAGAGCAAACTCCTCTTTTTCCGGGGAATCGGGAATGGTCAGGATGGCCAGCTTTTCCAGTCCGGTGGCAAAAGGCAGCAGAATGACGGTAGCCAGAATGTTGAATACCGAGTGCACGATTGCAATGCCCCATGCCTCGATGGTGGTATTCACAAAGGCAAAGTGGCAGACGGCGTTGAGCCCATAGAACCCGAGCAGGAAGATGCTTACACCGATGATGTTGAAGTACAGGTGCACCATAGCGGCCCGGCGGGCGTTCTTATTCGCACCCACCGAGGACAGCAGTGCGGTCACACAGGTGCCGATGTTCTGACCCATGATGATGGGAATGGCACTGCCGTAGGTGATCACACCGGTGGCGCTCAGCGCCTGCAGGATACCCACGCTGGCGCTGGAGCTCTGGATGATGCCGGTGACCAGTGCGCCCACCAGAACGCCCAGCAGGGGGTTGGAGAAGCGGGTGAACAGACTGGTGAACCATGCCTCGTTTTGCAGCGGCAGCACCGCGTTGGACATGGTGGTCATGCCGGTCATCAGCACGGCAAAGCCGATAAGGATAGTGCCCACGCCTTTTTTCTTCTCACTCTTACACATATACAGCAAAATGCCGATAAATGCAAGCACCGGGCTGAAAGAAGTAGGTTTGAGCAGCTGGATGAACAGGCTGTCGCCCTGCAAACCGGAAAGACTCAAGATCCAGCTGGTCACGGTAGTGCCTACGTTGCTGCCCATGATCACGCCAATGGCCTGATGCAGCTCCATGATGCCACTGTTGACAAAACCTACCACCATAACGGTGGTAGCGCTGGAACTCTGGATGACGGCAGTCACGCACAGACCCAGAAAAAAGCCCTTGAGGGGGTTATCGGTCAGTTTGCTGAGAATTTTTTGCAGCTGGCCGCCGGCCTGCTTTTCCAGTGCCTTGCCCATGATGTCCATACCGAACAAAAACAGGGCCAGACCTCCCAGCAGCGAAAAGACGTTAAAAATGGTCATAAGTGTTTTCCTCACTTTATCTTGACGTGTTTTTCTCCTGTGCTTTAAGTATAGAAAAACAATGTAAAATCTGAAATCGCCGGAATGTAAAACCCATGTAAAGTAAGAAAAATGTAAAAATCCTGTGTACGGGCTGCGATGCAGCGTCGGTTTCCCGCCGTGGGTACAAAAACAGCGCCCCGGGCGTTGTATTTGCCGCCGAATTTTATTATAATAGAAATATGAGTGCCCGCAGCACAGCGCGGCAAAAGGATACAGGAGGAACCAGGATGGGTACGTTCAATGTTTCGCTTAAAACGCTGACCGACCGCGTCAGCATGGAAGTGGTATACACCCCCCGGGCGCTGGATGAGATCAGCGTGGAGATTGCCGAGGTCAACCGCCCGGGTCTGTTTCTGGCGGGCTATTATGATTACTTTGATAAGCTCCGCTTGCAGATCATGGGTCTGGCAGAGATGAACTTTCTGTCCGGTCTGACGGCAGAAAAGCGCTACGAGGCACTAGAACAGCTGTTCCGGCAGCAGCCCCCGGCGGTCATCGTCTGCCGCAGCGAGGAGCTGACCCCCTTCCCGGAGATGCAGGAGCTGGCGCAGAAGCATGATGTTGCCCTGCTGCGCTCCAACGAGACCACCTGCACTTTGATGGGCAGCCTGATCAGCGTGCTGAATCTGGAGCTTGCGCCCCGCATCACCCGGCACGGTGTGCTGGTGGAGGTGTACGGCGAGGGTATCCTGATCCTTGGCGACAGTGGCATCGGCAAAAGCGAACTGGCCATCGAGCTGGTCAAGCGCGGCCATCGTCTGGTGGCAGATGACGCCGTGGAGCTGCGCAAGGTGTCCAACCGCCAGATCATGGGTACTGCACCGGAAAACATCCGCCACTTCATTGAGCTGCGCGGCATCGGCATCGTCAATGTGGCTCGTGTGTACGGCGTGGGTGCTGTCAAGCTGAGCGAAAGTCTGGATCTGGTGGTGCAGTTGGAGACATGGGACCCCACCAAGAACTACCAGCGCACCGGTCTGGAAAGCGAATACTACGACATTCTGGGCGTGAGCATTCCCAGCACCAGCATCCCGGTCTCTCCCGGCCGCAATCTGGCTGTGGTGCTGGAGACCGCAGCCATCAATAACCGCCAGAAGAAGATGGGCTACAACGCAGCCAAGGAGCTGCTGATCCGGCTGGGACTGGATGACAAAATGGACTGAACCTCTCTATAAAAAGGAGCCTGACTCTATGGAACAACTCAAGCAGCTGCTGATCGCAGCAGACATTGCTTATAAAGAAAATGAGCCGCTGGCGGCGCATTGCACCTTTAAAATCGGCGGCCCGGCGCGGCTGTTCGTGCAGCCGGTAGATCGGGCACAGCTTTGCCGCGCCGTTGCCCTGTGCAAGGCGCAGGGCGTTCGGTATTATTTGCTGGGTAACGGCAGTAATATCCTGTTTGCCGACGAGGGCTACAATGGCGCAGTGCTGGCTATTTCCTCCATGCAGGACGCTGTGGAGGTGCGCGGCACACAGCTCACCGCCGGGGCGGGCGTGCGGCTCTCGGCGCTGTGCAAAACGGCGCTGGAACACGGCCTGACCGGACTGGAATTTGCTTATGGCATCCCCGGCACGGTGGGCGGCGCGGTCTACATGAACGCCGGTGCTTACGGCGGCGAGATGAAGGACGTGCTGACCACGGTGCAGTACCTTACCGCCGAAGGCGAAGTGAAAGAGTCGGCGGCATCGGAGCTTGACCTTCGCTACCGCCACAGCATTTTTGAAGAAAACGGCGGCTGTATCCTCTCGGCACAGTTTGCCCTGCTTCCGGGCGAGCCGGAAGCCATCCGCACCAAAATGGACGAACTGATGGCAAAGCGGCTGGACAAGCAGCCGCTGGATAAGCCTAGCGCAGGCAGCACCTTTAAGCGCCCGGTGGGCGCTTTTGCCGCTGCCCTCATCGACCAGTGCGGTCTGCGGGGCTACCGGCACGGCGGTGCCGCCGTCAGCGAGAAGCACTGCGGTTTTGTGGTAAATCTTGGCGGTGCCACCTGTGCCGATGTGCTGGCGCTGTGCGAGGAAGTACGCGCCATCGTAAAAGAAAAGACCGGCTATGATCTGGAAAAAGAGATCCGCGTAGTCCGCTAAACTGCGGGAATAGAGGGAGTGTGGAATACAGATGGAGCTATTGATCGTCAGCGGACTTTCCGGTGCGGGAAAGTCTGTGGCTATGAATGCGCTGGAGGATATCGGATTTTTCTGCATCGATAACGTCCCGGCGGGGCTGCTGCCCAGCATTACGGCGTTTTCCAAGGCTGGCGACAACCAGCTGGAGCGGGTGGCGCTTTCCATGGATGTGCGCGGCTGCCGCAGCAGGGAACAGATCGAGACTGCCTTGCAGCAGCTGGACGACCAGAAAACACCCTATAAGATCCTGTTTCTGGATGCACCGGACGATGTGCTGATGCGCCGTTACAGCGAGACCCGCCGCCGCCACCCCATCAGCATTGCAGAGGGCATCTCCACCCGGGATGCCTTTTTGAAGGAGCGGCAGATCCTGCAGCCCTTGAAGGAGCGTGCGGACTACACCATCAACACCGGGTTACTCTCCACCTCCCAGAACAAAGAGCGCATCTGCGATCTGTTCCTAAAAAACGGCGGGGCGAAAAATGCCATGCGGCTCACCATCATGTCCTTCGGGTTCAAGTTTGGTCTGCCGCCGGAGGCAGACCTTGTACTGGATGTGCGATGTCTGCCCAACCCCTTCTATGTGCCGGAACTGAAGCACAAAACCGGGCTGGATCAGGAAGTGGTGGATTTTGTCATGGGCCACCCCGAAGCACAGGAGCTGCTGCACCGGTACGAGAATTTTTTGCAGTACGCTCTGCCGCTCTATGTCAAGGAAGGCAAAAGCCAGCTGACCATTGCGGTGGGCTGTACGGGCGGCAAGCACCGCTCTATCACATTTGCACGCAAGCTTGCGGAGTACTGCACCGCTCTGGGGTATGAACCCGGGGTGCAGCACCGAGATGCCGTGCGCTGAAAACAGAGGAACTACTATGAGTTTTGCATCCAGTGCGCGGGAGGAGATCGCGCAGCGCAGCCCCACCAAGGAATGCTGTGTGCGTGCAGCTGCCTATGGCATTGCCTGCTTTGCCAAATACTTTGATGCCCGCGGCCTTGTGCTGCAAACCGAGCAGCCCCACACGGTGCAACTGGCGCAGCAGCTGTTCGCCCGCTGCGGCATCCGGGGCGAGATATTGGAAAAGCCCCGCGCCAGCGGTGTGCTGTACGAGTTCAATATCCGCGATGCGGAGCAGGTCACCCGCCTGCATGAACTGTTCGGCACCACCGGCAGGGAGACCAGCTTGCAGATTGACCCCGGGCTTATCCGCTGCCAGACTTGTGTCAGCGCCTATATCGCTATGGCCTTTTTGTGCAGCGGCACGGTCACCGACCCGCAAAAGGAATATAATCTGGAATTTCTCACCTCCCGGACAAATCTCGCCCGGGATTTTGAAGCGCTGCTGGCCGAGCACGAGTTTGCGCCCCACCGCACCCGCCGCAACGGCGTGAACCTGATCTACGTCAAGACCGGTGCCAATGTGGAGCGTTTGCTCCGCTTTATGGGCGCTGCGGATGCTGCGACCCAGATCAGCGTTCTTAAAGCCTTCAAGCAGGTGCGCAACCAGACCAACCGGCAGACAAACTGCGATACCGCAAACCTTGGCAAAACGGCGCGGGCGAACGCCCAGACCCTGAAAGCTATCCGCTATTTGCAGGAGCAGCACGCACTGGAGACTTTGCCGGAGGTATTGCAGCAGGCAGCAGCCAAACGTCTGCAATACCCGGATCTTTCGCTTACCGCGCTGTGCGGCTGCTTTGACCCGGCTGTGAGCAAATCCGGCTTATCGCACCGGATGAAAAAGCTGGAGGCACTGGCAGAGAATCTCCGTCAGCGCCAGCAGGAGGGACAGGAGGCAGTACAATGAGTGAACCCACCGCAAATACCCGGCCTTTTGCCCACCTGCATATCCATACGGAATACAGCCTACTGGATGGTGCCTGCCGCATCGACCAGCTGATGGAGCGGGTGAAGGAGTGTGGACAGACCGCCATTGCCTGCACCGACCACGGCGTGATGTACGGCTGTGTGCAGTTTTATAAAGCCGCTAAAAAGGCGGGCATCAAGCCCATTATCGGCTGTGAGGTCTATGTTGCCACCCGTACCCGCTTTGATAAGGTAAATAAAATAGACGGAAATAACCACCTGATCTTACTGTGCAAAAACGAGACCGGCTATAAGAACCTGATCAAAATGGTCTCTGCCGGTTTTGTGGAGGGCTTTTATTCCAAGCCCCGCGTGGATAAGCAATTGTTGGAGCAATACCACGAGGGACTGATCTGCCTTTCGGCCTGTCTTGCGGGCGAGATCCCGCAGGCCATTCTGGCAGGGGACTACGAGCGCGCAAAGGCGACCGCGCTGTGGTATCGGGATCTGTTCGGTGCAGAGAATTACTACATCGAATTGCAGGATCATGGCCTGAAGGAGGATACTACCGTTCTGCCGCAGCTTATCAAGCTTTCGCGCGAGACAGGCATCCCCATGGCAGCCACCAACGACGCCCATTATCTGCGCAAAGAGGATGCCAAGATGCAAAGCATCCTGCTGTGCATCCAGACCGGCAAGACCATTCAGGATGCCGACCGCATGGAGTTCCAGACCGATGAATTCTACGTCAAGACCACCGACGAGATGTACGAGCTGTTCTCCATGGTGCCGGAAGCCTGTGCCAATACGGCTAAGATCGCCGAGCAGTGCAATTTTGACTTTGAGTTCGGCCACACCAAGATTCCCTACTACAAAGCCCCGGACGGCATGGACAATCAGGCCTACTTTGAAAAGCTCTGCTGGGACGGCTTGGAGCGCCGCTATGGCCCGGACGTGCCGCAGGCCAACATCGACCGCCTGAAATACGAGATCGGCGTGGTCAAGACGATGGGGTATACCAACTACTACCTCATCGTGTGGGACTATATCAATTTTGCAAAAAGTCAGGGTATCCCGGTGGGGCCGGGACGCGGCTCCGGTGCGGGCAGTATCGCTGCCTACTGTGTGGGCATCACGGATATCGACCCCATCCGCTATAATCTGATCTTCGAGCGCTTTTTGAACCCCGAGCGCGTCAGTATGCCGGATTTCGATGTGGACTTCTGCTACGAGCGCCGACAGGAGGTCATCGACTACGTCAACCGCAAATACGGTGCGGATCATGTGGCGCAGATCGTTACCTTTGGTACCATGGCCGCCCGCAATGCCATCCGGGATGTGGGCCGCGTGATGGGGATTCCATACCAGCAGGTGGACGTGGTAGCAAAGCTTGTGCCCATGGAGCTGAAAATGACCCTCAAGCGGGCATTGGAGGTTTCCAGCGAGCTGAAAAAGCTCTACGATACCGACCCGCAGGTGACCGAGCTCATCGACACCGCGTTAAAGGTTGAGGGTATGCCCCGGCACGCCTCCACCCACGCGGCGGGTGTGGTCATTACGCCGGAGCCGACGGATTATTATCTGCCGCTTGCCACCAACGACGGCCTGCCGGTGACCCAGTTCAATATGACCGAGATCGAAGAACTGGGTCTTTTAAAAATGGACTTTCTGGGTCTGCGCACCCTGACTGTCATCCGGGATGCGGAGGTTGCGGTGCAAAAGCAGCACCCGGAGTTTTCCATCCGTGATCTGGACTATGACGACCCGGATACCTACAAAATGCTGGGGCAGGGCGATACCGAGGGCGTGTTCCAGTTGGAATCCTCCGGCATGAAGCAGGTGCTTGTGGGCTTGCAGCCCCAGAATCTTGAAGATGTCATCGCTCTGATCAGTCTGTACCGCCCGGGCCCCATGGACTCCATTCCCACCTATCTGCGCAACCGGCACGAGCCGGACAAGATCAGCTACAAGACCCCGCAGCTGGCGCACATTTTGGATGTGACCAACGGATGCATCGTCTATCAGGAGCAGGTCATGCAGATCTTCCGGGAGCTGGCGGGCTTCTCCTTCGGACAGGCAGATAACGTCCGCCGCGCCATGAGTAAAAAGAAGCACGCCGTCATGGAAGCCGAGCGGGAACATTTTGTGTACGGCTGCACCGAGCCCGGCCACGAATGCCCGGGCTGTGTTGCCAACGGCATCCCGGAGCAGGTAGCAAATCAGATCTACGACGAAATGTCCAGCTTTGCGTCCTACGCCTTCAACAAGAGCCATGCGGCCTGCTACGCCTATGTGGCTTTCCAGACCGCTTACCTCAAGTGCCATTACCCCAGCCAGTTCATGGCAGCATTGCTGACCAGTGTGCTGGATAATACGGATAAGGTCATTGAGTATTCCGGCGAGTGCGCCCGTCTGGGCATTAAAGTCCTGCCGCCGGATGTGAACATCTCCAACGGCGGTTTTACCGCCGATGATAATGGTCAGATCCGTTTTGGGCTGAACGCCGTGAAAAACGTAGGCCGCAACCTCATCGAGAACGCAGTCACCGAGCGTAAGGAAAAGCCCTACACAAGCCTTTATGATTTCTGCAAGCGGATGCACGGCAGCGAGCTGAACCGCCGCTCTGTGGAAAGCCTGATCAAAGCCGGTGCCTTTGACTGCTTCGGCTCCAACCGCCACAGCATGGTAGAGGCGGTAGAGGGCATCCTCAAGAGCATCGAGACCGACTCCCGCCGCAATCTGGAGGGGCAGCTGGATCTGTTCTCCGTGATGAGCGGGGAAGTGCAGCAAAGCCCGCAGGAGGATGTCTACGAGATCCGCCCCTTGGCAGAGTACACTCCTGCCGAGCTGTTGCAGCAGGAAAAAGAGGTCAGCGGTCTGTACCTGTCCGGCCATCCGCTGGACGCTTACCGGGAAAAATCTGCCCGCATCGGCTCCCACACCATCAAAGACCTCACCGGCGAGGATGCCCATGTGCAGGACGGCGAAAAGGTGCGCATTGTGTGCGCAGTGGTCAAAAACCGCATGATGACAACAAAATCCAACAGCATGATGGCCTTTACCAGTGTGGAGGATCTGACCGGCACCATGGAGGTGATCGTGTTTCCCAAAGTGCTGGACAGGTTCCGGGATGCTATTCAGGAAAACGCTGTTGTGGTCATCGATGGTCGGCTTTCCGTGCGGGAGGATGAAGCCTCCAAGCTGCTGGCAGACAGCATTCTGCCCATCGACAGCTACGACCCGACCCGCTTGGATAAAGGCCGCCCGGATCCTGTCAAAACAGCTGCCCGGCGGGTGTTTATCCGTCTGCCGTCCCGCAGCTGCCCCCAGTACGATAAAGTGGTGAACCTGCTGGAAATCTTTGATGGTGATATCCCGGTGATTCTGTATCTGGAGGATACCAAGCAGAAGCTGGCCGCACCGCGCCGGCTGTACACTTCCGGTCATCCGCTCTTCTTCAAAGAACTGGAGCGGCTGCTGGGTGCAGAAAACGTTGCAACAAAATGACATATTTGTGCACGAATGGCACCGCGTGGGGCGATTTTAAATTTGATGAGTTGCATAAACTACAAAAATAGCACGATATAACGTTATTATATCATGCTGCATAGATTTGCATAAAGTCTCAAAACCCTATTGAAATTTGTCTGGATGGTGTGCTATAATCAATAAAGGCGAATCAAAGCTGTTGCAAAGCAACAAGCCTGTTTCGGGAAGAAAAGGTTACAGGCAAAAGGGTAAATGAAGAACTGAACTGTAAATTGGAGGGAATCTCTCGTATGGAAAAGCAAATCAAAACGATTGGCGTGCTTACAAGCGGTGGTGATGCTCCCGGCATGAACGCTGCTGTGCGCGCTGTGGTACGCACCGGCCTGCATAAGGGCTTCCGTATGATCGGTATTCAGCGCGGCTACAACGGCCTGCTGAACGGCGAGTGCTTTGAAATGAACCTGCGCAGCGTTTCTAACATCATCTCTGCTGGCGGCACCATTCTGTATACGGCACGCTGCCTGGAGTTCAAGACCAAGGAAGGTCAGGATAAGGGCGCTGAAAAGTGCCGCGAGCTGGGCATTGATGCGTTGGTCGTTATCGGCGGCGACGGCTCCTACCGTGGTGCCCGCGCACTGGCACACCGCGGCATCCCGATGATCGGCCTGCCCGGCACCATCGATAATGATATCGCCTGCACCGATTACACCATCGGCTACGATACCGCCATGAACACCGCGCTGGAAATGATCGACAAGCTGCGCGACACCACCCAGAGCCATGACCGCTGCAGTGTGGTCGAGGTCATGGGCCGCAACGCCGGTTACATTGCACTGAACGTTGCTATTGCTTCCGGTGCTATGGCTGTGCTGCTGCCCGAGAAGGAATTCGATATGCAGCGCGACATTCTGGATAAGATTGCCGAGACCCAAAAGACCGGCAAGCGCCACTTTATCATTATTGTGGCCGAGGGCGTGGGTCATGCACAGGAGATCGCCAACGAGATCCAGGCACGCACCGGTATCGATTCCCGTGCAACCATTCTGGGTCATGTGCAGCGCGGTGGTTCTCCCACCCTGCGCGACCGCGTGAATGCTTCTGCCATGGGCTATCAGGCAGTTTGCCTGCTGGAGCAGGGCAAGTATAACCGCATTGTCGGCATGAAGGGCGAGAAGCTGGTGGACTACCCTGTGGACGAGGCTTTGGAAATGACCAAGAGCCTTGACCCCGTGCTGGTGGACGTGTGCAACACCATTTCCATCTGATCAATAACATCAAACGCAAGAGCCATCCTCTCAGGTTTTCTGAGCGGATGGCTCTTTTTTGCTACAAATTTTTCAGAGATGACATATCATAGGTGAAATTCAACAACTTTTTGTTTACAAATATCTCCAAATCGGTTATACTGAGAAAAATGGAGGTGTCGCCATGAAATACAGCTGGATCGACACGGAACTTCTGCAAAAGCCTGGCGTTACCAAAGACTTACAGGCAGAGTGGAACTGGATAAGATACCAC
>ERZ507028.556-NODE-556-length-13798-cov-3.339809_pt1 | contig 13798 bp, 7 predicted proteins | sample MGYA00512875_ERZ507028 | MGnify/ENA metagenome assembly ERZ507028 | reverse complement strand
AGTGGCGAACAAGTAGACAAGCAGCTTGAGTCTGTCTATTCGTATTTATTGAAATTGTGAGGGTGAGCGATGGTTGATAGAAAGGCAAACATAGATTTATTGCGTGTGATGTCTGCAGCTGCTATTGTCATACTTCACTCTGTGACCGCTCCAATGGGTAATGTATCCTCACCTATTCCGCTCTTAACAGAACGGATATTGACGGTTGTTCATTCTCTGACTTTGTGGGCTGTTCCTGCGTTTTTCATTATCACGGGCTATTGTCTACTTTTAAAACCGGAGTGCAATTACAAATACTGTTTTTTTCATATACGTAAATTTGTAATTGTGCTCTTTACGGTTGGATTTTTCTATGCACTACTGGAGGAGATTTACTCTACCGGTATGGTTAACGGTCTTGCTGCTTTTGCTGCATTCAAAAATGTGATTGCAGGGAAACTCTGGGAGCATATGTGGTTTGTATACGCCATTATAGGTATCTATCTTGTGATGCCGGTCGTTCACGGTTTTATCAAGCTAGAGAGAAAGGATTCTTTTATATTAACTGCGATATTATTCGCGTTTAACATTCTATTCCCCGTATTTCAAAAATGGATTCCAATTGGTGTAGAGCTTCCATTCGGCGGATATTTGTTCTATGTATGCTTTGGAGGGCTGATTGCTAAGTACGGGATTCGGAAACGGGAAATAATAGTTATTTTTATTGCTGGCCTGATATCCGTAGTGTATCTAGGTGTTCATTATAACGGAAAAATTGCGGAATCAATTGATTTGCTTGCGGTGTGCATTGTGTCTTTAGCTGTCTTTTTGATATTTGAACACATGAAAATTCAGCCAAGCAAATTATTGCTTACACTTGCTAAATGTTCATGGGGCATATATTTACTCCACCCTTTGATTATAAACGTTGCTCTGAAAGTGCTGAAGATAGATTTTGTTTCCTATATGCCATATGTGAAGATTCCTTTACTGGCAATTTGTACATTTACACTTTCCTTTGTCATTACATATTTGCTTAGGAAAATCCCATTTGTCTCGAAATTGTTTTAACTGTTGCTGCCATAGGCAATGAAAGGAGGCTGCCGTGATTAGTATTGTTGTACCGGCTTATAATGCTGCGGGTGTGATTGAAAGATGTATAGACTCGGTTTTGCGGCAGACCTACCCGGATTTTGAATTGCTGATTATTGATGACGGATCCACAGATGAAACGGCAGAAATCGTGGTAGCAAAAGCCACTCAAGATGCTCGTATTCGTTTGATTCGTCAGGAAAATGCAGGGGTCAGTTCTGCACGGAATACGGGAATATCAGCCGCTTCAGGGCAATTGCTTTGTTTTGTTGATAGTGATGATACGGTATCGGCAAATTATCTGGAAACATTGCACACGCTGTACAGTCCCGGAGTGCTCCCTGTGATTGATGTCGTTCGCAGTGACCGCAACGGTTCTGCGCTAAGTCCTATGCCTGAAACCTTTATGCTGGATGGCGACTGGGTCGATTCCTATTTTTGCGGGCAGCTCAGATATGGAATTGCTTTTTCTGTCTGTAACAAGCTGTATTCTTTACAGACGATTCGCGAAGAACACATCGGATTTCTGCAGGAGCTGTCTATCGGCGAAGATATGCTGTTTGTTTTTCAGTATCTGCATCATTGCCGGTCGATTCGCTTTAGTAAGGATGCCAGTTACTATTATACCATTGTACCGGGATCGGCCATGTTATCCTCAAGGGATTACACACATCCATACGAAAAGACCTTCGGGGTCATGTCTGAAAAGGGACGTTTTCCCTTGCCAGTCGCAGACAGGACATTATCCCGATGGGCTTTTGACGCGAGTATTATCATTATTGCCAATCCGTTTATCATCGACAGAAACTATGCGGAATTCAAAAAGTGGTGGCGTGAATTTTGTCGGACGGCGCTATACCGTGCCGCCGTTGCTTCGGAAAAGCCATCAGGTTATAAACGAAGAGTTTTGCATTTTGCCTTGCAATCTGAGAACATGATTGCAATATATGTGCTTTTCAGATTGCTGAGATTCGGAAAGAAGAAATAGAAAACGAGGTGATTCCCATTGACTGAGCTGCAAGAAACCGAGTTGGAGCTTTTAAAACAATTCTTATTGGTATGTGAACAGTTTAAATTAACTTATTATCTTGTTTGCGGCAGTGCTCTCGGCGCAGTTAAATATGGTGGCTTTATTCCGTGGGATGATGATATTGATGTTGCACTTCCGAGAAAAGATTATGAGGTCTTCTGCAGAGAGGCTCCAAAGATGCTTCCGGAATGGTGTTTTTTACAAAATTATCATTCAGAGCCTGAATATTATCTTCTTGGGAGTAAGCTGCGCGACAGCAGAACTACATATATAGAGATTATGACAGAACGCCTGAATATTAATCATGGTGTGTTTATAGATATATTTCCGCTGGACGGAAAGTGGAACACCGAGAAGGAACATCAAACATTTCGACGCAAGCGAGCGTCCTTTGAAGCGGCGCGACGCGTCAGATTGAATTATAACCGTCTATCACCGCAGAATATCATTATGGTGCAAACGAATTGGTATTGGTTGCTTTTTCGCCTGTTTGGATATAAGCGTAATACCGCTTCGGAAGTGGAAGCGTTTGATAAATATGTTTCCTCATTTTCACCAGATGCGAGTAGCATCTGGTGTAATCATGCTAACTCGACCTCATCTCTTGAATATGCGCCTAAAGAACAATATGGCGATGGGGTTATGATGAATTTTGAGGGTGTGGAGATTCGCGTTCCGATGCAATATGACGAATATCTGACACAAAAATATGGCGATTGGCGCGGAGAAATACCTGAGAAGGAACAGAAGGGACATCACTATTATGTAAAATGTGATCTGTGTCGACCGTTTACAGATTATATATGCCAACAGTAAAGGAGCAGATAAATTATGATATACCGGGCTACCCGTAAGCTGAAGGCGCTCTTTTATCGCACGATTGTAGAACCGGATATCAAGCGTTCGTTTGCTGAGTGCGGTAAGGAGTCGCATATTGAACTGGGCGGAGATTTTTTTCCATTAACTAACATTCATGTCGGAAATCACGTTTCTATCGGAGTAAATGCACGCTTCTGGACAACAAGGGCTCAAATTTACATTGAGGATTACGTTTTGTTTGGTCCGGATGTTACGATTATTACAGGCGACCATCGCAAAGATGTTATTGGAAAGCATATTATAGAGCTGAAAGACGCAGACAAGACAGAGGAAGATGATCAGGATGTGGTAATCGGGAAAGGCGCGTGGATTGGCGCAGGAACGATTATTTTGAAAGGCGTGCATATCGGAGAAGATGCCATTATCGCGGCCGGCAGCGTTGTGACGAAGGATGTGGCACCTTATACTGTCGTGGGCGGAGTTCCGGCGCATTTCATAAAAGAGCGCTTCTCCGAAGAGCAACTTACAAAGCATGAAAACAGTCAATGTCAATGATTCCGAAACTTATGATTATGCAGAAGGCGGTGATAACGGTGCAGGATAGAATACCATTGATGCTTTTGCTGGCAGCAGGTACGGCATTCACCTCGGTATGGCTTATTGTTCTGCGAAAGCGACTTAAAATGGCATGGTATGCGGCAATACCGCTCGCGATATTTCACACGATCTACGGAGTGTTCACGGTAACGGCGTTTGCCTTTCTCGAGAACGGGTTCAATAAAGAGACTTTTGGCAATATGAGTCTGTTCGGCGGAGTGTTTTTCATGCCGTTGGCATACTGGCTGGGCGCAAAAATCTCGAAGCGCCCGATGCGTGAAGTATTCGACATTTTTACTCCCTGTATGATTTTCACTGTCGTGTGCGCGCGAGTAAACTGCGTTATTTCCGGATGTTGCCTCGGACTTCCGATTCCGGGCCTTGACGGAACGCGATTCCCGACGAGGGAGGCGGAACTGATTTTTTATGTCGTTCTGCTTGCGATTATCTGCCCGCGCATAGTAAAAGGCAGGACGGGCGGAAAGGCCTACCCCGTTTATATGATGAGCTACGGAATATTCCGTTTTATCATCGAGTTTTTCCGCCAAGCGCAAACGGACACTCTTTTCCATTTGTCGCATATGTGGGCAACCTTATCCTTAATAATCGGCATAAGTATTTATGTCGAATTGAATATAAAGGGCAAGAAGTATAAAAACGAAAGGAAGAAGATAAAGAAATGAAAGGAAGAATTACCGAAAGATTTGTGGCGCTGCTCCTTGTAGCTCTCACAATAATGGCTTTTCTGCCGTCCGTCACGCTGCCGTCTGCTGCGGCAACATCCGGCGCGGTTGTCGGACTAAGCGATGAAAATATCGGCTTGAGCTTCACAGGTAATGCGGACAATGCGTGGAGCGCAACCGCTACCGGTGTCATCGGCAAGGTTCGGTCTACGCCAGGTTGCAGTAGCAATGACAACTATCGCTCTACTCTGACGATTACCAACAAGAAGGCCACAAAGGCTACGTTGTCCTTTGACTATGCCGTCGTGGTAAGCGATGGTACGATCTTGGTGAACAATGCCACGGTCACAGCAAACGGCAGCTTCAGCAAGGAGCTTGAAGCCGGAGGAACAGTCGAGGTCGAGATTACGTCCGGCAGCACCGACGCCGACACCATGATTACCATGACCAATGTGAAGTTGGTGTCCGATGTGACTGCAACTACGACTTTCCTGCCTGCCGAAAGCGGCAGTTATACAGTTGACGGCAAAAAGGTTACGGAAAAGTTTTCGAAAACCCAAAGCTCAACGCAGGCATATGCGCTTGTTGCAACTCCTGCAAGCGGGTACAAGTTTTACGGTTGGTACAGCGTAACCGAAGATAAATTATTGTCTACAGATTTACAAACCAGCCTTAATATCGATGCAGACAAGACAATTATTGCTAAGTTTGTTCCTTTGACGACACCGACGTTTGATGTTGACGGCAAATCTTTTATCGATCTTGAAAAGGCTGTAGATTATGCAAGAAAGAGCAGTAAAAAATTAGTTACGTTAGTTGAAGACGGCTCAATAAGCGGAAACTATACCATTCCGTCGGGCATTACGCTGCTGATTCCCTTTGATGAGGCCAAGACCTGCTATACCGCGACTCCGACAGCCACTAGATCCACAGCGGCAGCCAAGCCTTTCCGAACGTTGACCATGGCAGAAGGCAGTTCTATTACGCTTGCAAGCGGAGCGGCTATCAGTGTCGGCGGACAGTACTATGCGGCTCCCGGTGGTTCTAAGGGCACAATCGTCGGCCATTACGGCTTCATAAAAATGGAGTCCGGCAGTGCCATCACCGTGCAGTCCGGCGCAAACCTGTACGCATGGGGCTTCATCTCCGGCAGCGGGTCTGTCACCGTGCAGTCCGGCGGCTCCGTTTATGAGTGGTATCAGGTTCTGGACTTCCGCGGCGGCAGTGCCTCCAGTGAAATGGGTAATAAAGTGTTCCCGTTTAACCAATATGCGGTTCAAAACGTGGAGGTGCCGCTGACGATTTATGCCGGTGCAAGCGAGACGGTTTATACTGCGGTATATGCCATAAAAAAAATCAATCCCACATCAATCCCGTTTATTGGCGAAAACGGCATGTTCAAGCTTGTTTCCGGAAGCCTTACCAAGGCCTATGACGGCAGCACGGACAGAGTTATCTATACGGTCAACGGCACGGCCGAGGTCAACAGCTTGAACCTGAAACTGGCGGGCATGAGCGTCAGCTCCAGCAGCTATGTTTTGCCGCTTACAAATAATATGACCATAAACCTGACCTCCGGCAGCAAACTGACTGTCAATCAGACGGCGGCTCTGCTTCCCGGCGTACAGGCGTCAATTGCAAAGGGCGCCGAATTAAAGGTGTCCAGCGGAAAGAGCATCTATATCTATGATGTGGACGAGTGGGGCGGCTACTGCGGCGCCGGTGACGCACAGTATATGTCGGTAGTCGTTGCCCCCGGTCGGACAGGCAAGCGTGCGCCGCTTGCCGATGCAAAGGTGGATGTCAACGGAAAGCTGACCGCAATCGGCGGCGTTTATACCACCGCAAGCGGTGCGGACATCTGCTCCTCCGAGGGAACCGGTCAATATGTTCAGCAGGGTGCACCCGGCACGGAAACAAAAACATATCAGTATACGCAAAAGTCCGGCGTGAAAGCCCACGAGATTCCAATTACCCCCGCAAGGCTTCACAACGCCGACGGCAGCTATGCCGACACGAAAGACGCGCACTCGGATACTACATTCTATTATTCAAACGGTGTGTGGGGAACTGCCAAGCCCTGCGATCATAAAAATACCGAAATCCGCAACGCGAAGGACGCAACCTGCACCGAGCCCGGCTACACCGGCGACACCTACTGCAAGGATTGCGGCAAGAAAATAGGCACCGGCACGGCTATTCCCGCTAAGGGACATAAGGAAGTTGTCGATCTTGCCGTTCCGGCGACCTGCGAAGAGCCCGGAAAGACCGAGGGCAAGCACTGCTCGGTCTGCAACGAAGTTATTGTCAAGCAGGAAGTAATTCCCGCCAAGGGGCATACGGAGGTTGTACGCGATCAAAAACCTGCGACCTTAACCGAGGACGGATACACGGGCGACACATATTGCTCGATTTGTAACGCAAAGCTTAAGACCGGTGAGATTATTTATCACGAAGGTTGGCGAAAGAACGGCGACAATTATTATTACTATCAGGATCAAGAACCTGTCACTGGTATAGTTCGTGTTCCGTATCCGTCGGAAGAACTGTTGCCCGGTTATGGTCCGGATGCAGAAGATGCAGAGGTTAATGTGCCCGGGAAGGAAGGAAATCCGGACAACTACGATTATCCCGATCACGAAAGCGCGCTGTTTGTTTTCGACGAAAACGGAGTATTTCAGAAAGAAAAAAGCGGCATGTACGATGACAATGGAGTTACTCGCTGGATTGAAAACGGTATGGTTGTTTGGCATGCGGGTCTTGTGAAAGACGGAGATGATTTCCGTTACTTTAAGCGAAACGGCATGGTCGCCAATATTGAAACCTACGTTGCAAAAACAAACGGTTTGTTGAAAGCGGCAAAGTACACCTTTGATGCGGATGGCAGGCTGATGAAGCTTGAGGGACTCAATGAAGATTTGAATGGAAATCTTTGCTACTATGTTGACTATGTTAAGAACTATGCAGGGTTAGTGGAAAAAGACGGCAGTTTCTACTATATTGCCAGCGATCTCAAGGCAGTAAAGAATTGCACATATTATGTCACCAAAACAAACGGTCTTAAAGATCCAGGTTACTACACCTTTGATTCTGACGGAAAGATGGTTATCAAGGATGGAATAGTAGAAGAGAACGGTGACATTTATTACTATGTAAACGGAGCAAAGGTTGCAGCAGGTTTAATAGAGTGGGAAGGCAATTATTATTATTTTGCCAGCGACCTTAAAGCAGTAAAGAATGCCAAACATTTTGTCTTCGCTGATAAGTCAAACGGTTTGAAACCGGCCGGATGGTATTGGTTCAATTCCGACGGGACGATGTTCCTTGACGGAATACTCGAAGAGAACGGCACAAAGTACTATTATAAAGACGGTAAAAAGAACTATGCTGGTCTGATAGAGATTGAAGGATCTTACTACTATGTCAAGAGCGATTGCTCTTTGGTTTGCGGACGTAGTTACTATGTAACCAAGACCAATGATCTCATGCCGAACGGAACATACACTTTTGATGAAGATGGCAAGATGAAAATCAAGAACGGTATTTATCGAGAAAAATTGGGTGACGGAAAAGAATATCTGTTCTACTATGTGGATAATGTACGTCAGATTAATACCGGACTTGTGCAGCTTGATGACGGCAGTTATATCTATGTACGTAGCGGTGCAAATCTTGCAATTGGTGATTATTATGTTACCAAAACCAACGGTCTCTTGCCCAATGGAGTTTATACCTTTGGTGATGACGGAAAAATGATAATAAATCCGTAAATGCAGATGAACGGTATACAGGGTTAGTTAAGCCCTGTATACTGCTGTGCTTTTTTGAAAGGAGCACTTATGAGGCTATCACATATATTAAAATTTGTTATTCCGGCTCTTGTGCTGTGTATAATTTTCTTTATATTTACCGGATGCAATGGTAAATCAAATACAAATGAATCTCAGACCGAAAATACAAACAGTTTGGCTGAGATAAAAACCGGAATGGGTACACTTTATATACCTGAGAAGTATGAACAACGTATACAGACAACAATAACCAAGGGTAAAGATAGCTGCACGGTCGACTTTTTCTCTGTTTTAGACGAAAAACAGTATGATCTTTTTAGAGTAAGTATTGGAGAAGAGATCGGTCAACGTGTTGGAACAATTACAGGAAAGAAAAACGTTTCACGTGATGTTTTTGTTGAAGTTTACGATTTAGGAGATCTCAGTGGTTTATCGCGGGATAAATCCGATCAGCTTTATGCTATGCAGGAATCAGTCAATACTGTTGTTGAAAATTTGAAATAAAGTTTGGAAAGGAATGATAAAATGCAAAAATCAAGGACAGCAAAAGTTATATCGCTAATTTTAGCGATAATCATGCTCGTCGGCATTTTTCCGGCGTCTGTTCTGGCAGATACCGGAGACAAAGTCAACAGTTATGACGAATTCATAACCGACCTGACCTGTCTTGAGGAATATGCCAACGAGTATGTCAGCGAGCATCCCAATGAGGATACTGCGGCACTTGTAATCAACTATGTTCGCAGCGGAGTGGAAAAATATACCTCAGGCACATGGACTACGTTCTGTGGCCCGGAAAACACTGCGTTCGTTAACTTCGTTGCACAGCAGGATGAAGTCAACGGCACATTTGCCGCAAAGCTTCGCAGCCTTGATAAGTTCACCCTGCCGAACGGTGACGAGGTTGAATTTGCGCATATGTTCGGCGCAATGGATATGGCATATCATACCGGAAACCAAAAAACCGCAGATCTCGGCAGCTGGGCGGGCGATATATGCGACCTTGTTCAGCTCACCACCAATGCGGGAATAAGCGGTACGGTTGAAGAGATGGCCGAGGAAATACGTACGAAAAACGATAGATATTTCCTTTATGATCATCCCGATCCGGAGGTTCATTCTTTCGGTATTCTCGATCTGTACGGAGATCTTGATGCTTTCTATATTCTCAGAAAGCTTAGCTTAAACGGCTCGATAAGTTCCGTGATGAAAAACTATTTCACGAAGAATCTCAATGACGGACTTCGCGCCAAGTTCTTCCTCGACAACAGATTTGACGGCCTGTCTCAGAATGATGATATCAGAGACGCCGTTTATGAGACGTATTGCGCCAACGAGGGCGTGAGGACTCTCGAGGGAACATATCTCCCCAACGGAGTTAATCCGGATATAAGAAAGGCCTGCTGCTATGCTTTTGCAGATTATCTTTACGAGACGGCAAAGAATCTGCTCAGCAACTCTTATTACAAGGTCTTCTCCAGCAAAAAGTCTAACATTGCTCCCGGAGTTACGCAGGAGATAAAATACGCAACATCCAAAGATAACAAACAGCTTGTTTATTATCTTGCCACAGCGGATATTACGAGAGACGACGTCAATGTCTATACGAACTACAACGACAACAATCCGGCTGCCGGATGGAAGATGTCTCGTGTCAGCGACCAGGTGAATGCGGCGCAGAAAAGGCATTCAAACCCCGACGATCCCGATAATTACATCGAAAACTATAATGCGGTCGTGGGTGTAAATGCGGACTTCTATGACATGAGCAATGGCGTACCGCACGGTGCTTTGATTATGGAGGGTGTTGTATACCATGATCTTGGCAGCGAGAACTTCTTCGGTATTCTTAAGGACGGTACACCGATAATAGGCGGAAGAAAAGAGTGGAATGCCAACAGCGGTAATATACAGGATGCGGTCGGCGCAGATGTATATCTCGTCAAAGACGGAAAAATAGTACCTGAAGCCGGCAGCAACTACTACTCAAGCCGAGCACCCCGTACCTGTGTCGGCATTACCTATGACGGTCAGATAGTGCTTATGACGCTCGACGGACGCCAGGAGCCGTTCTCGGCGGGCGGCAGCTTCGTTGAGATAGCCCAGATAATGTACGACGCAGGCTGCGTTGTGGCGGTCAACCTTGACGGCGGCGGATCAACGACCTTTGCCGCAAAATCGGAGGGCGCCGAAAATGTATCTGTTGTTAACAGACCTTCTGACGGATATGAGAGGTCGGTCGGCACATCGCTGCTGGTGGTTTCCACCGCAAAGCCGTCAAATGTATTTGATCATGCGGTAGTTTTGGCAGATTATGATTATCTTACAGTCGGAACCGAGCTTGACATCGATGTCAGGGGCGTTACTGCTACCGGCGGGGCGATTTCCATCCCGGAAGGCGCAACTCTTAAAATCTCGGATGAGAGCATAGGAACTATATCTGCCGGCGGCACGTTCACTGCAAAAAATCTCGGTGATGTGAAAATACAGCTTGTGGCGCAGGACGGAACGGTTCTCGGCTCGAAAACCTTACATGTTGTTGAACCGACAGATCTTAAATTTAAAAGAGAGAGCGTAAATGCTATATTCGGAAAAGCCGAGGAGCTTCCGCTTGAGGCGTCTTATAACGGAAATGTTGTTAAGATAAACCCCGGTGACGTTCAGTTTGGCTTTGTAAAAATAACGCTTGTGTCTATCGGTCAGGTTGAAGGCGGAAGCGTCAATACGACAAAAACGGAGTTGGTCTTCGATTATCCTGAAGCCGGCACCGTTAACGGCTTTAATTTTACTCCTAAGGAAGACAGCACTTTGCGTACACTGACCATCGGCGCAGTGCTGAAAAGCAAGCTTCCCGAATTCCAGAATGCGATAAACAGCGAGTACGCAAGAGTATACCAGGAGGCATTGTCAAAGGGCTACACGAAAGAAGAGGCTGCTATTCAGGCTCAAACTGCCGGAATAAATAAGGCTCTCAGCATAGCTGCCAAGCTCACGGTTTACCTCTATAGCGAAGACGAGGCGAGCTTCGATTTTTCGGAGGCTACCGGCGGAAGCGCCCTGATGGCATGGAAACGTAATGTTTCAAATTCTTACTATAACGAAACTGAAAATGCATATTATGCGATAGATTCTAACACCCAGTCAGAAATATCATATACATTTGCAGTCGATATGTCAAAGGTGTCTATACCGGAGAAGCTCACGGGGCTGTTATATATGCTCCCGGGAGGAGATCAGGAAGGCCGCACGGCATGGGATTTCCTGCTTCAGTTGGCCGAGCGTATAAGCCCGCTGACTACCGTTTCAATAAGCATAACTGTTCCGGAAGGCTTTACTGTGGATACCTCAAAGCTCAGACTTGCAAACGAGTATTTCACTCTTACCTCCGCTAAGGTTGAGGGCAACAAGCTTACTATAGTATGTAACTTTAAAGAGCAGTCCGAGCCGATAAATCCGACAACCGCAAATCCGCTCTGCGTTCTTACCGGACTTAAATTTATACCTAAGGACGGTGCTGCATGGTCTGAGGACGGAAAGCTTGACTTTACACTCAACGGACAGCTTGACTACGATATCTATGCACATTTCCATGTTCTCAAGACACTTGCTCAGCAGGAAGAGTATCAGCAAAAATACGGACTGTATCCCTATGACAACAGTGCAAACATCAACGGCGACTACGGTGCTCATTTCATGGATACGGCAGACAGCTTTTCCGATAAGTTTGTTTTCGTGAAGAAAAGCAAGGACGGCTGGAGCAGAGAAAACGGTCTCTGGTCTTTCTACCGCAACGGCAACACCTTGACCGGTATCCAGAAGCTTCCCAGCCATGTTGAAGGTGAGACCGGAGAGTATTGGTATGATCTCGGTACTCAGGGCAGCTGCACCGATAAGCTGACAGGACTGTTTGAATATGAGGGCGATTTGTACTATGCAATCAACGGCGAAACGAAGGATGGCTGGAGAGAGATCGATAAAGACGGCAGTAGATACCACTATTATTTTGATCTAAAAACACATAAGGCAGTAGACGGTGTTCAAAAAATACGTACGATTATTACTGAAAACGGAAAACAGTACAGCAAGAATTTGAAATATACTTTTGAAAATCATATTCTTGTGCGTGGAGATTGGATTACAGTCAGTACCGGTCGTCGATATTACTGGGCTGGACAGCCTATTGTCAGAAAATGGTGGACTGTGGATGGCAAGCGTTATTATTTTGGGTATCACGGCGATGCTCTTGTAGGATTTTGCGAAGTACCAAGAGCAAACAGTGGTCAAGGAGCTGATTTTTACTTATTTGATGCAGAAGGTGCATTGATTGTTCAGCCCGGACTTTATCGATTAGGCAATGATTTACCGTACATTGCCAGTGGGTTTAGTGCCGGAGATATTGTATGTTTCGATGACAGCGGCATGGCAGTCTTTGCTGGTCTCGTCTATGGTGATGACGGATATCTTTATTACATTAACGGAAACCTGAAAGCAGTTAAGAACGGTAAGTATTGGGTTACTAAAACTAACGGTATTGTTAAATCAGGTTTACAGCGAGATTTTGATGCTCAAGGAAGAATGATTGTAAGAAATGGTATTTTACCTCTCAACGGTAATGGTGTGCCTGTTTACTATGTAAATGATGATGTTCAGTATGATCTCGGTCTGGTCAGAATGGAAGATGGCCGTATGATTTATGTGAACCCAGATGCTACTTTAAAAGCCAACGGTACTTACTACCTTAGTAAAACCAATGAAATTCTTCCACAGGGCTACTATGCATTTGACAGTAATTGTATTTTGCAACTCAACGGATGGTTTACCTGCGATCAAGGCACAACATATTATCAGAATGGCGTTATGCACGGAGCTGGTTGGGATAACATTGGAGGTTCTTTCTACTATTTCGACAGCAACGGATATATCGTCACCGGAATGGTTCGTGTACCGTATCCTACCGCAAATTTGCTGCCCGGTTACGGCCCTGATGCGGAAGATGCCGAAGTCAATGTCCCCGGTAAGGATGGCAACCCCGACAATTATGACTATCCGGACCGTGAGAGTGCAGTGTTCGTCTTTGACGAAAATGGCGTGTTCCAGAAGGAGCAGTGCGGTGTGTACAACGATAACGGCATTACCCGCTGGATCAACAACGGTATGCTGGTATGGCACGCGGGCCTGGTGAAGGACGGAGACGATTATCGTTACTTCAAGCGCAACGGTATGGTCACAAGTGTTGAAACTTATGTAGCCAAGACCAACGGTCTGCTGAAGGCAGCCAAGTATACCTTTGATGCCGAAGGTAGGCTGATGAAGCTGGAAGGACTCCATGAAGATCTGAACGGCAACCTCTGCTACTATGTCGTCTATGTGAAGAACTATGCTGGCTTGGTCGAAGTGGACGGCAGCTACTACTACATCGCCAGCGATCTCAAGGCTGTCAAGAATTGCACTTACTATGTTACCAAGACCAACGATCTGAAGCCTGCTGGCTATTATACCTTCGACGCGGACGGAAAGATGATCATCAAGAATGGCCTGGTCGAAGAAAACGGCGACCTGTACTACTATGTGGATGGCGCCAAAACAGCGGCTGGCCTGATTGAATGGGAAGGCAACTATTACTATATCGCCAGCAACCTAAAAGCAGTAAAGGATGCCAAGCACTATGTTTTTGCAGACAAGGCCAATGGACTGAAACCTGCCGGCTGGTACTGGTTCAACGCTGACGGTACGATGTTCCTTGAGGGAATTCGCGAAGATAACGGCACGAAGTATTACTACAAGGATGGCGTAAAGAACTATGCCGG